>Ga0255345_1004580_pt1 | contig 14974 bp, 18 predicted proteins | sample wastewater_treat_6_FD_192415 | JGI IMG/M metagenome (GOLD analysis project Ga0255345, IMG submission 192415) | Wastewater microbial communities from Lulu Island WWTP, Vancouver, Canada - plant20 | ecosystem: Engineered > WWTP > Wastewater > Unclassified | place: Canada: Vancouver, British... | reverse complement strand
ATGAACTGCTGGACGAGCTTGAGCTGGATGAGGACGAGAAGGAGCTTGAGGAACTTGAACTGCTCGAAGATGAAGAGGACGAACTGAACGAGGAAGAACTGCTTGAACTGCTGGAGGAAGAGGATGATGACGAAGACGAAGAAGAGGACGAGCTGCTGCTGGAGGAAGAGGATGATGACGAAGACGAAGAAGAGGACGAGCTGCTGCTGGAGGAAGAGGATGAAGACGAGCTGCTGGAACTCGATGAACTGGACGAAGATGAAGAAAATGACGAGGATGAACTGCTGGACGAGCTTGAACTGGACGAAGACGAGAAGGAGCTTGAGGAACTTGAGCTGCTCGAAGATGAAGAGGAGGATGAATAGGACGAGCTGCTCGAACTACTGGACGAGGACGAAGAGAAGGACGAGCTGCTCGAACTACTGGACGAGGACGAGGACGAAGATGAACTGCTGGAACTGGACGACGAACTACTGGAACTTGATGAGGAACTTGAAGAGGAGGATGAGATCGACGACACCACATACTCGAACGCGCCGATGTCGGTCGGCTGCCGGAACATGCAGTAGGGGTTTGCGTTGAGCAGTTGGATCTCTGCGGGTGAAAGAAGCCGGTTCCAGGTCATAACCCACCGCAGTCTTTCTCTGCCAGTGTGCTGTGCCCCCGCTCCACAAGTAAGTAATCTGCCGTCGTGTAGGTATGCATATCTGGCCTCGTTGGTACTCGGGGTCAGACTTCTCCCGTCTTCCCATAGAAACGCGCCTGCCGCGCCGCCGTATTGGATTACATAGGTATGATAGCCGCCGTCGAGAAGCTTTTGTGCCGTGAATTCGGTGCCGCCTGATTTTGAACTTCCTACATACCCATGGATGTGCAAATTGCTGCCGGAATAGTATTTCCTAAAACCGACGTGGTAATCATCGACCGTGTTACCCAGAAGCCAGATGTTATTATCTGTCGTAATTGCTATGTTGATTGCTGCAGTTAAGACCCCATCTTCTATTAGCTCTCTCTGATTTCCTAGTCTCACTGCCTCGTTTTGATTATCGAAGTAGAGAGAATCCCCCATCCAATCGGGATACCCGGCCCCGGCTGTAGAGAGCGCCTTATGCTGCTTATAATCCCAGTAGACCCGCCCGGTCTGTTCGTTCATGAGAACGCACGAGGTCAGTCCTCGTGCCAGAGGATGAGCCTGATTGATCTGAGCCCCTCTAAAGGGTTTCTGGAAGGGAGAAACTATCACGAGATGTCATACCTCCATGACTGCTCGGTAATCGTTACGGTGGCGTGGTTGGTGTCACTGGCCGCGTGCTTGACGCCGATGCGGTAGTGCGCGAGATCGGGAATGACCAGGGAGATCTGCCGAGAACTGCCCGCCGAAACAGCGACCTCCTGCGAGAACACGGGCACGTCATCGTAGTTCGTGCCGTCGAGCGACCCGTATACACTGACGACCACATTCTGCGCTCCGCTGGCCGAAAAGGTAACGTCTACCGCCACATGAGAGCCGATATACCCGTCCGTTTCCAGGTCTACATCGCTGGAGAACGATTCCGCGCTGCTCCCCAGGGTCACGGCGTTCATGACTGTTGCCAAAGTCCTGAATACTCGTTTTCCTGTAGCCATTAGCTTACCCCCTTGGTCGCCGAGAGCTTGCTGGTGTCAATGCTTTCCACTGCGGTCTTGATGGCGGTCTTGATGCTGGATATGCTCTCGTCTGCTTCCTGATCTGCCAGTATCTGTTTCTCGATTCGGGCCTTGAGGTCGGAGGCTGGCAGATTGGTATTGTGCCTCACAGAATAGGTCTTGTATATCGGCTGGCCGGTTTCGTCCGTGCCGACCTGATTCCCGGTATCCTGCACCGTGACCGTGCACACCCCGCCTATCGGCTTTGTCGTCGAGATCAATTGTATAGCCATGTTACACCACCTCCGCTCTCAGTCCGAACAGCCCTCTAAACCAGGACACAACGGCCTTGATGATGGCCTTCAAGCCGGTGGGCTTCTCCGGCTTTACCCCGTCCGGTATAAAACAGGTCGCCTCGTCGCTGTACCCGCTCTCGTTGCCGCTGGTGTCGTATGCGGTCAGGGCGAAATAGTACGTGGCCCCGTACTCCGGGGTGATCTCCATGACGTGCCCGGTCACGTTGCCCACGTCCACGGGCTCGCCGTACTGGCCCGATGCCGTGCCGACATAGAGCCGGTAGCCTGCGAGGTCCTCCTCGGTGTTGGGGTTCCAGTTCACCTGGATCGTTGCCGCGAACGCGATGGCAGGCAACAGCATGATAATGACTATCAGCATGATCTTATTAATCATATCCATCCTCCAGCTCGATGATGTAGAGATACAGGAGATAGGCGTCGTCGCGATCAAAGCACACCATGCCCTCATGCTCCACCGCCGTTATCACCGGCTTTGCCGGTCTCTGCGGCATCGTCGCCTGAGTCGCCGCGCAGCCCGCCGCCAAAATGAGCGTTAAAAGCGCCAGCAGGATCGTCCTTCGCAGCATCCGCCTTCTCCTGTTTCGATTTGTACGCCCCGGCCCGCCGCCGCCTGTCGATCAGATCAATGATCCGGTCGATGATCCCGAGCAGCAGCGCGGTCAGGCCGGTGTAGTTAGCCATTGTGCAGATACCGGTTCACCGCGGCCTCGATCTTGGCCCTGAGCCGCTCCTGGTAGCTCGCCTTCTTTGCCGCCGGGATCGCCTCCCAGACGAACTGGACGGCCATGCCGAGCTTCTCGTTGCTGGGGATCTTATCTCCATACAGCGCCGCCTTTTTGCGAGCCTGCTCCTCGGCCCAGTGAACGGCCTGCTCGATAACCTTATCCTCGATATCGAGCCCGTACTTCTGCCGGATCTTCGCCGCCACCGCCGTGGCCACGGCCGTCAGCACGATGGCGAGCACCGGTATGATCACCTCGTTGATAAGCAGTTCCATCTTTACCCTCCTCCTTATTTTTCGAGATAGCCCCGGATCTTCGCCACGTCCTGGGCCACCTCGTTGATCTTCTCGTGTACCTTTTTCATGTCCTCCCTGGCCTCGTTCACGCTCTGCGAGAGGTGGTGGTGCTCAGGACAAAATGTTTGCCTGCCATTGCTCCGGGCCGGGCAGAGCTTGATGATCGCCACGGTGACAGGTGCGCATATGCTCATGATTGCTATCCCCTCTCCGATCCCGATCATGCTCGGCCCTCCCTCTCCTATGTCGATGAAATCAGGTAGATATATTCCCCTTGACGCGGCGAGTACCAGCGCTGGTAGCGGTCCAAGGGCCTGGCGTCGATGTGGAATCCTGGATGGTTCCACCAGGGATAAAATCCGACCCCGCCGAATACGCCCAGGCGGTCGATCTCGAGCAGCACCCTCCTCGGGCTCGCGTTCTCAACGTGGAAGTCGAGCGCCATGCCCTTGCCGTGGTAGCTGTCCGGGGCGTGGCCTGTGGTCGAGTAACCTGCGTGCACGATCATGGGGAGGTTGAGCCGCTTCCGAAGCGCCAGCACGCGCAGCATGAATCCGTAGTCCATGAACTCCCCGCATTCGTTCGAGGTGAAGTACGGATCAAACTCCTTCCACTGCTCCGGCGTCAATGCTGCTCCTCCCTTGTGTAATTGGTTAACTGTTATTTTCAGTGAGAAAATCGGAAATGTAAAGCAGGAAAAGATTCAGGACCGGGAGGTTTTCCACTCCCGCTTGTAGGAATGATAGACGTAAAGCCCTTCCATGAGGTACACCTTGTACCCCGCATTTTTTACCGCACCGGCATAACGGTTATCGACCCCGAGGAATCCGCTCGGGAACTTGCCTGCCTTTTGCCACGCCGCCTTGTGCGTGATGAAAAGCATGCCCGAAGGCCGAACCCTCGGGATCTCTACCGTCGAATAGCCGTACTTCTGAAACCTCTTCTCGGCATAGGCGATATGCTCGGCAATGTCGTCGGACTTCGGAGCATCTCCGCACCTCTGCGCCGGACACCCGATCCGGTTCGTGACACAGGTAATGAAACCGGCGTCGTGTCCCACCCGCCTGATCGCCTCCATGCAGATATCGTACCACTTCGGCTGCGTGCGAAGAAACACATCGCTATCTATAAACATGACCCAGCTTCGCACCGTTTCCATTGCATCATTATAAGCCCTGCCGAGTTCCTTGTTTGGTAGATATGGAATCCTAACATCAAGCGATATCACCGACCCACCCCCATGCTTTCCCGACCCTTATCCTTTGAATCAACGCCTGGTCCACTCCGTAATCACCCGCGATTACCCTTTGAGCTCTACCATCTGCCCTGATGGACCTTATGTCTTGCTCAGTTAATTTTGAACACCATCTCTTGTTCCCCCTCTCCATTCGCCCCTTCCTAGCAGCGTCTTGACTGTTTTCCCTTGGAGTTCCGGTGAAGATGTGTTCGGGATTAACGCACGACGGGTTGTCGCATTTATGACAAGCAAACATCCCATCCGGGATCTTGCCACGATAGAACTCATACACATAGCGATAAACAGGCACCGCTTTTCCGTCTACACGTATCGACCCATGCCCCGACCGATGACTATACCCGGTCCATTCCCAGCAGCCCGTTTTGTCGTTTATAACGACCTTCTGCAATATTCTTTCCATAGGGGAAGGGGGTTCGTAAAACCCATGAGTCATAAGCCTCTGGTAATGCTTCGAGCAAAGCCCTTTTTTACTGGCAAGTGCTACACAGTAATCAATCCTACATACCTCCTTAATAGAAACGCGCATCACTCGATCCACTTCATTCCCGGGACGATGATCCGCTGGTCCTTGACCTCCCTGCGGATCACATCGGTCAGGTGGTTGACCATCTGCTGAGTGACGGGAATCTGAGGGATTCGGCAATGAAAGTGATTGTCTTCGAAGCGGATCACGATCATCACGTCCGTGACATTGCCATGCCCCTTCGTGTCTGGATGGCTCTCAAGCCCCTCAACTTCCCGGCTTATTACCTTGCGTAGCGGATCTCCAGCCATGTTTCACTCCCCCTTGCTTCCACCCGGAAGAGAGATGAGCGTCTTCTCGTCCCGGCCCTTTGTTTTTCTCGCCTTTTTCCCGTACACGACCAGCACGTTGCCGTCCGTGATGCCGACATCCCCGTCCTTGAAGTCCAGCCTCCACAAATCGGCCTTGTCTGGAGGCGCGAACGCGGCGAGATTTCCCGCTCCGCTCTTGGCGTCCAGCACAAGCCCCCCGATTGCGATCAAGCTGCACTCCATGTCCTCTGCAATGGTAACCCTCCTCACACTCTACCCCCTTCTTTTGATGCGCGCAAACTCACGCAATGCGTTTACTCTCCCGCTGCACAACAGATGCACGCAGGAGCTTATGTCGCTCTCGCTCCAGGCCCACCACTTCAGGCGCAGGAGAAATTCTATGTCCTCCTTTGGGAATCTGTACTTGACCACCTTCGCCGGATTGCCCGCCACGATGGAATACGGCGGAACATCGCCGGGAACGACCGAGCATGCGGCAATGACCGCCCCGTTCCCGATTCTGACGCCGCTCAGGATCGTCGAGCCCCTCCCGATCCACACATCGTTTTCGATCACGACATCTCCCTTGTGGAACGGATACCCGCCGATGCCCCTGGCGGACGGCCACTCGTCCAAAAGCTCGTTCGCCGAGAACGGATAGGTCGATATCCATTCCGCGTGATGATCCGCCGTGATGATCCGCACGTTCGCGGCAATCGAGCAGTAGTCTCCGATAATGACCCTGCCCGAGCCCTGGATCTCCAGAGGCCCGTATGTGTGCGGCCCCACGGAGACAAGCCTCTTGTCTCCGGCAAGAAGATTTCTCGTCTTTATCACCACGGAACTCGCTCCAGAACGATAAGGCCGTTGTTGTTCCTTCGCTCCTCGATGATCCGCCATCCGGCATTCCCGAGAAGGAACTCGTCGATTGCCTTCCTGAGCCCCTCTCCTCCGTCCTCGCCCTTCCCCCCGTACGTTGCCGTGTCGTGCAGGATGATGTAGTCCCGCACCCTGTTCGCATGGAGTTCAAGTTCCTGCTTGAGCTGGCGATAGGTATGGAAGGTGTCGATGAACAAGAGGTCGGTCGGCTCAATCGTTACGGTCAGCACATCGGCCTGGACGAACCGGAAGCTGGTCGACCCTTTCGCGGCCTCGTACACTTCGCCGATGTCGCCCTGCGGAGGATTGATGTCGTAGGAGACCATCTTCCCCGGCCTACCGGCGAGCAGAGCCCAGGTCGAGACGATCCCGCGAACCCCGAACTCGGTGACGTGATTGCACTGGCTGGCATAATGGCGAAGCACGGGCAGGTGCTCGTTGATGTCGCTCTTTTCGCCGCAGAGCTGCTCGAACTTATCCTCGATCCTGGCAGACGCGTTCCCCCGCTCGACGGTTCCCGGCTCGTACACCCGTCCCTTGCGGAGCACACAGCAGGTGTCTCCCCATATATCGCTGCCGTCGCCGAGACCGTTCCTGCCCCACGCGGTCTTCACGTCGACGACATCCAGCTTTGCCCACTTCGCAAGCGCGCGCATGCCGTCCGGGTAGATCCTCCAGCAGTCCACCGGATATCTGTGCTCTGGACCGCGAGACGGCGCGATAATGCAGGCAAGCCCGCCAACCTTCAGCTTGAGCCCGATCTGCTCCATGGTAAGCCACGGGAACTCGATATGCTCGAACGCCTGACCGGAAATGACTATATCGAACAATCCGTCCGGCACCTCATCCCAACGGTAAGGGTCGGCATGGACATAATCCACATTCGGACCCGGAGCGACATCGAGACCCGTATATAAATATCTCTCGGCATTGGAGAAAATATCTTTATACGTCCCGTTCACTCCGCAGCTCCCGACATCGAGGACGCGGAGCTGTCCGGCAGGAAACGCCTTGTCCGCAAAACCCCTGAACCGCTTGACTACCTCATAGGAACTCCGGTGCATGCGCCCTCCTAATTCTTCATGACCAGCACCTTGTCGACATGCCGCGTCGTCAGGTCCGGCTTCGCCTTCATCACGTCCTCCAGGAACAGCCAGTCCGCGTGATAAACCGTGCTGTTCCAGCCCACTTCCCGGACGATCTCCGTCTTCACCACGCAGCAGCTTATGTCGACCGCGCGCCGCCTGAGCATCGACGGCCTCGCCTGATACCCCCAGTGATGGTGGGAACAGTCGCAGTACACGAGATCCTCGTCTCCGCAGCACATCTCCTTGACAAACACCGGAGCGAAATAATCGTCAGCGTTCGTTATCAGGGTGTACTTGGAGTCGCCGAGAGAAATCTTTATCCCTATTCTCCTGAGAGTATGCCCCCAGTTGTTATGCCTTTCGGGCGTACATCTATACTCAATCCGATCCTCGGTCCAGTACGAGTTCATAATCTTGATGAACTCAGGGCTCGGCCCATCGTGAAGGATCGTAAGCCTCCATTCCTTCACCGACTGCGCGAGCATGCTCTCGACGAAGCACTTCAGTTCGTGATTGTGTCCGTACGTCACGGCGATGATGTCGAGGACGGGCTTATCGCTCAAGGAAACCATATAGTTACGCCCCCGATGCTCTCGAAATCCTGGCCGTCCCTCACTTTGCGGAAGTAGAGGATCGAGCCGTCCTCGAATTTCCAGAAATATCTGCGTTTCAACTTGCGCCTTTTCATCCGAGCACCTTATCCACCCAAGCGTACGGGTCGAACGTGTCTTTCGCTATTTTCCGAGCTGTCTTGCCCTTTGTGGACAAAAGAGAGGGCAGTTCGGCTATGTCTTTGAGCGCCTGCAGATAGTCCTGCAAATTGTCGCACAACCACCCGCTTTCTTCAGTCACCCGGTCCTTCGCCCCCCATCGGTTATCCGCGATCACCGGAAGGCCGGTTGCCATGGCCTCCATGATGACCCTCGGACCCTGATCTTGATAGCCGTCCGGCAGGTTGTAGATGAAGCAGTTGCCGCGAGACAGGAACTCGTGCACGGGCAGCTCGTTCTTTCGGAACTTGAAGATCCTGGGGTCGTCCGTCATCCAGCTTGCCGCAGGCATGCAGTGCCACTCGGTCTTGGGGTCGATATCCCATGCCGCCTTGAGAAACTCGTTGATGTCCTTGCGCCACTTCGCATCGCCCTGCGCGTTGTGCCGGATCAGCCTGACGTGACGGTATGTGTGATAACGGCGCTTGACCGCGAAGAAATCCGTAAGGTCGGTGGGGGGAGGGAGTACCGCAGTGTGCTCCGCCCCCACCTTATCACGCCACTCGGCATCCTTTTGAGAGCACAGGAACAGGTAGAGATCCCATCCCTTCGCCCATTCTTTTTCCTTGAGGTGGCCGATCCGGTAATTGACGCACATCGCCTTCCGCTCGGCCCTGATTCCGCCCATGAGATCGTCGAAGGCGGCGTCCTTCATCTCCGGGAAGTACACGGTGTCGGTCGTGTAGTAGAGCAGGGCGTCGCACTCGCTCCGCAGATCCTTCGAGATGTTGACCCCCTCCGGGATCGCGGCGCGGTACGGAGCGCAGACCTTCTCCTCGCCTCCCCACGGAATGAGGTCCACGCGGTATCCCCTCTCCAGAAACATCCGCATGAGCATGATCGTGCTCTTTTCGCTCCCGCCGTATCCCCGGCACGAGGTCAGGATCTTCACCAGCCCCTTGCCCGACCTCCCTACCACGCCCTCTGATCGACGTGCCTCCTCGGTATCCCGATCACCAGCCCCGCCATGTTCGTCAGGGCGTACATGTTCATCTGGTCTAAAGTAAGCCACCATGCCTCGGTCAACTCGAAGGTCGTGCTCCTTCCATCCAGCGAGGAGTGCGCGACATACTCGACGTTCCGCGTCCCGGAGAGCATTGTGCAGAACAATGCAATCGGTGTGATCTCTTGCTGTTTGCACGGGTAGGTAACGACTGTAGTTTTTAATGTCGTCCTTGTCTCCGCTCCATGCACCCCTGGGTCCGTCGACAAACACGAAGTCGTACCTTCCTTCCGGCTTGCTGACGAGTGTGTCGAGTCCGACGTTGTACGTCTGAGGCTCGCTCTCGATGGAGTGAACGACGGCTGCGTGCTTCTTGAAAAGAACCGTAGAAACCCCAGGGCCGTACTCCAGAATCCTTTCAGGCTTTTTCTCCTTGCAAAATCTGTCCAGCGCATCCCATCCCTCCCTCGATATGCTTACGCCGGAGAACGCGACCTGAACCTTCTCGGTCGGCTTCCCCCGGGCAATATTCTTGAACAGCGTGTTCGCCACCTTCCTGCCCATCTCCAGCCTGCCGCCCTCGTAATACTTGAGGATCGCCCTGGTGATGTCCTCGGGCGCGATGATGTCCGCGCACTTGGGCGTCTTGCCGTCTTTCAGCAGGTTCTTGCACGCATCCAGCCCGCAATGCCAGCAGGCCCTCTCCGTGGCGCAGGGCAGGCACCCGTTGGTATGGAGGTACTGATGCCCCATGTACTGCGTGAACCACGCAGGCTCTCTCGCGCCAGCCACCACGACGCACGGGTTCTGAAACGCCGCCGAGAGGTGCATGTGCATGGAAACGAGGCCGACCGAGCCCTGCGCGTGCAGGAAGATCCGAAACAGATCCCGGATGCCGGTCTGCGGGTCCTGGGTCTTACCCACGAAGTCGATGACATTGCCCTTGTTGTTCGACAGCCGTCCGTGCGCGTTGGTATGCTCCTCCGCACCGAGCTGCACGAAGGTGATGTCAGGCAGGGAGTCGACCACCTGCTGCCATTTTTCCAGCGGATACATTTTGAGGGGCCACCCTAGCTCTCCCCCCAAAATGATGACCCAGTACGGACCCGGAATGATCGGCTCTGCGTTATACTCCTCCTCCGAGAGCCAGATGTCCGGGCGAATCGGCCCCTGCTCGAAGGCAAGGCCGGTCTCGTTCTGAATTGAAATCCTGTAGGCGTTCGCCATGTGCGTGTCCAGCCGGTTGCTCGCGTTCGTGAGCCATCCGGTTCCCACACTGAAGACCCTCTCGGGCTTGTCGAGGGACTGATCGATATACGGGATGTTGTCCCATATCCTCGGCGCGGTCGATACCACCCGGACCTTCACCTCCGGGAACGCGGCCTTGAAGTCGCGGATGCCGCAGGTCATGGTGAGCGCGTCTCCCAGGGCAAGGCGGCTGACGAACTCGCAGCTCGTGAAGTCGGGCTCGGCAATCCTCTTCTCCGCAATCCCGAGGTATGCCTTTGCCGCGTCGTGGAACAGCTTCTTGTCCAGCCCCTTCGGGACGTAGGCGTGAAAGTGATGCTGCCCTCCGGGTCTCTGGCAGGCCATAAGCATGAAGATGTCCTCGATGTCCTCGTTCTTGAAATGAAGCGGAAGACGCTCGATGTCGGCGAGCACCTTCGAGAAATAGGCAATAGGTTTCAACGACAACCTCCCATAGTTTAACTACATTCTAGCACAAATGGCTCTTTGTGTCAACCGAGCTATTGCTTAATTGTTTTTCCTCCCCGTCAAGCCATTGATAAGAGGACTGTTTGAGCCGAGCACCTCGCCGAGAACCTTCTTCTCGTCGTCGCCGAGCGACTCGTACCAGATCCGGCCTGCCTTGTCGGGGTTCTTCATCTTGTAATACTCGGTCGCCGTGGAGCGGACGCTCTTGAGCAGGGCCTTGAACATGATCCGCTGCCTCGGCTCGCTCGCGTGCTTGTAGCTCGGATGCCCCATGAGGACCGGGCCGAACCGCTCCATGAGGGGCGCCATGTACCGCGTAATCTGCCGGTCGGCATCCTCCACCCGCGTCCTCGGGTAGATGGACTCCCATCCGATCCCGAGCCGGTCAACCTCGCGCTCGACCGCGTTTCTGGTCGTGACGGAAAAGCCGGTGAACTGCCGCAGCAAAGGCGTCTCCGCGACGCGCTCCCGCGTGGACAAAGGAGATGCCGACTCGGGAAACCGCCTGCCGAGCCCCGGCACATTCGTCATGGCCCTGCCGAGAGGCCCCCAGGTAGGGTCGTTCTTCGCGTCCCTGAACGTCGCCTCCTCCTTGTCCCAGTGAGAGATGATGTCCTTCGGGGTCCGCAGCGGCACGGTGAACGACCCGACATATTCGCCCACGAAATTCTCCAGGAGCTTTGCCGTGGTCTCGGGCTTCTTCGCCCTGAGCAGGTCCACGAAAACCAGTCCGGTCCCCGCCGTGCGGTTGAGCCCGATTGCCGCCTCGATATAGTCCTTGTTCGTCATGCGCTCCGGGCGCAGCATGGCCTCGGCCAGGAAGAAGTAACTGCTGAATGGAGCAAAGGGACGTATATCAATGTACTTCGCCTCGCCGGTCCTGTGGTCCTCGCTGATCTTGATCTGATACCACTTCTCTCCGGCGTACTCGGACTGCCGGAAATGCCATGCGCTCTTGAGCATGAGCGTCCCGAGCGTCGCGCGGGAGACAGCCTTGGAGAACTGAGCGGGGTCCCCCGACTGAAGGGCCTTGATCGTCTTGGGATGCATGGCCCTGAGATAGCCGAGCGGAGAGTGGTTGAAGACAAACGGTAATGCGTTGGCGAACGCGAACCGGGGAAACGGGTTGATGGTAGTGAGCCCCAGTTTGCGGTAGGCGTCCAGAAACTCCTTCCCGGTCCTGGATGTGGGCGACGCGGAGAAGGTCATCTCCAGGGCGTAATCGACCGCTTCCCGGTACACGCCCTCGGGGATCTCGGAAGGATCGACAGTGCGGTAATCCTTCCCCAGGTCCTTGATCCGCTGCTTGAGCTTGGCCTCGCACGCCATCTTGCGGAAGAAATGCTCCTGCCCACGGTTGACCGTATTCAGAACGTACGACAACCGCTGCCCCATGTGCGCGGCCCTGGAGAGAACCGTATCGGGCAGGGAGCCCGTCCCGCTCGGGACCTCGTGCACGCTCTGCGTGAGCATCCGCGCCTTGTGCATCGCGGCCTTGTCCGAGTCGAGAATCCGGGACAGCTCCGTCCTTCCCCGGGGAGACAGCCTGGAGTACAGGCTGTTGAAGACGTTGATCCCGTTGGTCGCCTCGTCAGCAAGCCCGACAGCCTTCAGGCCGCCCGTGATCGTGGACTGGAGGGCCTCGTCGAACTGCGCGAGCACGAGCCTTCCGGCCTGCGAACTCATGTTCCTCATGGCCGTCGCCAACTGAGTGACGAGCATGCCGCGCCGGAAATCCTCCATCCTGGCGAACCCGTCGAGCGCGCGCTCCCACAACTCCTGCCCCTCTTTGTACTTATTGTAATGCTTTTCGAGCGCGGACGCGGCGAGCTTGTTGTCCCTGAACACGACCCCGAGATCCTTCGAGAGCCGCGAGAGATAATTCAGCTCCCGGCCCGCGCGCGAGATGGTCTCGGTCCAGATGTCGGCGAACTGCTCGGGCGATATGCCCTCGGCCTTGATGATCTTGGGGATGTCATCGACCACGAGTTCTCCGGTTTTCAGAAAATCTGCGATGTTGCGAAACAGGCGTTTCGACTTGTCCAACTGGGTCGCGTCGATGGAGAGCTTCGTAGCATCGACCACCTGCTTGACGACCGATTCCCTCAGTTGTGGCTGCAGCAAAAGAGACGAGGCGGGCTGTGTGCGGAAGACATCTGCCCCGAGGGGCTTCTTCTGCATCCTGAGAGTCTTCGATACCCCCTCCTCCACTTTCGGGAGGACGCCGGGAAGGATGCTGCTGACCGGCGCGCCTTCGGCCTGCCTGATCGCAAAGGTCGGCTTGACCTTCTCCAGTTCCTCGATAGACGCCTTGGTCAGATTCTTCGCGGCCTTGAACCCCGGGCCTGCTCCCTTCTCGATCCCCGCCTTGACAAGCCCTCCGGGTCCGGCAAAGTACGTCGCGGTTTCTGCGGTCCTGCCCACGAAATCCGCCAGCTTCGGATTGACTCCCGCGCCTTCGAGAGCGCCCGTGACAGGCTCTCCCACGATACCCTTGGCGACTCCGGCCACGGGAGAGAAAACGTACTGCAGCCCCCCGAGCCCGCCCAGTACGGTATTGACGACGCCCGGATCTTCGACGGCCCTGGACATCGCGCCCTGGCCCTGCTTCCGCTCCTCCTGCATGACATCCCATGCGCGCTTGACGGGACGAAGCGCGGGGTTGTCCCATATCCCTGCCGCGCGGATGACGCCGTGCTCCCGCTCCCGCTTCGCCTGGGAAGGCTTGTACTCGATGCCCCTGCGCTTGAGTTCGGCGAGGACGGCTTCCCTGATCCTGGCCTTCCGCTCCTGCTGGATCTCCGCCTCGATCTGCGCGCGCTCTGCCGGAGGAGCGGTCTGCGCCGCGCTGATCTTGTCTTGGGCGGTTACGGGTCGGATCTCGCCAGCCGCCTCCTCCCGGGTAGGCGCGCGCATTGCCCCGTGCGCCTCTTCCCGGGTAGGGGCGCGCATGCTCGCAGGGGGTTTTCCGGTGTAGGGATCGAGAACGCCGCGCCGCATGAGTTCCTGCTTCGCAAGATCCTTCAGCATGGCCTTCTGCTCTGGCGTCCGCTCGGGCATTTACTCCACCTCGTCCATCAGCCTGATGAGATCTTCCGTTGACGCGTCTTCCAGTCCGGTCGGCTGACCCCATCCGGCTCCGGGAAGGTTCCCCCTGAGAAGCATGTTCAGGAGGTTCTCTGACCCGTAATACTTCTTGTATGTATCGAGCGTCGCCTTCGCGGACTCGGGCGTGTACCCCCACGGGTTGTTCGGATACTGGCCCGCGAGAATGGCCGACATCTCCAGGCCGGTCGGCCCGGGCATTTTCCTCGACGAGGATGTCGGCGGCTTGACGTTCGTCCAGCCTTCCTTGAGGTATTCCGGCACCTGCGACCGCTTGATCTTGACCGAGGCCCCGTCGTCCTTATACAGGATAACGTCCTCGTCCATGGACGCCTTGTGCGCCGCCTCCGCCCTGGCATCCGCCCTCTCGCCGCGCGCGTCGGACCTGCGCTGTATCTCCCGATACTCCTCCTTCCACCTCTTCTCTTCCTCGGACTCGCCTCTCTGCTGGTGCGCCATTGCGCCCGTGGAGAGAGCGTTGAGAAGGCCGAGGCCCTGCGGGACGGAAGGATTCTGAGAGGACTGGAGCGCGGCGTTCGCAAAAGCCAGGAGAGCCGACTGCCCCTGCGGGCTCTGCGCGAACCCCTGCGCGTACGAAAGCCACGGATGAGCCTTTTCCTTCAGCGTCGGCATAATTCCACCTCCTTAAAGGATTCCCGACCCGAGCAGGGCGCCGCCGCCGATAGCCAGCGGCCATGCCCACGGACTCGCCATCATCGCCGCCGGGAGCATGCCGCCGATCCCGGCCCCGAGCGCGGCGCCCCCGAGCATGCCGGTCGGACTGAAGCCCCCGGCCCCCGCCTGCGTCGTGCTGGTCGTGCCGCCAGGAGTTCCCATGCCCATGACGTTCGTCGTGTACGAGCCGAGCCTGCTCCACGGAGCCTGCTGGTACTCGTTCCAGTACTGCTGCATGGCGTCGAGTTCCCGCTGCATCATGTCCTGCTCGATCCCGCCAAGACCCATAAGCTGCTGCGCGTCCCAGTTCGAGAGCGAGGGCGCGAGCGTCGCGGCCTGTATCTGCCTGCCGCGCTCCGACTCGTACGCCGGGGCGTAGATGTTCGCCGACAACTGCGCGAGGTTCTTCTGCGCCTCTCCAGCCGCAAGCCCCTCGGCGATGCCCTGCCTGCTTGAGTCGTACATGCCGGACTGAACGCCCGCCGTCTTGATCGAGGGAAGGATGTTCCGATTGAACTGGTCCGTCACGTTCTGCGCCGAGGTCGCAAAGACCTGATCGAGATACGGGTTCGCCCCGCCGAGATAATCTCCCTGGAGCGTCTTGTTGAGCATGCCGCCCGCAGCCTGAGCCGGGGTGTTGCCGCTGAGAATGTTCTGGTAGCCGGTCTCCATGCCCTGCCGCTGGATGTCGCTCAGTCCCGCGACGCGAGGGCCGGAATACGGGGTGTATCCCATCCCCGAACCGTAGAGCCCTCCGGTCTGCGCGTAGATGTCCTTGAGATAGGGCTGCTGCCCCTCCCAGGGA
>Ga0255345_1004570_pt1 | contig 15000 bp, 18 predicted proteins | sample wastewater_treat_6_FD_192415 | JGI IMG/M metagenome (GOLD analysis project Ga0255345, IMG submission 192415) | Wastewater microbial communities from Lulu Island WWTP, Vancouver, Canada - plant20 | ecosystem: Engineered > WWTP > Wastewater > Unclassified | place: Canada: Vancouver, British... | reverse complement strand
ATCGTCAAGTTTAATCTCAATAAGAGGATTCTCTCTTTCTTTACACTTATAGCAACCAGTGTCTTCAAGTTCTTCTCCATATTCATTTTTTAAGCAAATCATTTATTCCTCCTTACTTGCTTATGTTTATCTCAAAAAGAGAAGAGAGTCTCTTCACTCTCTTCTCTCGTAAAGCATCATGAGTTAAGAAGTTGTTTTATAAACTCTATTCTTTCTTCGTAATTCCTTCCTTGCCAACATCTATCCGATTCTAAATCATCTGGTTCTATTTTGACTACGTTTCCATTTTCATCAAATGCAAGATCTAAACTATGTATTCCATAACCCAAACTACAGTTCCAATGTCCATTACTATCTATAAACGCACCGAAGGTTGGGTATGCCCAACCCTGTACGGCGCTAGCATACGGATTGTCTAGAATATCGGCGGTATAATCCAATCCCCAACCATCTTCTTTATAAAACGCCTTCCCAGTAAACAATCCAAATTCTTTGATAGCTTCAGCCAGATCATTGGCTGAGCCAAAGACCTTTCTTAACTTCATCAAAGATTTCGTAACTTTACTTACTAATTCTAAGTCGTTCATTTTAACCTCCTATTAAAATAAATGTGGGCACTTTGGTAAGCCCTCGATAGACCTTTACTGCCTCCATCTGGCAGCCCGACACAAACTCGATGGAAGAGAACATCGAGCTCGGGATTCTATTTGTGCGAGTAAGCCTTTCTCATCGCTGTCATTGCTTGGCTTACTCGCTTGAGAAAACAAAATAAAACTAGATTGAGACGAGAATTTCTCCCCGCCTCAACCTAGTGCGATTAAGATTAATTTAGAAAGGAAAGGGCTTCAACCCTTCCCTTTTAGGAAACGTTAACAACACATTTCCTTTACTACTGATAATCTTAGATCCATCAGAAAAGCGAAGGGCTGGGACCCAACCCTTCGCTACCATTTCAGCCTCTTCTTCAGCTGAAACCCATACTTCGAAACGAATAGCATGGGCTTTAGCCAAAAGAGACTTACTAACTTTTCGGCTTTTATCCCATGCATAACTTTCTTGAACCTCGGACTTAGTCCGAGGATCAATTTTAATTAGATGCAACACACACATTTTCATCCTCCTAGGATAAGATTAAGAATTCGGGGAGAAAGACAAACAATATTTCGTATATCTACGACGTAGACGTAGTCTATATCTATAGCTATTACTATCTATAGATCTATTACTAGTCTACGTTCTAGACTACGAATAAGTCTCTTCTCTTTCTACTTCTATATCTACAACTATCTCTACTTCTCTATTACTATCTATCTATTATAGAGAAGATATATATATAAATATATATATCCAAGAGATAGATAGCGATAGTAACGAATAAGTCTCTTTGTTATCGTAGTCGATAGCATAGCTATCCTATAGAGAAGACTTATTCGTTTTTTATTTAATAGATAAAAAAAGAGACCCTTCGTAAGAAGGGTCTCGATTACTAGTTTAAGAATCGAAGAAGTCTTCTAAGACTTCTTTCGATATTCCAAATCCTTTACTAAGATATGGAATATCTTCTCTACGTACCGGCTCACTATCGTCGCCGTCGACGAAGACGATCCAATTGTCTAGTTTCTGTAAGAATATCTCATCCGTAAGATACATCTTATCCATTTTATCCTCCTATAAGATAAGTTTAAGAATGATGGAGTAAATAAAAAAAAGAGAGACCCTTCTTTCGAAGGGTCTCGATTACTATTCATATAATTCGTACATAAGAACTATAGGAATCTCATATGCATAGAATATTTCATCTACGTCGTTCCACGTAATCTCTCTCGACGTTGTATCGGTGGTTAAGAATACTTTGTCGTTATCAACAACAATGTATTCCTCGGACGAAATCTGTAGTTTCTTCATGATATCCTCCTAGGATATAGTTTAAGAATGATGGAGTAATATCAACTTCAATCAACGAGATTTCGAATTCGATTCCGGAAACGCACCCGGTAGCTTAGGGGATATTTGACTATTACGAAGTGTGTAATATGTTTTGAGAATGGTATCCTATAAGAAGCCCAAATATTCGTTTTACGAAGTTTTCTCTTCCGAGTAGTATACTTTTACCACTTCCAATTATTTCATACCGTGGAAATAATTTTTGACCCCTTTTTTGCCAAATTCGGAATCGATTCCCATATGTTTCTTCAGAGTATCAGTGAGAAACTTATTCGCTCTTTCAATATTTCTCTTGACAAATATCTTTTTCCGATTATTTTGTCCACTATGATACTGGAAAGACGAGTACAGCACCGTAGCTTATTCTGTGGAAAAACTATAAATTGGCAAGCCTTCGATGAAGAAGAGGCGAAGAAGCGAGGAATTCCGTATTCTTACTGGAAAGATCTGCATTATTCGAAAGAATTGGCGGAATCGGTGCCTTTTTATGTGCTTTCCGACGATGGAATCGTGGTTCCGATTCATTCCATCGCCTTTATTCGTTCCGGAATTGTACTAAAAAGTGCTTTTGGATACTATCATTTGCCCTATTCGAATGCACAATACTATAATTCTCGGGCAAAAATGCTCGTTCTTGCGGAAAATCGTTCGCAAACCGAAGATTATATTAGTCATAAGTATACGAAAGGTGCGCTTTTGGATGGAGCGGTAGTAAGAATGGCGGCAAATGGACTTGATATTGGCGAAATTGTCAATATTCTCTGTGTTTCTCCGAAGAGTCAGCGAGCACAGAAGATAAAAAAGTTCTATAAAAGTGAGGAATGTACGAAAATGGTAAGAGAAGAAGTAAAAAAAATATTAGAAAGTTGTGGCATTACAGAACAAACCGTGATTGAGATGCTTCTTGATGCGATGAAAGTCGCCAAAGAGAAAAGAGATGCCGCCAATATGCTACGAGCCGCAGAGAATTTCGTGGATATGTACGGTATGAAAGACAAAGATCGTCAGATTGATACTCGGACCTTCGAATTGGAGTCCGAAAGTGAAGACTTAGCGAAATTGGAGAAAGTTTCCAATCGTATTAAGCTTTCTCAGCAAAAAAAGGAGAACTAATGAGATATACCACTCAAGATTACTTAAGATACGCTACTAAACAGCAAATTCAGGACCTTATAAATCGTATGTATGAAGCTGGTGGAGGCACTTACGAAGGTGCCGCTTATGCTTACGATGCTGGTCCGGAGGCATTTAATGCTATTGTAAATCGTAGAAATTATCTTCAACGACATCCGGAAGCTGAACCAAGGATAGAATTACCGCCGTCTTCTAAGAAAGTAAAACAACCAAGTTCTTATGAATCAGCAGAAGCAGTTTCTACAAAAGTTTATATTCCAACAGAAACAAGGAAAAAGATTCGAGAAGTGCCATCTTCTAGTCCAGTTGTTATTAGTAAAAAATCTAAAGAACTTCCCGGAAAACAGGTAAAAGCGAAGAAGAGTGTTTTTAAAACCGTTTCTAAGATTACTGGAGAAGACTTATTCGGTTCTACTCCAAGTTCTTATGAATCAGCAGAAGCAGTTTCTACAAAAGTTTATATTCCAACGTCTTCTAAGAAAGTAAAACAACCAAAAACAACCAAAACACCAAGAACCCAGTCAACGTGGACCGATCCATTTAGATCGTTTATAGATCGACTTTATTCCCCCATTTATTACCTATTGGACAAATACATGGAAAATAATTTGCAAAGAAAGCTTCAGAACATAGAAAACACATATACTGTCAATAATGCCGATCTTTTGAATAGGATAACAGCTAATCGGATACCTAGTTATACTGGAAATCAAGTTGCTCCAGCGGTTTCTACGAAGGTTTATACACCAGCTCCTCCAGTCTCCATGAATACTGGAGAGCCATATTTCTTTGTAGATAAAAATACTGGTGAGTATTATTACTTTGATGGTAGGAAGGCTAATCGTATTCCAAGAGCTATATAAGGAGAATTAATATGGCAAAGAAATCAAATTGGATCGCAAAAGCAGCGAAGAGAATTGCCGAGAAGGGTACCGAAGGTGCTTTTACTCAGCAAGCACATTCTGCTGGATTTAGTGATGTTCTTGCTTATGCAAGACACGTATTGGCGAATAAGTCCAAATACGATACTGGGACTATCCGAAGAGCTGTATTTGCACTGAATGCGAATAAGTAATGTATTCTATTGAGGAGATCCTAAAAGAACTAAGAAATGAGTTCCCGGAAGCTTCCGACCGGGAGATAGTGAAGATGGCTATGCGCATCTCTATTCCAGCGTTTGCACTTACTTGTCTTCCGAAGTCGGTACCACTTACTATGCCGGAAGTTCATTTCGAGATCTATGATCTTCTTCAGGATAAAGAAGCGAAGAAGTTGGCTATTGCACTTCCGAGAGGTATGGCGAAGAGTACTATCGCTTCGTTCATCTATATTCTCTGGGAGATATTGAATAAGCCACCAGATAGAGACTTATTCGCTGTTCTTATTTCAGAGTCTAGAAGCCAATCTATAAACTATCTTACTCGTATTAAAAATACTCTAGATCATAATAAAAAAATCAAAAGATACTTTGGAAATCTTGGTTCAGATACTGCAGAACGTTGGAGAGAAGACGATATTATTCTTGCCAATGGAGCAAGAGTTCTTGCTCTTGGTACCGGTCAGAAAGTGCGTGGTCTAATAAAAGATGATACCCGATCTAATATAATCGTTCTTGATGACTTCGAATCCGAAATGAATGCTAATACCGCAGAAGCTCGTGCATTTAATCGGAAATGGATTACGGAAGCAGTTATACCATCTCTTTCTCAGCAAGACGGTAGAATAATCGCTATTGGTACTATAATCTCCGAAGATTGTTTTCTTCAGTGGGTAAAAGACGCTCCGGATTGGAAAGTAATCTGGAAATCTATTATCGATGAGAATGGTAATAGTATCTGGGAAGAGATGTATCCTATGGAGAAGATAGAAGAGATTCGTCAAGGTTTCGAACATATGGGCAATACCTCTGGATTCTTTCAAGAGTATATGAATCAGCCTCAATCTCCAGATGATGCACCATTTCGACCAGAGTATATTCATACCTACGATGGCAAGATTGAAGAGATAAACGGTGAGTGGTATGTGAATTATAACGGTGAGAAGCGATTAGTATATCTATTTCTTGGTATTGATCTTGCTTCTGCTATTTCTGCACATAGTGATTATACCGTAATGACTACTATTGGTATTGATGCCAATGGCTATCAGTTCATCGTTGATATGGTTCGAGTAAAGTGTAATCCTGCAGAACATCCGAAAATGATTATTGATCTATTTAAGAAGTGGCATCATCGTGGTGTCTACATCGAATCTCAGGCTTATCAGGAAAGTTGTCGTATGACTACGAGACAGATGATGCTGGAAGAGGGTATATATATTCCCGGAATTGAAAAAAAGATTACACATAGAACGAATAAGTCTCAGAGATTAATCGGATTAGTGCCGCTAATGGCTCAAGGGAAACTGATATTCCGACCTAACGATCTTGAAGCAGAACGAGAATTTCTTGCGTTTCCTCGAGGAAAACATGATGATATACTTGACAGTATTTGGATGGCTTCAAATTATGGTTACCGTCCTCCAAAGAAGAGATTACAAACCAGTCCGGATAAGGAAATTGTAAAGAAAGAGAGACTAAGTTGGATGGCAGTATGACGACAAAAAAGACTAAAAAAGACGAAGAACTTAAGAAAAACGACGAAGAGGTAAAGAACGAAGAGATCGATACCGAGGGTATCGTGAAGTGTATTCTCTGGTCAAATAGAGTTGGGATCATAGTAGATAATCTACGAGCGCATGGGATACCAGCCACGGAGAACACAGAACTTATTCGTTTTATAATAGATAAAGCTTTTCCAGATAACGAGGAAGAAGCAATATATTCCGGAGCTTCGGCTATTGGATTTCATAGCGATTCTGCGGAAGTATATGTAAGCGAGGAAGATGTGATATATGAAAAAAGATAAAAATGTTATGACTTCAAGCGATAGCTACTATGCCGAAGAAACACAGGAATTATTTACTAGATTTAGTTCCGGAAATAGAGTTATCTGGGCACAGCAAGCTACAGAAGATAGAGAGTTCCGATATGGTGCTCAGTGGTCCGAAGAAGATAAAAAGATACTCGAAGCCCGTTCTCAGGCAGCACTAGTAATAAATCGTATTCATCCCGCAGTAGAATTGGCAAAAGGAATACTTACATCGAATCATCCTACTTTCCGAGTAACTGCAGCAGAAGATTCGGATAATCAGACTGCTGGAGCAATGAATGGACTCATCCAGTATATCTGGAGCATTTCTCAAGGTGATAGACAACTTTCAAAAGCTATAGATGATTTTTATGTTACGGGAATGGGTGTTCTGCTTGTATATATCGATCCCTACGCCGATGGTGGAAGAGGTGAAGTAAAGTTTAAGGCTATTGATCCATTGCAAGTATATATTGATCCGAATGCGCAAGATGAATTCTGTAGTGATGCATCCGATATTATCATTAGCCGCTCCTATACCAAAGGTCAGCTTCAGCGATTATACCCATCTTATACTGAAGCTATCGATACTGCAAGTGGAAATAGTTTCCGAAGTGATATGATAATTACTGGGAACACGAGTGATAATCTCATTGTATTCGCTGGTGTAGAGAATCCGGATCTCTTTGATGGCGAATACATACGTGGCTATGAGCGCTATACTAAAGTCTGGGTAGAACTAGTAAGAGTATTCGAGAGTTGGAGTAGGGCAGAGTATACTCTTACCCCTGAAAAATTCGAAGAATATCTCCAACGTCCTGTCTGGATCATCAATGGCAATATAGCCACCGAAGAAGTTCTTGCTCGTCAGGTAGCAGAACGACTTATGGCAGAGTATCAAAAAGCTCTAGCTCAATATCAGGAATTACTCCAAGTAGCTCAACAGAATCCGGAATATGCACAAGCTATTGCAGAGCAGGGGATGCAACCCCCTCAACCTCCGCAAATACAGCAAGTTCGTATGATGGATCTTGCCGAGCAAGGATTAATTACTGCGGTAAAGGTTCCGATGCAACGAATTCAGATGGGGTTCGTTGTAGGAGATAAGACCCTTTATCGACGCTTACTCAACTGCGAAGAGTATCCTATAATCCCATTAATGAATATGCATACCGGTTCACCATACCCGCTTTCTGATGTAAGGCTGGTGAAAGATATGCAGAGATATATTAACAAGATTAGATCTCTTATAGTTGCACATGCGTCCACTTCCACTAATGTGAAAGTACTGGTTCCGAGAGGAACCGATGTAGAAGCCCTAAAGGAACAATGGGCTCAACCCGGAGCGATAATTGAAGTTGACTTTAGTGAAGGTCAGCCCGTTCCCGTTGCTCCGTTACCAATGCCTAATGAATTATACCAGAATGAAATTATGGCAAAGCAAGACATCGATCACGAATTGGGTCTCTTTGAGAATATGATGGGTAGTCCTCAAGCAGCACCAGATACTTATCGTGGGATAATGATGTTAGATGAGTTCGGTCAGAGACGTATTAAGGTTAAGCAGGCATCTATCGAGCAAGCTCTTACTCTATTGGGTAAGGTTATGATTAGCTTTATTCAAGAGTTCTATATTGCGGAGAAGATGATACGTATACTTCAACCTAATAATTCTCTATCGGAATATGTTATTAATAAGAGACTATACGATGATTATGGTCAGCAAGTGAAGGTAATGAACGATGTCAGCGTAGGTAAATACGACTTAATCGTTATTCCCGGATCTACTCTTCCAGCAAATCGCTATGCTCAATTAGAGTTCTATCGAGATATGTATAAAGACCAAATCATCGATAGAGTAGAAGTCCTTAAGAAAACTGATGTGTTTGATATTGAAGGAGTTTTAAGTCGAATTGACACTATTGAACAATATCAGCAAGCACTTCAGCAAGCACAACAAAGAATTAAAGAGTTAGAAGGAGATCTTCAAACTCGAGAACGAGAGTTATTCCATTCTCGTCTTGATCAGGCTGTATCAGCAGAAAAAATGAAGTTGCGTGAAACTGCACTCGAACAGAGAAAGTCAGAGGAATTATATGCCGCTAGATTGAATGATACGCTCAAGAATGCCGGTAATGCTGCCGCTCTGGAAACTCAGAGAATGATAATGGAAGAACAAGCTCGTCGAAATACTAAACCATCTCCGAAGGAGGAATGATGTTAAACCCAAATAATCAATATGACATGTTTGGAGTTCCGATCAGTGACTCTTGGGAAGATGAAATGGACTCGGCTTCCTTTGGAACACCCGAGAATAAAGACGAGAATCCATCCACTACCCAAACTGATAACGATCAAGTCCGGTATCAATACTGGCAGTCACAATATGATCAGACTCAAAATCAGTATAAGAAGCTTCAAGAAGAGAATGAAGCACTTAAACAACAAATGACAACTATGCAGCAATATCTTGCTAGTATTGCGCAACAAAAAGAACAACTACAAGAAGAAGAAGATGAAGAATTTCCTGACCCACCACCTGCACCTGTAAGACCGTATAATTACAGCCAAGTGGAGGCATACAGTGATCCAAACTCGGAATCCGCAAAGTATTTGAGTGCACTCATAGACTATAATACTAGAATGAATCAGTATAATGCTCTAAAAAATGAGTGGATTCAAGCAAAGCAACAGGAACGACTGGAACAACTGCAATGGGAACAGGAAGAGAAATTTGGTCAACTGGAAGGTGCCAACGAAGTGAAGACGGCATTGGATAGCGTAATAAATACAATTATGAATAACTATGGAGTAGATTATAATACTGCTCTTGACTTTGTTCAGACCATGTCAGATGATAGTTCTATAACTATCGATAATCTATTTCAGTTATATCAGATGCGTAAGATGCAGAATGGAACGAACCCTGTAGCACCTTCGCCTATGTATTCTCCGCCACCCAATCCGAATGCTCAGTTTAATCCTTATGGAGCGAATGCGCCTTCTCCTGATTTCATTCAGAGACAAAGAGCTCAGAGTGTGCCACCCACAATGGGAGTGCATAATGCTCAGTCTGAAGGAGCTACGGATCCAACTCTCGAACTTATTCGTCAGGCGATTAAGCAGAGTAATAGAAATACACAATTTTAAAATAGGAGAAAATTAAAATGGCAGACAATTATACCCCAAAATTCTTCACTACTTCACAAGGTGGAACCTATAATCAATTTACCGTTCCGCCCGTGAATGTTAGTTTAGATAACCTACGTCGGACCTTTGATTTGAGTGGAGAGATTGCGGAACTGCGTCCTCAGGAATCTCCATTCTTTTCTTATCTTACTCGTTTAAGAAAGATGTCGACACCAGATCCTGTATTCAAGATGATGGAACAGCGCCATCAGTGGCAACGTAGAAACTTCTTCATATCTACTGCAGTAGCTAATCTTAATTCTGTAAAAGTCTCCTGCAAATATGATAGACGTGGAAAGACTACAACTGATAATCAAACACCTATCTATTTCGTTCTCGGTCAGATAGTAGCTATTGAGAATGCTACCAATAATGGTAAAACTGGAACACTTTATGCTCGAGTGAATACAGTTACCTCTAGTGCCCCTGATAATAAATATGCTGAGATCAAATTAGATGGACTGTTCTTACTTACACCAACTTCTAAGGAAGCAATTAGTGGAACTACTACTATTCCTCTGAATGCTCGTGGTCAGATAATTGGAACTGCATATCCCGAAGGTTCTGGTGTACCAGATAGTTGGTATGACTTACTTGGTCAGACTGAGGGTTATACTCAGATCTTTAAGACTGCATGTCCTTTAATGTCTGGTTCTGCTATGGCTACTGAATATCGTGGAAAGAAGAACGAGTTTATGCGTATTTGGGACGAGAAACTGCGTGAGCATAAGATGGACATAGAACATGCTGCACTCTTTGGAGTAGGCAATGTAGCAGCTTCTAATGGAATTCTTGATACTGAGGCAAGTAATGCTGTAAAGAGATATACTTGGGGAGTTCTTCCTTTTGTATCACTCTTCGGTAACGTAGCTACCTTTAGTTATTCTAATAGTGGTTATAATAGTTTCGTAGATTGGTCAAGAGACATGTTCGCTCCAGAGAATGGTAATAGTGGTAGTAAACTAGTTCTTGCTTCTCGGAAGCTTGTAGCTTGGTTCAATAAACTTGGTAGTGGTACATTCCTCGGTAATACTCTTACTGCTGGTTCAACTCAATTGGATGTTCAGAATATCAAGTCTCAATTCGGATTCAATATTACACGAGTAAGTTGTGTGTTTGGAGACTTCAACTTCGTCGCTCATCCTTTACTTAGAGAACAGTGGGAAGACTATTGCATAGTAATTGATCTCGGTCAAGTAGCTTATCGTCCACTAGTAGGAAATGGTATTAGTCGTGATACTTTCTATCAGACTAATGTTCAAAGCCCAGATGTCGATGGTCGTATTGATCAGATCATAACCGAAGCTGGAATTCAAATTACACTTCCTGAAACACACGCTGTGTTGAAGTGGAACGCATAAGGTAAGGAGGAAATAATGGCTTGGACAAATATAACCGGAACAAATTATACTGGTTGGAAAACCTACGAAGAAACTCTTACGCTTTCTTCTGCAACCAGCATAAATACCTCAGCTCTTATTAATTATAAAGGCAATACTGTTCTTTGTGCTGCAATCAAAAATTCTTCTAAAGATCTTACAGTGGCAGCGAATGCAGTAAAAGTACAGATTTCAATAGATGGAACTAGTTGGGTAGATATGAAAACTGGTGACACGTCCGGTGTAACTGCGGCAAAAACCGGATGCGGAATGATGATTGATCTTAGAAATATTATCGCACCGTACTATCGTATCGTAATTACTTGTACGTCCTATACTGGCGATGTAAAGATTCAGTATGCGGTGAAAGAATAATGGCAACAACTCGGATTGATGTTCAGAACTATGTGAATTCCATACTTGGAACAACGGATATTATTGTAGATAATAATACTATAATGGCTGGTATGGAAGATATAGTTAATCGTATAAGTCTAATCAATCCGAAGGCATTAAAAGCGTTGGAGGTACCGGTTGCCCTCACATGTTCCTCCTCTGGTGCCTCCATAACGCTTCAGTATGTACCGACAAACAACGAAGAGATTAATGTCTATTATACGAAGAGTAGTATACCGAAGAAGTTGGTAAGAGTAGATAATCCAGAGCATATAACAAACACTTATTCGCTTCTTAATGATGGAGATTATGGAAAACGCTATTTCTGGGTTCGTGGCAATAAGTTATATGTTTATCCTTCCGATAAAGGCGATACTTATGAAGCAGATATAGTAAAGTATGGAGTAGATAATAGTGGAAAACTTATTTGGCATGATCGCTATAATTACCCGCTTGCTCTATACTGTTCTATATTTGAACTTAATCGAGTATTTAATGCCTATGTCTCGCTTCTCATAAATAGAATGATTAAAGAGAATGTGAAGTATGATTATACTGATGTTAATAAGAGATTAAAAGCAGATGATGTAGAGCTTGCGGCGGCAGAATTACAGAAGATTCAAACTGCAATAAGCGAACAAGCTACTGCTTCAGATAATCTCAGAGTAATCATGGAGAATACAGTTAATACTCTTCAACGCATAAGAAATCTAAGACAGGAATACTACGATTGGTTTGGTATTTCTATTTCCGCAGGAGGTGAATAATGAAGGCTGGTGAATTATACGATCTTGCTCAGCTAATTATACCAGAACTTACTCGGAAGGCTTTTACTCAGTTCTTTAATCTTGCTATGGATAAGATTTCTAGAGAAGTAAGATTGAAGACGAATACATTGAAGAATATTACCTCAGTTGAACAATACGAGAATCTTCCTATATCCAGCGCAGTTAAGATAGATAAAGTAAGCGATTTGGATCAAAACATATACTGGAAGGTAGAGCACGGAAAACTATTCATCTACGATAATAATAAAGAGCTTATAACGAATGATACTATCAAAGATCACAAACTTGAGATAGAGTATTGGGCTCGTATACCAGAAACATTTAAAGATATAGCTGCATTTACTGATCAAATTCTCGATATCATAAAAGGAGAAGAGGAACCAGTAGTAATCGATGTAGAGAAACAATGGAATGAACAGGAAGGAGAGATAACTGATATGGAAACTCAACTCTGTGCTCTATATCTAATGTTAACAGAATTAGCTGGAATATTCCCTATGACTTCTGCGATAATTGAATTATATGCGAATAAGTTCCAGTATTACTTCCAGAATATCAAAGTCAAATACAATACCTCTGCTTCTCCAGCGATATTTAAACAGGTATATTTCTAATGCTAAGAAGAGAACCGCTCGGAAATACACTTATTCTTGTTCGGAATAGTCTTAAGATTCCGATAGCAAAGACAATGAAAAGAGATGTAGTAAGACTTCCTATAGAGATTAAACAGATTTCTCAAAGTAATCGTATCGCTGTTTCTTCAGTCTCATCTAGTTTCGCCAATATCAAAGAAGCAGGCATTACAATAGTAAACGAAGCGAAGAAGATTTCGAATACTAATATAGTTTTAATATGTAAGAAAGCGAGTAAGTTGAAGGTCTTTGGTATACAAACCAAATATATAAGTAATAGCGTAAAGACATCGCTATTAGAAAAGAAACATTACGTTGTAGGTATACTGCATAAGCGGACTTACTCGCTTCTAAAGAAAATAGGTCTAATAATTTCTGTAGGAATCCATGAGATTATCAGAAAGATATTAGTTTATATAAACGGATTACTGAAAGATGTAATCTATACTTCCCGGAGTAAGATAGAAGTCTTACTCAAGATAATACAAGGAGAAGAATAATGCCAGATATGAAAATGAAATTGTATATCAATGATCGTTCTAGTGCTGTGCCGTTTGTAATAACGCCGAATAAGCCATTTACGCTAGATTTAGTAGATTCTGCAACCGAACCATATTTTTATCACTGTAGTAGAGATCTTGATATACCAATAATAAATCAGATAAGATTTGAATTTCTAAACAGTTATGAGATTGTAATTGATTCTAAAACTATATATATGGCAAGAGATTTACAGTATCAGTTGTATACTAATTTGCCACCAGATTCAGTTAATGAACCAGATATACTTATTCCACGTTCATGGAAAGAAGTGTTTAATGGTAGTAGTTTTAATATAGGATATTATACTCCATTTCGATTTAACATATATTTCGATAATGATTATAGTCCACGTAGTGAATTGGTTCCGGCAACGTTTTTAGAGAATGCGACTCTAGATGACTTATTCGATAATCTTAGAATAGGTTATGCACTTAGTTATACAGATGTTGAAACTGATCAAGAAGTAGTAAAATATATAGATAGAGGAAAGATAAATAGTGGCGAAAGTATCTACCGTTCTTGGAAATATGATCAAGGTTTCTGGAATCCAATATATGGTAGACCACCAATTTGTTCGAAAAATGCTGATTATCTGACAAGAACTTACAATCTTTCCAAGAGCGAGTATGAAACATATAAGACACAATGTGATTATAACGCTCCACATTATTTAAGTCTTACTCCAATAAGTCTAACAACTAGTGGTAGTTCTATTAACTATATTACCGATAGTTTTGGTGTACCATATAAAAGAATAAAGAACAATACCAAAATAACAATTATACCAATTATATATATTGGAACAATAACTAACTATAATCCTCCAAGTAACGGATTTTCTTATTTAACAAATATGCTTGGAGAGCAAGCTATAAGAAGCTTTATAAAACGTGAAGAGATTATAGCTAGTGTTGAGATAAGTAATACAGATACAACTTATAATCCGGAAGTGTTAAAAGACAATGATATTGGCTGGGTAGGAAACTATAATCCAGAATCGCAGGTTACTGCGGATACATCTATAGATATTACGGTCAATATTAAGGAACAATAATGGCACGTACATTAAACGAATTCTTAGTGTCAACTGGCAATTATACTTATGAAATAACCGACGCCAATATGGTTGGAATAGATATAGGTGATCTTGAAATAGCTGCAATATTACATTGTAACTTATCTAATGGTGGAGAAATAGATGTTCTAGTGTGTTCAAGAAAGAATATAGATACACTATTCAAGATTAATCAAGAACACATATTCTATAATCCAAGTTATTGTAAAAACGTTGGAAATGGAAAATTTATTATATCTCTACCATTTTGGAGATTACAGTATCTTGCGAGTCTTGAAAATGATTATGTTATTTCTGCCGACTTTGAAATAGTATTATTTGGATTTAGTATTCTTGAGCGTCCCATAGGAAACGATAATGGAAAGACTTCTTTTCAGTGTATTATAATCGATAATGGTACTATAGAATTTACTAAGAATAGATTTCCGCTTCCTCTGGCAACTCTTAAAGAAATCGTATAATGCCTAAAGAAATAGTTCAATTCAATTCTTTCAATGGTGCCACTCCGGCAGTTCCGGATAGTGGTGCCATTGGTTTTAAGAATGTGCGAGTGGATGGTTCCGAGAGCATAGCGATTCCGGAGAACAAAGATAAGCCGATGAATACCAGCTATGTTCAAGAGAAGAACTTATTCGTTGAAGGAAAAACTATTCCTATTTCTGAGGACCAAAAAGGACGGATTTTCGTAGATAATAAGTTGGTTGGTATAGTTAGTCCACCTCGAGGAGATCGCTTATGTATGGACGTAATTGGGCGTCAGGCAAGCATTATAGATGACGATGGGCATGTAAAATATCTGAGATATGGATACGGCAATGGTAATCTAATAGATATTGAGAAAGATGAAATCATCTTTGAAGAAGATATTGTATCTTCGGATTACAACTATGCTAATGCTGGAAACCTACAGTTTATGGTTCCCATTAACGAAGAATATTTTTTATATGCCCAGTATGGTTATAACGGTCTGTTTCTCTACGATACAGTAGGAGATAGAATATATCGTACTGG
>Ga0255345_1004563_pt1 | contig 15014 bp, 16 predicted proteins | sample wastewater_treat_6_FD_192415 | JGI IMG/M metagenome (GOLD analysis project Ga0255345, IMG submission 192415) | Wastewater microbial communities from Lulu Island WWTP, Vancouver, Canada - plant20 | ecosystem: Engineered > WWTP > Wastewater > Unclassified | place: Canada: Vancouver, British... | reverse complement strand
GAACCTTATCGGCATATTCATTACCTATTATTCCTAGCAGATCAGCTTTACCCTTTTTCGATATACACCTTACAAAGGATGCTGATCTGACCTTTTCCTTCAGCATGTTATTCTCGTAGATGTCCCATCTGTGTAATGTAAAACTCCAAGGAATGTTAGTAATTGTTGAAATAGTATAAGCCATCGAAGCAGTTGTAGATCCCCAATGAGCATGAACATGACTTACTCCCGTTTTCTTTATTTCTTTGGCGATAAAAACTGCTTTTGGCACAACCATTATATTTTTTATAAGAATTTTAGGATTTCTTGAATTTACAAGGATCTTCCATAAAACTCGCCAAAGACTGATATTGCTGAATAGTTCTAGAAAAAATCCAGCAATCATTGTAAGGTTTAGCATAGGTAACCAAATGCTATTTTCTAACAGTTCCTTGCCTTCCTCATGAAAAACCTCCCTAGAAGGGTTCCGGGGAATAATCAGCAAATCGATCCCTTGATGTTTCATTTCAAGCATCTCTTCCAAAATAAAGCTCTCTCCGCGCCCCCACGGAACTTGAGCTGTGATATAAGCGATTCTCATTGAATAGCCACCTTATCTCAAATATAGTCAAAACACATAACGCTATTTGCAAGCCACAACTTATCTTGACAATATTTACTACCTATAATTGGACTAAATATTTCCCCATCTTGCTTCTAACCCCAGTATCAACCCTAACACCCTTAATAATTAAGTACAATAAATATATCCCTATTATTAAAGGGAGAAATTCCATTATTAAGAAATTCTTCGTAAGCCCAACAAGAGAAGAACCTCTGGCGAAATTGAAGAACTGAAGGAAAAGTGCCATACAGAAAATATTCGACATGTTTCCCTTCCTGCTCGCTAACGCTATAATAATATTAAAATATATTCCACATAAAGCGCCATATATCACTATTCCAGGAATGCCAAGCCACCAATACCCCAAAGCTACATTACTAAAGCCATATCCTCTCCCTGCAATATACAGATCGTAATAAAACGACTCCATATATTGTTCAGACGGACTAAGCCATCTAAAAATACCATTTATCTTGGGAATCAAGGTTGACAAATCTTTGAATACGATAAAGAAGTCGTGCTGATTTGAATTTATGATATCAATAAGAGAATATGAAGGATGCATGAATTCACCACTTGAAAAAACATTCAAAACCATTTCTGGTTTATTTATTAAGAGACTAATGATTGCGGCTATCTCTTCACTAAGATTAGAGATATTTCTTACATGTGTAATAACATTTAAAAAAACTATTGACAGGAATAATGCACAAAATACCAGGATATAGCTTATTCTTTTATTTGAAATGACATACAATCCATAATATATAGCAAATATAGTACCAATTATCGCCGTCCTGCTAACCAACAAAGCATAAATTATCATAACAAAAACATATATAGATAACAATAACCATTTCTTGTTCCTAATTGCGGCTAATATAAATATATAACTACATGGAGCAACAATTATGTAATAAAACAAACTTGTAAAATATTGCTGTACGCCAGAGGTGGTTCGTCGATACTCAACGCTTTCAATATAGTATCCAGCTTTGCTTCTAATTTCAAATACATAATATAATAATAAGAATGCAAAAAATAGCCATATATACTTTTTCCTAATAAGGAATTCAATCTTAGAATCGGCTGTTCTTAGCAACTTTACTCTTTCGACTTTAAAGATCTTAATCTTTATAAAGGAAAACATAATAAGATAGAATATAAAATTGAACAACACATATTTTAGCGCAAGCCAGATATCTCCCATCTCATCAAGCAATATCGAATTCCCAATAAGGTATAGGTAGCAAATTGTAAGAAATATGGCGCTTAGATCATAGTTTATTGGCACTCTTGCTTTTTTATTTCTACAAAATAAGAGAATAACAAAATATGATATAATTATTAGTAAAAGCGTCATTGGGATTATTTCCTACTAATATGGTAAATAATATCCTTAACAAACATGATGATATATCTGTGAATATGCGTAGCTTTATAAGAGTTTACACTTTTAATAGCATTAAAATCAATTCGCTTACCCTTTATTATTGATATAATGGATATTTTCAACTTTATATATTCAAATACATACTTACAATTCGGAAACACTTGCGATAAAGCGTTATAGTATTGCAGAAACTCATTCAAAGTGTGTGTCTTCTTGGCCTGATATAGAAGTCCATCTGAATGACGCCTATATACACAGTCGTATTCTTTACTTCCAAATAGTTTGCCATATTTAGACAAAGAGATCCATAATGGTAGATCACCAAAAATAAAACTTGGATTTAGGTTTACCATTATAATCTTATCACCTAAATTCTTAAACATTACAGAAGCTGTTGGTATAGTCCATTGTATAACTATCTCTTCACATCGATAATATCTACAATTTCTTACTCTGTTGTATACTCTATTGTCGTTCGGTTTAATTTCATTCAGGACTTTTGCATTATGAAAGCATAATGAAATGTCATTATTGCTCTCCAATAAATTGAATTGATTAGCTAATTTAGATTCATGGATCCAATAATCATCCCCTTCACAAAGAGCAATGTATTTTCCCCGTGCAGCTGCTTGCGAGAAAGATCCATTAAATCTAATAGTCTGACCTTGCTCACCTACATATTGCGTAAGTTTTCTATCGCGCAAAAATAGTCTTATTTTGTCTGGATGGCTATTCGCGTATTCAATGCAGATTTCTCTCGTGCCATCAGTTGAGCCATCTTCTCCTATGATGATTTCATAAGGAAAATCCGTCTCCTGCATTAAGATACCATCCAGACATTGGCGGATATAAGGAGCATGTTGATATGTAATTGTAACAACACTCACTAATGGGATTATTTTATTTACAGGTTTATTTGTTCCACCATACTCCTCCTGAAGGGCAAGGCGCCTATAGTATTCTTTTTCTATTTCTGTCATTATTCCGCTTTCCTATTCTGTACTAAGGCAACAAGGCTAGACTTGACTTGCACAAACTCGTCAATTTTCATAATATTTGATATAAGTAGATAAATACCTACTGCAAGAATTATAGAGAATAACATTATCAACCCATTATTTGGAAAGAGCTGGCTTAAAACAAAAGCAGGTACACAGGAACTTATCGACAGTATCAAGCAAGGAAGGATATCTTTGACCTGATTTCGAATTCCATAGCCAATCATCTTTTTTGTGTAATATGTATTGATAAAGAGAGCGACAAACGAAGAAGCTATGTTACCTATCGCCATAAGTTCAACACTAAAGTTCATGACAATAAGAAGAATGCAAATTCCCACGATCTTTTTTATTATTTCAACGCGCAAGAACAAATCCGATCTACCTTTAACCATAAGTAAATTCAGGTTTATCGCATGGATTGGATACCACAAATAGGAAAAACATAGAATCTGAAGAATTATCGAAGCAAATTGCCATTTTTGTCCAAGGACTACATTGATCAGTGGCTTTGCAATCGCGGCTAGGCCGATCATCAACGGAAATATAATATAGGCTGCCAACTTAATATATTGCCGATAGGCTGCCAGAAGCTTCTTATCATCATCTGCAATTGTGCATAGAATTGGGTATGTTACTCTTTGCATGATTCCCGTTATGTTTGAAGAAGGAAATTGAGCAAATTGATCTGCGCGCGAGTAATATCCTAGATCTTGTTTGCTAAATCTCCTTCCAATTACAAACTGATACAAGTTTCTGTATGCAGTATCCAGGAGACCAGAGAAAAGAAGCTTCGAACCAAATGAAAACATCGTTCGTAGTGAGACAATTGAGAATTCCCACCGAGGTCTCCATGTGCTACGAATCCAAAAGATAATCGTTGTCACGACGTTTGTTGCAAGCGCAGAACCTACTAACGCCCATGCACCATACTGCTGTCTTGCCAAAATGATGCCAACTACGCCCCCCGCTAAGGCTCCCGAAAATGAAGCAATTGCCTGATCCTTAAAATTGACTTTGATGGTAAATTGCGTTCTCTGAATAGCTCCTAAAGCGATTATTGGAAGGGAAAGCATATAGACACGTGTTATGTTCGTTAGCTCAGATTCTCTATAAAACCTAGCAATAAATGGAGCACCAAAGTATAAAAGAATATAAACAACAATACTAATCAATAAATTAAAATAGAAAACAGTGGAAAAATCCTTATCAGTCCTATCAAGCTTCTTAATTAGCGCATTCGTAAAGCCAGAATCGATAAACGTCTGTGCTATTGCCATAAAGATGGCGAGCATGGCAATAAGCCCATAATCAAATGGGCTAAGAAGCCTTGCCAGGATAATCTGAAATATAAATTGTACTGCTTGAACTGAAAAGCGTTCTATTGCGCTCCAAAGGAAGCTTTTGCCCTTTGTTGATGCAGTATTACTATCTTCGTTCATGCTAGGAATTCGTCCATAAATAGTTGCCTTTCAATAGTAGCTTACAAAAATCGATGATTTCAATTGCGAGATGGTTGAGCTATAATTCTTTTTTTAATCAAGTTGAAAAGCAGCTCACGAATTAGGTGGTAACTCACGCTGTCAAATCCTTGGTCTGCAACGAATGATAGCGCTGATCAGGCATCTCTTAATCAAGATTCTGATGAAATCGGTACCGTTATAAAAATCGAAATACGAGGCAAGCCCTCGCCTTAGAGCCCTTAGGTTTTCGTAGCCATGGAGATAGATGTCTTTGTATCTGACCGTTCTCCAGGGCTTTTCAATGTAGACGTTGTCCCGCCAATCGCAGCGGCACTCCATGCTAACCCTAGTTCCCTGGTCCTGCAGGATCTGGGTGAACGAATTCGAGGCGAACTGGCTCCCCTGGTCTGTATTGAAGAGAGCAGGCTTCCCAAAGCGCGCTACGGCCTCTTTCAAGGCTTGCTCACAGAATACTGAGTCCATGATGTTTGAAAGCTTCTAGGACAACACCTTTCGGCTATAGAGGTCCATGATCACAAAAAGGTACACATAGCCGAGCCATGGACTCTTTGCATTCATGGGTAACACTTCGCGAAATCAACGTCCTTCAACAATACTTGCCTACCATGTCCAGGACAAATAATCGTAGTACCGTCAAAGTTATTACGAACGGTTTCAAGGGAATTACGTGCTAATTCCTTGTCGCCTCCTGGCAATTTTGTTATAGTCTTTCTGCCTGGAATCAAGATATCACCAGTAAAGAGAAACTGATCAATTAAGTACATTGCCCCACCAACTGAATGACCTGGCATAATCATAATGCGGAGTTCCCTATTCAACCATTGGAAAGTATGTTGCTCTTCACTAAACTCAATATCAGCTTTCTGACAAGAAATCCCTCGGCCATCCAGCAGGGCATAAATAGAAAGATTATTTCGTGGATCTCCCAATCGCTTTGAACATTCTTTCGAAGCAACAAGATCAACGTTAAACCTTGTCTTAATAGATGAAACCCCACCAATATGATCGAAGTGTTCGTGAGTAAGAAAGAGATAATCAAGGCAAACATGGCTAGTCGACAGATAGACAAATAGCTCCAGAGGGGCCCTGACCCCCGAATCTATAATTATGCTGTGCTTGCTGGGTAGGTCGACAACAAGAAAGACATTAGATTTGTACTCTTCGTCAACGAATTGTATTACTTGAAAAGGCATAATATATAGCATGAGTCAATAATCATATGAACAAATCAATTAATTCAACATTTTCGAGCTTACAAGGTTTTCTAAGTCCTTTACCTTCTTCACATTTTTCATCTCTTGAGACGATATCCTTACATTATAGGTCGAATCAATCATTGCTAAAATTGCAAGCGTACCAAGAGAATCCCAATTCTCAAATGAAGAAACATCGTCCTGCGGCTCTACAGAATCAACTTCAAGAATTTCCGCCAGTTTATCGTAGAATTTTTCCATAAATACCCTTCCCATGCTCAAATTAAAATTCAATCATTTTACAAAACTTCATATTCCCAATTTTCATCAAGATCGAACTCCAAGTCAGTCCTGATCCAAAGCCAGCAAAGCATACTATAAACTCCTCATTCAAAACTCTCTCACCAATATTGTAGCAGATATTAGTAGGAATAGTCACCCCACTTGAGTTCCCGAACCGTTCTACAATATTTGATGGCATTTTTTTATAAGAGACACCAAGTTTCTCAGCTAGTTTTTCGAGCATGAACTTGTTGGGTTGATGAAACAAAAAGTAATTAACATCATCCAGTCTCTTTCCAGACTGATCGAGAAGAGACGATATCATTGGCGGGACCTTTTCCATTACAAAATTGAATACATCCTGTCCGTTCATTCTTAGGTTTTCCAAGCTTCTTAGATTCCCCGTTCCATCATCGTGTGGGATCGCCGTATCTTGAGAACATGGTAACCTAAATCCTCCAGCAGGGATCATAAGCGCTTCACGCTTTGATCCATCCATCATAATATTCGCATAGATCGGGCTTTGATCAAAATCCTTTTCTACTAAAGTTATCGAAGCAGCATCACCTATTAGTGGAAAACTATTCCTATCCTGTTTGGATACCTTCCGACTTAAGACCTCAGCATTCAGCATGGCAACCTTATGGATCGATTCTTGATCAAGCAAAGAAAAAGCAATAAAGAGACCTACTTCGAAGGCAGCACATCCTTGGTTGACATCAAGGCAAATCATGTCTTCTTTGAGTCCAAGACGACCTTGAATAACATTACTGGTAGGCGGCATGAAATAGTCAGGTGATTGAGTAACGAGCACAAGTGCATCAATGTCTTGTGGAAGGACAAGACCTTGGTCAAAAAGATATTGCAGACCATATACACATAGGTCAGAGACGCATGTGCCATCATCCACAATCCTATGTTCTTTAAATCCCATAAGGGATTTGAGTCGCAGCGTCTTCTCAATTGGAAAAGAATAATTCACAGCCTCATCATCAAAGTTGGACACCTTTTGGGGAACAACAGTCAAGACACCAGTAATTCGCCGTCCATGATAGAGCAGATTCATGCTTTTTTCGAACTCCTTCTTACAAGCTTTTCGATAGCATCTAAACTTGCAAAGTTCTCTGGGACTATGTCCGTCCCATCAATTCTAATTAAAAACTCTTGTTCCAGTGATGACACTAAAGCAATAATATCAAAAGAATCAAGCATGCCTTCTTTGATGAAATCGCGGTTTTCTGTAAAATCGAATTCTGGCCTAATCTCAGATAATATGCCCAATACAGTCTTCATTAATTAGCCCCTCTAATCATTACGATATCAACAAGAGAATCTTCTTTAAATCCATAATGGCGATATTTTGAAATCGCGTCAACATTATCAGTCAAGACCCACAACATAAACCTCTTTACATTTGGATATAGAGATAGATATCTTGACATAAGTGCAGAACCAATGCCTCTGTTTCTATAGTGCTCAGAAACAAGCCAGTACCTAAGAATCGATGTTATGCCCATTGTTTCATGATAGAGCAAGCCAGCTAGTACTTGATCTTTCCTTACGACAAGTATCGATCCTTTTTCAATTCCCAACACAAGCTCACGCTTGAAAGGAATTTGCTCCTTTAGAGGGTCGAAGGACGTTTCGAGAAGTTTTAGGAGTTGGTCAGCGTCAGAGAGTGCAGCCAGTTCGACATTTTCATGACCAACATAGGAAGCATCTGGCTTCCCTTCAGCAGCAGGTGCAGACAATACCAATCTCTTAAGTGAGGCGTACGGACTGAAATTATGTGATGAAAACAAGTTTTCTAAAGAGTTTATTTGAGAATGATTTCCTACCAAATCTACCACCCATGCGGCGCTCTGAGGCTGCAAATCCGCTAGATCCTTATCCAAGTCATCCTGCGAACTTGAACAGAAGTAAATGTGAAAAAACCCACGATCCTCCCTAAAAATGAAAAGAGAGTTTCCTATGACTACGTACTTGACTTTTTGCTCGTCTGCAATCCAGAAATCTACTTTTGCCTCATCAGCGAACAAGTTAGATTGATACGACGTAGCATTGTCTCTTATCTCGGATGCTAACCGAATAATCTCCATGCCTATTTGAGCCGTTTTCATATCTTGGCCTTTTCCATCATTTCTTTGAGTTTCTGCCGATCGATTTTGCCATTTGGATTAGACCTAACCCAATTGTTGACACTGACCTTTCTAAGAATCAAGCCAGACTTTCCTCCCTTTTTTACCTTCTATATCGCATTACCAACAGATAAATTGTCCTGCATCTATCACTCACTGTTTGATAGTTCTACAGTTCATATTACCGTTGACCATTAGATCGTCACATGCACCAATCCATGCATTCTTTCAAATCCCGTATGCTTTCGCGGTCGCACCCACAGAATCTCAATGCAAGGTATTCCCCCAGAACATTCATATGGGGACTTTGTCCAAAATCTCTTTTGTTCAGTGGTCAAAACAAAAAGCCGCTCCTCAAACGGATCAATAAGAGCGAGAAAAACAAGTGTCTCCACTTCCTCAGAATGTCATTGATGCCTTTCTCCTTATGTTCCAAGATGGTCACTCCACTTGAGTTTTCTTCATATGAAGAAAGAATAATCCTCCCAGCTAATATCACTAAGACGTAGTGAAATGCGTTCGCGTAAACGAAAGGGTTAATTCTTATGCCTGGTGCGATCGATAAGCCGTGTAGCTTGCCGATCCAGTCCCCAAGCTTTCTACCTTTCATTTATCGAATAATAGAGCTAGATAAAGCTAGCCGATCTACTTTTCCGTTTGCGTTCAGTGGTAACTTTCCCATTCGTATATATCGCGTAGGAAGCATATATTTTGGAATCAGACCCAACATTTTTTTTCTAAACTGGGCAACATTGATTTCTTCTTCAGATTCGTAGAAAAGAACTATCTCACGCTTCAGTTCATCATAGACAACACACCCGTTCCCAATCATATGAGTAGCAAAAACTGCCGTCTCAACTTCGCCAAGTTCAATCCTATATCCCATATGTTTTACCTGAAAGTCCTTCCTTCCTACGTAGATTATCTCTTTTCTCTCATTCGTATACACAAGATCACCAGTACGATAGATCTTTTCAGGATATTCATGACGCAATGGATTTTCGACAAACCCTTTTGCCGTCTGATCAGGGTTGTTCCAATATCCCAGAGCAAGGCAACTACCGCGTACACATAACTCCCCTATTTCCCCCTGCCTGGCAAGCTGGTTTTGCTCATTAAGGACGATGACATTAGTGTTTTCACGCGCACTGCCTATCGGAACACTCTCATTGTCTTCTATTTTCCGATCAATCACATAATATGTACAGTCGACAGTTATTTCAGTGGGACCGTATAGATTTGCGAACGTGGCCTGAGGATAATGATTTATCCAATAATTTAGGTGTATACTAGGCATTACCTCACCCGCAAACAATATATATTTTAGCTTCGGCAACCTTCCAACATCTAGAGCCTGTGCAGTTGCGACCGAGATCAAAACGGAAGGCACCCAAAAAATGAAAGAAATTTGTTCCTCAGACAATCTAGCGATCAACCGCGAAGGAAAAGAATACTCATCATCCGGGATTATACAAAGACGAGCTCCTGTTGCGTACGTCAAATAGATATCCAATGTTGAGTTGTCAAAGTATAAAGGTGCTTGGCTTGCAATGCTATCACCTTGTCCGATTCGGAAGATTTTGGCAGCCCAACATACGTAATCCAAGATTCCTCGGTGGGTAATTACGACACCCTTGGGTTGACCCGTTGATCCCGAAGTATACATCACGTATGCAGGGTCGACATCAATTTGTGTTTGAAGTCTTGCTCTTATTGTCCTTTCCTCACTATCTGATATGCAAAGAGAGAAACTATCAAGTTGCATTGGCATAATGATAAGTTTATTTTCGGGCACACCGAAGCTCATGAGAATTTCCGAAAATTTCCTATCTGTTATTATGGCAATCGGGTCAAGATTCTCAATAATCTTGTGAAACCGCGCTTCTGGCGTTCTTACATCCAACGGCACATAGAAATTTGAGGAGTAGGAAATGGCCAATTGGCATGCTACTGCTAATGCTGATTTAGGCAAGAACGTTGCTACTGGTTGATTCACTCCGCTACTCAAATCAATTATCTTCAATGCAATGCCCTTAGACAAATTCGACAGTTCTTCGAAGGTAATCGTACAAATACCATCTGCGATAGCCGTTGCGTATGGATACTTCTCCAACGCTTCCTGCTCAAATAAATCAATAACATTCTTCTGCATTTCCGCCTCCCAACATAATCTATTAAAGCTATGGGTGTGAGTCGATCAAATTCCTAGGGGTTTCAGAAGAACTCAATTTCTGGTTTTTCAAGCAGCCACAAGCTGCCAAATTCGCTTCCCAAACGCTCTTCTGACCCTCTCAACTAGGATATCAAATAGAGCCACAAAGAAGGACTTCGCCTTCTTCCGGTACGTCCTCGGCTTCTCATATCCCTCGAGAGCATAGTTCTGAAGGCAATCTATGATGCGTTCCGTCTTCCGTCTCGCCTCATCCAGCAGCGTTACATCATTGGGAAATCTCATGTCTTCAGGCGCGCAGGTTGCATCGACAATCAATGTCCCTTTATTCTCAGGCTCCTTTGCTTCACCTTCCCCCGCGCCTTTTCCTTCATCACCATCGTCGCGACCCTCATCATCGGCTTTGCTTTTCTCGAGGATCAGTGCGTTTATTTCTTTCAGGATATTCCCCGACAGCTGCTTTCTGAAATGCACCATCATGCTCGGATCAAAGGGAAGCTCATCCTTGTACCCTTCATACCCTAAGAAATACTGAAGCTATGGACTCTCTCGAATATCTTCGACAAGCTCTTCATCCGATATTTTCTTTTTCTCTTTTACGATTAAAGCGCCTAACGCAACGCGCACGGGGAGTGCCGCTCTCCCATTGTTTGCGACAAACAGTTGCGCATAGTTTTCTTCGACCTTATCCCATGGAATCAAATCCGCCAAGATTACCCAACGATTCTGACCGTTAAGCTTCCCTCCGAACACCGTGTCGAATTTCTCAAACTCAGGCACTTTTTCTTGTACTCGGTACATCATTCCCCTTTCAAGTGCACGGGTTTTGAGCCTTTCCCCTCGTTTTTCGTGCACTTTATGGGTTTATTATATCATGTATTGTCATATTATATAATATCTTAGTTATTATTAAGGAACCCCAGCTAGATATTGGCTCGGTCAAAAACTGGCGAAAAATACCAAAACATCACCAGCGGCACTAATTACTTTTATCCTTGCAGTCCATGTCGTAGTACTTCCACCTATCAATCCTACCATATCTCTTCGACAATGGTATAACTTATAAACCTCAGTATAAGTGATAGTTAATGTAATTATGATCAGCCTGCTCGATTAATTATTCAAACTCTATACAGAAATGTTGGCACTTCTCCCGCCATCTACCACAAAATGCTGGCCAGTTATCCATCTTGCTTTATCCGAAAGCAAAAACTGTACCATGCCTACAATATCTGAAGGTTGCCCACTACCAAGAGGATAATCTTTGACTAGACGTTCAGGTATTTGATCATCATTATACAGTTTTTCCGTCATTTTGGTCACAACACCCCCTGGGAGGACGGAATTTGCGCGAACGCGAGGCGCAAGTTCCACTGCAGCTGATCGCATATAGGAGTCGAGAGCACCTTTACTTGCAGAATATGCAGCAAATCCTTTGGCGCCAAACTCACTAGCTATACTTGACACAAAGACAATTGATTTTAGGAAATGCTCATTGACCTTTTTCTTAACTAAACAAGTAGTTATCATCGCCGCTGAGATAAAATTGACATTCAAAACTGTTAGTAGATTTTCATTCGTAATCATGCGAACAGGAATAATATCCAAGATCCCAGCACAATGAACAAATCTACTTACCCTTATTTCTTGTTTGAATAGAAATTCTTCCAACGATTTATCAATATTGGATACATTTGTAAGGTCGTAGGGCCAAATTATGTGCTCTTGAGCGTTGTGGCATGCCTGTTTTGTTTCTTCTAGGCGCACAACATTTCGTCCATTAAGTATTAGCAAATTATCTTTGGACAAACTAATTGCTAACTCTCTTCCAATTCCTGACGATGCACCAGTTATAAGACAAAAATCAACATTGTTTGGCATTCAGTAGTCCCCTCCCATAGCCCTCAGTGTGCTATATAGCCACAATCGACCACCATAACCGTTCCTGTTATCCATAAGGCCGCGTCGCTCAATAGGAATGCTATAGCATTTGCAACATCGTCTGACTTTCCAATTCCGAGCGGATGCATAGCTTCGACAGCTTCCTTCTGCTCCAACGTCCACAGGCTTTCTGCTCTTTCATAGATTGGTGTCCTGACAAAACCAGGAGCGACAGAATTTACGCGTATGCCCTTTGGAGCAAGTTCCAAAGCCATAGATCTCGACGCACTTGTAATCGCCCCCTTGCTCATTGAATATGCAACATTTGCCTTTTCACCAACAAGACTCATTACGGAGGAGACGAAGACTATAGATCCTCGTGGTCCTGCATAAATCTTCTTATTTTGAAACGCCTTAGCTAGGACTATGCCAGCCTCTGTATTGAGCAAGAAGACATCACGCCAGAAATCCGGAGTTAAGGCCCTGAGCGGCAAGGTGGCACTTATTCCAGCCGCATGCACTAGACCATCAAGCGGCCCAAATTCTAAGACTATAGCCTCAAGTAAAGATGGTATTTCAACCAAATCTCTAAGATCAAAAACTTTTGAAACTAGCCTTGGATAATCAACTGATGAAACAAGTTTTTCTAACCCACTTTGATTACTATCAACGCAAATAACCTGTGCATGCAGCTAGTTCAATAGTAGGGCTGTTGCCGCCCCTATTCCAGAGGCTGCACCAGTAATAAGGATTCGCCTCGCATGTAAGTCCATAGGCGATAGATTATCTGATTGCATCATCATAGTCCCTACTTATACTCATAACATTAACGCTTTGATTCGAGCCCTAAGTTCACTCTTCTACTCTGCCTATTATACGAGCTGGATTCCCAAATACCTTATACCCAGGCTCAACTTTCCGTATGACAACACTACCGGCTCCTATAAAAGCACCATCACCTATTGTGATGCCGGGAATGACAATTGCACCACATCCAAGAAAGACCTCAGAACCTATGGCTACGTTTCCGTTTAGCGCACAGTGGCTGCTCATTTGTACGTAATCGCCTATTCGGACATCATGCGCTACCCCACTGAAAGGACCGACAGATACTTGCTTTCCTAATTCTATTTCACATGACAGTTGCGTCAATGGACCGATAATTGAACCCTCTCCTATCCTCACATTTGGTCCAATAATGGCAGTTGGATGTATTAGCGTTGCAAACCCTCCACCCTTTTTATATATTATCTCGCAGTACTTCTTTTTTTTCTTCACATCACCAATTGCGCAAATAAAAAGATCGTTTTTGCAGGGCTCATAGTCAGCAACCGAACTTAGTACTGGCACATCGTAGGCATGATGCATAAGTATATCAGTTCTATCGTCTAGGAACCCCTTAATCCTCCACTCTTCTCCGCAGGCAATAGCTTGATTCATCCAAGTGTATACTTCACGACCAAAATTGCCGGCAGATATAATAATAATATTTATCATAAGCTTTTTTTCCTTATATAGTTAAGTAAAATAAGAATAAAGATTTATTAATTCATTCATTCTGAATTTTTCGCAATTTAGCTCTCAAGAATAGCTATAGCAAGCACATAATCCCCTGAGGTACATGAAGAAACTTTGAAATTCAACTTCTCATTCTTACATTCGTATGTTGCATGGAAAACGCTATTCTCTGCATTATCAAACCCTATCAAAGAAATATCCCCAAACGGAATTCTTCCGGATGAAGCTTTAATTATTGCCTCTTTAATTGCAAATATTCTTGCTATTGAAATCTCATCAGCAAAATTATTCTTTGGGAGCGTAATATTTCCTAATATGCGCTTTGACAGAATATTTAGAAGCTCACTATTCTTATAATTATGAAATCTTCTAATATCAATAATATCAATTCCAATCATAAGCCGACCTTATTATTAATAGAGAAAGAACTAATCCTCTTGCAGTCCAAGAAGTACAATCAATTATCTTGTCTTCAATAACAAGCAATTATTGACATTTATATTGCTAGTGAAATAATTTCTAGATAGAGTTCTTAGAGATATTTATAATGTTTATGCTATCCTCAATAGCCATATTATTATATAAAGGGAGACACAGGATACGCGACGAAACATCATCAGAGATATTGCATCTAGATTTGGATCTGATATAAGTTATTGTTTCTAATGACGGCCAAAAATACCTTCTCGGGATTATGTCATTCTTCTTCAGGTTTTCGACAACTTTTAATAGAGTCTCTTCATTCTCAAACAGCACCGGATAATAGGCATAATTATATTCTAGCCCTTCAGGCAATTTTGGCCTTGTGATTGGAAGGGCTTTCAGCGCTTCATCATAGGTCTCGGAGAGCATTTTGCGTTCAGCGATGTTCTGTTGCATATAAGGCAGTATCGCTAATCCCATTGCTGCATGAAATTCTGAATTCTTACCATTTATACCAAGCGTAAAGTGCTCATCGCCAATGTGGCCAAAGCTCTTTTTAAGCGACACCTCTCGATCGAGCGCAGCATCATGCGTAATGACGCACCCACCTTCCACAGTGTGGAATAGCTTTGTTGCATGGAAACTACAGGTTGCTGCATCACCATAATCGAGCAGCGAGCGGCCCTTATACCGACACCCAAAGGCATGCGCTGCATCGTAAATTATTTTGATACTATGTTTTTTGCCTATTTCCTCAAGCCTCTCAACATCACATGGTAAGCCAAATACGTGTGTCGCAAGCACCGCACTAGTATTCTCATCGATTGCTGCTTCTACTAGGTCAGGATCGATACAAAACGTCTCAGGATCAATATCCACAAAAACAGGTTCACAGCCTTCCCAAAGAATGGTGCTTGTGGTTGCAACATA
>Ga0255345_1004562_pt1 | contig 15017 bp, 20 predicted proteins | sample wastewater_treat_6_FD_192415 | JGI IMG/M metagenome (GOLD analysis project Ga0255345, IMG submission 192415) | Wastewater microbial communities from Lulu Island WWTP, Vancouver, Canada - plant20 | ecosystem: Engineered > WWTP > Wastewater > Unclassified | place: Canada: Vancouver, British... | reverse complement strand
TACTGTCTCACTCGCCGTACCGGGCATCTACGGTTAAAAAAAACAGGTGTTATATAACGCATGTTATATTATGTTTCCCGCCCCTAGCAATCACCGTGCCACATAGAGCACAGCCTATGCTAAATGTAGGAATTATCCTACACGGACGCACTGGTAATCGTCTGATAATCACCGAAATTAGATTAACCCATTGATATCATAGATAGTTGCATGGTTATGCAACTTCCTGTAAGAGGTATTATGTTAAATTCCATACTCTCCCACATTGCTCACAGTCTATGATGCAGCGTGGAGTGGGGAGCTGTTATCATGCCGGCCTATCGTGGTACGGACGCGATCCTAATGGCCCGGCACCCCCCGGCACCCCCGGCAGGAAGGTGGTCGTCGTACGTACAGTAACAGTACTCCCCCTCTCTCGTCGCTCTCTATCTAGTTCCAGATCACACTCGTTTGCCGTAGAATTTTTCAAACCCCAATCGCATTAATCAACCCCGTTCTCATGCAACAGTATAGTTATGAAAAAAGTTTCGTATTTCTCCGAGCGCCTGAATGACGGGACACTTCAAACACCGAGGCAAATGCTTGATGCGGCGATAGAGTCTCTTCCCGGGCACTACAATAAGGCGGTTCTCGTCCTGCTCAATGACGATGAGGGAGAGTATGACGTGGGATTTTATCAATCCGGCATGAGGATGAGCGAAATTCTCGCGCTTCTTCGTGTTTCCGAGCAAATCTTCCTGAGCGAAATGGGGTATGGGGTATGACGCTACGCGAAACTCAATGGAAATTCCTCAAGGACGTTGCGCTTCTCATCGCCTTCATTGACCGTGAGGGCTATTCTGCGTCCGGGGGCGAGCTTCAGCGAACCATTGAGCAGCAGCAGATGTACGTCAGCACCGGGAAATCGAAAACACTCAAATCAAGCCACATTCAGAAACTCGCCATTGATCTCTTCATCTTTTCGCCTTCCGGTGAATGGATGACGGGCAAGAAAGACCTCCAGCGGTTCGGGGATTATTGGGAGAGCCTTGACCCCGAATACGAGTGGGGCGGGAACTGGAAGAGTTTCGTGGACACCCCGCACTTCGGGAGAAAATTATTCAAGAAAGGGTAAGTGCCTATGGAGATCAACGGAACCGCATTTGAGACCTTGGAGTTGGAGCAGAAATTCAGGACGCTTTTCGCGAACGTGGAAGAAATAGGGCAGAAACAGGAAAGCATGGATGAGAAGCTCGATGCCCTGCTCGAATCTCCCTGGCGCATGGCGATTCCGCCCGTCTCATGGAAGGCGATAGGCATATTCATTCTCGCGCTCGTGGCGATAGCAAGGGGCGATCTCGCTACGTTCGTCAAGCTCATCGGTACGCTGATGGGCATAGGAGGCTGAAATGAACAAGGACGACCAGAGGCGGTTGAGGAAAATCTATCAGGCGATGGCCGCGCCGGAGCGGATGCTGATGGAAAGGGCGCTGCTGATGAGCAAGAGGCAGCGGTTCGGGCTCATAGCCGACATCACCGGGCTGTCGGACGATGACCAGGAATTTCTGTACAACCTTTCGCAGCTCACACAGGAAGACATCGACGATATGATTGCCTATGCCGCCAGAGGATTCATCATGCGGCTGCTCGGGAGGATTTTCGGGTTCTGACAATGGCGCACTTCGGCTCTTACATCTCAACCAGGCAGATCACGGACAAGATATGGCGGCTGAACATGCCGTTGATCTATCAGAGTGACCTTATCAAAGAAGAGATCGTTGTTCCCCGGGGCTTTTACTGCGATGGCGAGAGCGTTCCCCGCATCCCCCTTGTCTACGCCTGTCTGGGCCACACATCTCTTCGTGGCGGGTTTGTCCATGACTTCCTCTATCGCAAGGATGCCTATCCATCCGTAAGCAGAGCCAAGGCCGACGCGATCTACCGGGAGATTTCCATCCTGACCGCCCTGGAAGACCTGAAGACCGAGGATAAACATGCCACGGTCCTGAGAATGGCGAAGATCAAGTCCCAGGCATGGAGCAAGTGGGTCGGCGTGAGGGCTGGCGGGTGGATGCACTGGAAGAAAAAGACGGTGGATTGGAGGCCGTAATGGGAGACGAAGTACTTGGTGGGGTGAAGAAGAAGGGCAAACCTGGAAGGCCAAAGGGCTCCCTGAATAAGAAGACCATTCAAATCGAGCTTGGCATCGACCCGAAAGACCTGAACCCGCCCCCGCTGCATGAGAAGGGCACGCCGTGGTCCGAGGAACAGGCCGTTGAGGAGCTTGAGTTCCTGATTCGCTTCCTCGACAACATGGACTACAAGAAGATTTTCTTTGGGCAATGCTTGTCCATCCGGGGATACCGGGATTCCCACCTGTATGAGAATCTTGCGAAGAAGTTCCCGGCATCCTGCCTTCCCTTGTACGATTTTGCCAAGATGATTCAGCAGAACAAGCTGGCGACCATGACGCTTACCAAGCACTACGATTCCAGGTTCGGCGTGTTCGCCATGCAGAACATCTCTCAATGGCGGCAGACGCAGACGCTTGATGTTGCCACGAACGTATCCATCAAGACCAAGGATTACAAGGGGCTTCAGCCCACCATCAACGAGCGGATTCAGAAGGGGAAAAAGGGCAAGTAATGGGCGAAGCCGCATACGAGCTTGAGTACGAGAGCAAGGGCGAGAAACAGGTAAACCTTGAGTACAACCCCGCCCCGACCATCGAGCTTTTCCATGCCTCGGATGCCATGATCCGGTCACTCGTCGGCCCCGCCGGATCTGGTAAATCAACCGGCATGGTCTGGGAGATATGCTACTTCCTGCCCCAGATGCTCTACACCAAGTACGGCATCAAGAAGACCCGATGGCTCATCCTGAGAAACACGAACGACCAGCTCTGGACGACCACCATGAAGACTCTTTTCGAGTGGTTCGACCCGACCTGGGCGGGGAAGTTCCACAAGCAGGAGAAGGTTTTCACCATAACCGCATTCAAGCCTCTGGAAATAGAGATCCTTTTCCGATCCTGTGACCGGCCCGAGGATGTGAATAAGTTCCGTTCCCTGGAATTGACCGGCTACGGCATCGACGAGTCTTCCGAGGTCCACCATTCGATCAAACTCATCCTTCGCCAGAGGATTGGGCGTTATCCGAGGGCTTCCGAATGGCCCAAGGACGAGCGCGGCAACCCGGTTGTGCGAAAGTTCGGCGTGGAATCCACGAACCCGCCAGACATCGAATCGCCGGATTATTACGAGTTTTATGGACCCCAGGACATGAGGTTGCCCGACGGAGAGGGGTTCTGGCAGAAACCGGGCGAGAACCAGGAAAATCTGGACCCGAACTACTACGCGGACATGCGGAGGCTGTATGCCAACGATCCCGAGTGGGTGTCGCGGTACATCGAGGGGAAACCGGGTGTTCAAAAGGTCGGAAAGGATGTTTATGGGAGTTTCAGCTACAATTTCCATGTTGCCAAGAACCCTATTGTATGGCCCGGTAAAGCATTCACCATCTATCGAGGATGGGATAACACCGGAAACTGCCCTGCCTGCGTGGTCGGCTATATCCCCACTCCTGGCGTGGTGCATATCCTTAGAGAGTTTTGGGATGACCGTTCCGGTATTATTGATTTCGCTGAGAGAGTCAAGCGCGAGTGCCTAGCCACCTACCCGGATGCCAAATACATTGACTGGGGCGATCCCGCCGGTGAGTTCAAGTTCTCATCGAACAAGGCCGGGGGCGGTCTTACGTCGAATGCCCAGATGATGCGCGAGATCGGCATTGATGTGTTTCCATCCTCCCAAGATTGGGAGCCCAGGCGCGAATCTGTTGATATCATGCTCCGGCAGACGAACAGGGGTGAGCCCGCTCTTCTCATCGACCAGTCATGCAACAGATTGATACAGGGCTTCATGGGCGGTTACGGGTACAAGGAGGTGCAGAACGGGGTGTTTGGCGACAAACCGGTCAAGAACCGCTTTTCGCACGTTCATGATGCTCTCCAGTATCTCCTGGTGAAATTGGTCGGGCAGAACAGGGTATTGCGGAAGACCAAGAAGAGAAAGCCCCGCTACAGCAGGCGGTCATTTTCTGGATACGGAGGATAGGAAGTGGCGAAGAACTTTCAGAACGAAGAGATGAGAAACGAAGAGTTTACCGTCGAGGATGATTCCCCCTCCAAGGACAGGGACGATATGGTTACGTACTTCATGAAGCTCTACCGGGAGTACGAATCATCGGAATACCGCAGGCAGAAGATCGAGGATGCGGCAGAGAACCGCAAGAGATATGACGGGGATAGGGACTCGAAGAATTTCCCGTGGGAGAACTGCTCAAACTATTCGCTCATGACCGAGGCTATCGTGGTGGACAACCTGGAGCCTAGGCTGGTGGCGGCTGTGGCTGGCAAGGACCGCGACATCGTGGAGGTCCTGCCCAACAGCAGCAAGGGTGTCGAGTTCGCCAAAGAGGTGGAGAAGTTCGCTGAATGGGCTCTGGCACACAACATCAAGTGGCAGGACAATGTCCCGGCATGGATACACAACGTCCTCCTGGACGGCACTCTCTACATCTTCCCCTACTACAAGGAGCAGAAGCTAATCAGGGGAGAGCGGTTCGTGGGCAAAGTGGCTGTCAACCCATTCACGATGGAGAGAATCACCGACGAGGAAAGTCTTAGGGCGCTTATCATGCAGGGCATCAGGCCTGAAGAAATGCCGGTGGACGAGATCCAGAAAAAGGATGTGCGGATCTTCAAGGTGGTCAACGACTACGCCCTCATGAACGAAGTCTACGGGCCTGACATCTGCCCTGATTGGGATGAAACCCCTACAATACGTAAACAATTCTTCAAATATGCCGATTTGGAGGAAAACAGCAAGGAAAATGGTGGTGTTTATATAAATATCACGAAAAAACTACTTGATTCGGCCACAACCACCAGGGATGATGAAGACCTTCCCCCCGGCAGCGACCGTGACGGGGCGGCACCTGAGGTCGAGCGCGAGGACATCGAAGTCCTGACGTTCTACGACAGGTACGACATAGGGGAAGGCCGGGATTGGGTGATAGTCTCGATCGCCAAGAACACGGAAACGGTTATCCGCAAGCAGTATGTGCGCGATGTGTATTATGGGCTCATCGGCAAGTCGTGCAAGAGGCTGGTTATATTCCCTGATTTCAACAAGCAGTTCGGCACTGGCGTACCGCACAAGATACGCCACCATGCGCTTTCCATCAACGACTGCCTGAACCAGATGCTCGATTCCGGCGCGGCGCAGATCAACCCGTGGTTCTTCTACGGCTCCGATGTGGGCTTGCAGGACGAACTGGACATTTCCCCCGGCGGCGCGAACCCCGTGGTGGGCAACGCCAATTCCATTGTGTTTCCTAATGTCGGGGTCAAGGCACAGGTCTACATCGAGTTCATCAACTTAATAACGTCCTTCCTGGAACGGCTTATCGCCATGTCTTCGTACCAGTCGGGCGTTGAGGATCAGGCGATGGGGCAGGGGGCCGGGACTGCGGCTGGCATGAGGATGATCTTGCAGGAGGCCCAGGTGAAGCACACCTACCAGGCCAAGCCGATCAAGGAGCAGCTCGAAGACGTTATCAAGCTCGACATGATGCTTTACGCCTGGTACATGCCCACGGATGCCGAGATAGTGCTCCCCGGCGGACAGGTGTTGAGGGGCATCAACGTGGATGCTCTCCAGCAGGATTACGACTTCTCGCTCCGCATCTCCGACAGCGCGTACAACAAGATGATGGCGCGGTACGAGGCCCAGGAACTCCTCGGTCTTGCCGCGTCCTTCCCGTTCGCCAATCAGATGCAGTTGTTCATGGATGCTCTACAGGCATACGACAAGAAGAACCCGGAGATATACATCGAACCCGCCTTCCTCATGCTGATTCAGGCCGTAGCGCAGAACCCCGAGATCCCCCAGGTTGTGCAACAGTATATTCAGGACAAGATGCAGAAAATGCATCAGCAGGAACTCGGACAGGCGGCGCAGGACGGTGAAACGGTCAGCAGGATGAGGGAAGCCCTGAAAGACCAGCAGGCGATACCCGACATGCAGAAGGCGGTTGAGAAGAACCTGATGAAGCGCAAGATCCAGGATTCGATGGAGATGGCCGCAGCACTTGAGCACAAGAACATGATCGGTCCGAAGGACATTCAGGACGCAATGGCATCCCAGAAGCGGAAACTCGCAAAGTATGTTGTTGAAGGGAGCATGGCGTAATGGCGAGGCAAGACCTTCTTTCGAGCGAGGACTTCCTGCTTTACCAGCAGGATCTCCTGAACCGGCTGGACAGCCATTACCGGGATCTCCACAAGACGCTCTCCCTGCCCTCGACCACCATCGAGGCAGAAGAGGGTGTTCTCATGAGGCTTAACAGCCAAAGGGCGATGATCAAGGAACTGGAGATCATTATCGCCCTCCCCACGGACTACATCCCTAAGGAGAAGGACGAACAGCGGCAGCAGGCAAAGAGAAAACTCGGACAGAAAATACTCGATGTTTTCAAGTCCGTATTTCAAAAACGGGAGGTTGTGCAACAATAATATAAACCGGGTCTGATATTTGGTCGGCCAACCAAGTATCGGCGAAAGAAGCAAGCAAGGGCGGCAGTCAGGTGCCTGACCATCTAACCGTCGCCCTTTTTGTTTGCCCGGTCAAAAGAGCAACCCAGGCCGGTAGGCCAGGAGAATAACCCGCAAGGAGCTTTTATGGCTTTCGAGGAAGTGGCAGTAGACGAAACACCCGAAACCGATTTCAACGAGATTTCGGTGGAGGAGGAACCCGGAAATCCCCCGGACGAAGGGGAGAAGGCGAAACCCGAAGAGGAGAAACAGACAGATGAGCCTTCTGCAAAGAAGGCGGACGAACCACCTCCTGACAAGGAGCCCGAACCGTCCAAGGAACTGGATCTTACGGTTGAGAAGCTGAAGAAGGACATAGCCAGCATGGGCTACAGCCTGCGCGAGATCAACCGGCAGAAGGCGTTCCTTGAGGAGCAGTTGCGGAAAGAGCGGGAGAATCAACAGAAGCAGCTCGTAAAGGATGGCTTGGCGCAGGAACTCGACAAGATCAAGCATCTGCGCGATGTGGACCCGGACGCTTATATTCGGGAGCACATACGCATCATTGAGGCACAACTCCGCAAGGAGATGGATGTCGAGCGGGAGGCGCTGAAAGCAAACAGCTTTATATCCCAGGCCCAGGCCAGACGGCAGAAGGTAGAGGAACGGCTTGTACGCGATTACCCGGACATCAACGACCAGGGGAGCGAACTGTTCATAGAGTCGCAGAAGACTCTTCAGAGCAGATACGCGCCCGAGGAAGTGGCCTTGCTGCTCAGCAATTCACCAGAGGTTTTCCTGAGCATCGTTGGCGAGACAGCCACCAGACTCAAGCTCAAGAAGCTGGAGTCTGCGAAGGCTGACAAGTCGCGCGAAGACCGGGTGAGGGGGCAGGGTATTGTCGAGGGTGCAAAGAAGTCTTCGGCAACCGAGCCGGGACTTTCCAGGGAGCAGCTTCAGTTCTGCAAGGACAATGATTTCGACCCGAAAGAGTACGCCAAGTTCGTTGGCAAGGGCAGGAGGTAGGATATGGCGATCAAGGATGTGATGAAGACATCAGGAACAGAGCCGGGAGCCGTCAAGTTGGCAACCGAGACAAAACCGGATCAGGTTATCATGGCGCAGTCCAAGGAAGACCTGTTCCTTCGGCAATTAATGGGTGAGGCCAGCAAGGAGCCTGAAGAGTGGTACGCGGGGAAGGTCGAGATCGACGAGCAGTTCAAGTCGATGTTCCGGCTCCCTGACGAACTCTGCAAAGGCCATCCGAAGCAGGCCACGGACGCAAAGGAAAGAGCATACTGCTGGGTCGAGGTGTCCGACGAGCGGGTTGCGAGGTTTTACCACGGCGAGAACTGGATTCCCGTCAACCGGACGAACCATGCCTTTCTCCCCGACAAGTACTTTTCCGCGCTTGGCGCGATAGAGCGCCACGGCTACAGCCGCCACATTCTCATGTGGCAACCCAAGGGTTACAACATAGCCAAGAGGAGGGCAGCAGCCAAGGCATCGAGCGACAGGCTCAAGGACAGCAAGGAGAAGATCAAAGAGGTGGAGAAGAGCGGCGCGGTTCATCTGGAAGAGGTGTCCAATTCCGGCGGGTACGGCCTTACTCCCGGCAGCGATCCCGTCCAGGTGGATTGGGACGGAACACCGGTCGAAACCAGCACAGACGACGAATAAGGAGTAATCAATGGCTACCGCGAAATACGGGCTTGAGCCCATCGGACCCCAGAAGCCCGATGCGCTCGTGAAGTTCGACGTAGACCCCTCTGCCACCGCCATTTACCGGGGCGATGTGGTGGAGTTGGTCGCTGACAAGGGTATTGCACAGGCTCCGGCAACGAACGTGGACAACATCGGCGTGGTTGTCGGCTTCTATGATGCTGACGGTCTTCCCGCATTGTACTACCCGGCAGGGAACGCCGCAGGCTACACGGCAATCATGAACATCGACCCCCATCAGCTTTACAAGATCCACTACTACAATGCATCCACCGCCCTTACTGCGGCGGATGTGGGAAGCTGTGCTGATTGGGTGGTCGGGACCGGGAACACCACAACGGGACAGTCCGGTGCGTATGTGACGGCCCTCGGAACAGGTGCCGCAGGGCTGTACGTCCTTGGGCTGTATGAGCAGCAGGGCAATAAGTGGGGAACCGACTGCGAGTTGGTCGTGAAGCTCCATGAGCATGTACACACGCCTGCCGCTGCGGGAATCTAAGGAGGACATGACAAATGGCTACTGAATCCCGTTCAAGATTCAACAAACTGTATGTCCCCGGCCTGTACCTTGTGGCTACCGAGTCTTACAAGCGTTACAGCGAGGATTGGAAGAAGTTCATCAAAGTAAACAAGACCAAGAAGGCTTACGAGGAACTGGCCTATATGAGCGGCCTGGGCCTCGTGGCGAAGAAGCCCGAAGGCACCCCCATCACCTACGATGCCAGGTATCAGGGACCGTCCAAGAAGTTTGTGGTCGAAACCTGGGCTCTGGGCCTCCGCATCACTGAGGAGGCAATCGAGGACGACCTGTACGGCAAGATGAAGGGCGGCATGAAGGAACTCGGCATCTCGATGGCTGAAACCATCAACTGCGCGGCCTATGACGGCTTCAACAACGGTGCCGACACGCTCACCTCCGCAGACGGCCAGTACATCTTCGATGATGACCACGTGAAGCTGGACGGCTCCACCTGGAGCAACGATTACACCGCGACCTCGCTTTCCATCGACTCGATCCAGACCGACATCGCTGCTTTCGAGGCGCTGACCGATCATCGCGGCAAGAAGATCAACCGCGTGGGCGGCGTTCACTGGATTCTCTGCAACCCCGCTCTTGAGTGGAAGCTGGCGGAGATATTCGGCAGCGTCATGAACCCGAACACCGCGAACAACGCCATCAACGCGCTCAAGAAGGCGAGGCCCAACCTCAAGTTCTTCTGCACCCCGTACATCACCTCCACCACGGCGCGGTACTACATCGGGGAATTGGATGATACGAGAGGCATGGTGTGGTTCAATCGCAAATCCCCGACCTTTGCGCGGGAAGGCGATTTCGAGACTGGCGACGCGAAGTTCAAGGTAACGGCACGGTTTGCAGGGGCAGGTTCGGTTGACCCGATGAATATTGCGCTGAACGCCGGCGCTTAAGGGGGTGGCTCATGGCTATTCCTTTCACTAACCTGACCAACCTCGCGCTGGACGGTTTTCTCGCATTCGGCAACCAGCTCGACGGGCATCACAGCGGCCTCGCGGTCGTGAAGATCCCCGTCACGGCAACCGAAGCGGCGAACACTACCGCCACCGAGATGGACACCGGTTTTGACCTCAAAGCAGGGTGGACCGTACTCGATGCGTGGATTGTGGTGAACACGGTTGACGCGGGAGCAACGGTGGACGTGGGAACCGACAGCAACGTCAGCGGCGTCGGCGACGCCGACGGTTTTATCGACGGCGCAAGCCTTGCCACTGCCGGGCTTGTCTACCCCGATGCAGTAGTCACGGCTGGAGGGACGGAAACCTACTACTCGGCCACAACCAGAGGCGCATTGCTGGCGGATTACATTGCCGGGTCCAATGCGGCGAATGATTTCGGTCTGTTCCACAAGAAGCCCTACACGGTTGCAGCTGACATCGACCTCACGTTCACGACCTCTAACGGGACCGACACTGCCGCGTTCGACATCTATCTGCTCATCTACGACCCGAGCCCGACCGCTGCGGTTGATGTGTACTCCAAAGAGACCATGGCAGCAGCTTCATAGCAAAAAGTACGGAGGGGGTCAGCAATGGCCCCCTCGTATTTAAGGATACGTGATGGCGTTTCAGGTAGAAGAGATCAGGCAGGACGACGGCACCACCTATTCCATAGTCGTGAGGGACTCGTCCGACATGACAGCGTACCGGGCATCGTTCGACATCAGAGATGGTGTGTCCGACGCGGTCAATCAAATAAAGGCCCAGGTCATATCAGCCAAGTCCGTTGCGTTGCAGTCAGACATCATCAAGAAGGCCATTGAAGATGAATTGAATCTTCTGGATGTTGCAAAGATCGAAGCGGATGCGAAAGCGGACATATCTGCCAATCTTGGCATAAAGGTCGGGGATGTCGATGTTGGAAAACTACTCTAGCACCATCACAGAGATAGACGAACTGGGCGGTGCTACCAATGCGGCTGTGTCCTCGATGGTGGTCTGTGACCGCTGCGGGTTCGGGTATCCCAAGACGAAACTGACGGACGTTGACGGACTCTCTCTATGCTCGAAATGCATAGACGAGGATCAGGAGAAGTAGATGGCGACAGTGCAGAACCTTCTCGATGCCTGCATGGTGCGGTATCAGGACCCGGACAAGACAGCGTGGGGCGACACCGAACTGCTGGCCTACTGCCAGGATGCCGTGGAGTACATTCATCAGCTTCTCATCAACCGCAACGACATCTCCGCGACCAAGAGCGGAACCATCACGACCGCTGACGGCACCGGGACGTATGCCCTGGCGGACAACGAGATGAGCGATTTCGTAGCCATGTACCGGGGCGCGAAAGAGAGGGAATCCGGCGTATGGATCGACGACAATTTCCTCTTCCCGGTGCGGCAGACCGAGAGTGTTCATTACGACTCTGACAATGAGGGCGAACCGCTCTATTACTACCTCACTTCGACGCATATAGGCTTTCTCCCCGTTCCCGATGACGAGTACACGGTATCACTCCTGTACTTCCCGAAGCAGGCCGCGCTCCTGCTGGACTCCACCATGCCGTTCAACGATGTGTTCAACGTGGCGATAAAGAAGTTCATTGACTCGATGGCATCTGCGAGAGCGGAGCAGGACATCAGCAGCATAACCCAGTTCTACAACGAACTGGAGAGACAGGCACTTGGCGTAACCAGCGCACGGACACCCATAAAGCCAAGAATGGTAAACAGGAGGAGATAATGCCCCTCCCCATTCAGACCACACGCCTGACCTTCCCAAGAAAACAGGCGCAGATACTCTCCTTCCCCGGCTTCCCTTACGGCATTAACCGTGAGGTCGGCGCAAAACAGTTGAACGTGGGTGAATTGATCGAGTGCCTGAACTTCAAGTACACCGACGATGGGCAGATTGTGACGAGGCCGGGGCTTACCAAGGTAACGGTGGATGGGGCGGATGATGATGCCGCAATCAAGTACATCTCCAATGGCCTGGTGGACATAAGCGGCGTGAGGTTTGACGAGCACTACTTCGATGAGCCTTACCTGACATTCGGCGGCAAAGATGCGGCGAAAAAGTTCCAGCACTACGTCATGGTGGCAGATGAGAACTATAAGATTTACCACCTGAGCGGCGACAATCTTGTCCTGATCGGGACGGTGAGCGGTGATGTCACCATGACACCGTTCGGCGGGTATGTGATGATTTTCGACACATCGTACCTGAAATATTGGGACGGGAACACGCTCAACATCTGTTACGATGACGGTGATGGAACCTCGGCATACCAGGTGGACTACACGGCAGAGACAGCTGATGCCAGCGTTGCGCTGAACACCGGAGGGAATACCAGGGCCGGATCGCTATTCACCACGCAAGATTGGGATGCCGGGTTCTCTATTCCCCTGACAACGGTTAAGGCGATGCTTTCCAAGACCGGATCGCCTACCGGGAACGCAGTGGCGAAACTGTACGCCACCACGGGCGGTGCGCCCACGGGAACCGCTCTGGCAACATCGGGCAATTTCGACGTATCGACGCTTACCGGGGCCACGGCTGAAGAAGTGGAGTTTGTGTTCGACATCGACAACACCTATCAAATGTCGCCGTCCACGATGTATTTCATCTCGATAGAATACAACAGCGGCGATGGCTCCAACCAGGTCAACGTCCACGGTAACACGGTAGCGAGTGACGGCAGGGAATACTACTATGATGGCACCTGGCATGCAACGGCCACCAGGAACCCCCGCATAGCCGTGAAGCCCGGAAGGCCGCCCAAGGCGTCGTTCGGCAGGGCATGGCAGAACCGGCTGTGGTTCCTCGACCCGGACAACCCCGGATGGGTGCGGTTCACGAATGCCAACACCGTATTCGACTATTCCACAACCGATGGAGCCGGATATGTGGGCGCGGTGGACAACAACGCGAAGAACTTTCCGATAGGCACGATCATCCCCCATTATGGCGATCTCTACATCATTGGCCGCAAGGAAGCCCCGTATGTGTCCAAGATAACTGGAGCGGGACCGGACGATTTCGCGCAACACGTTCTCTTACAGGAAGTGCAAGGCGCTCCGTTTACCGTTGCATCGACGATCAACGACATATGGATAGCCAACAGGACGGGCGTATACGCCCTTTCCGGTGTCGAGCAGTACGGCGATATTCGCATGGGTGAGCCGGGAACGCCCGTTAACCCCATCATAACCGAGTATTTCGATGACAGTGCATTCGCGGCGTTCAACCCCATTGACGGGCAATTCATGCTCAAGCTGACCGGGTACGACCGGGTGCTCGTTGCCCATACCAGACGTGGTGTGAGGATGGGCGACACGGTGCGCTATCCCTGGACCGAGTACCTGTTCGCGGGGGTAACGCCCTCGGCCTTCGGGTTCTCGGTGGATACGTTCTATGTGGGCGGTGAGGATGGGCATCTCTACTCCCTCGATGCCACGGTCAACGACAACGGCACTCAGCCGGAATACGATATCCTGTCGTGCGTGATGGAGCACCCGTTCAACAACATCCGGGTGGAGAAATACTTTCTCTCGGCAAGCAGCGATGCAGAGGCCGCGTTCTCGCTCAAATTCTATCGCAACGGAAAACCAACCGCTCTTGTCACTAAATCCATCACGGCGCAGTCGGACAGGAATTACGGACTGCTCAGATTCAACTGCCGGTCAGTGCAGCTTGAGATGAGCGATTTCACCATAACGCAGCCTGTCAACATCGGAGGGCTGTATCTGCAAGGAATACAGACGGAGGCGATATAATGGCTACCAATTTCCCGACCAATATTGACACATTCACCGACCAGACATCATCGGATCTCATAACCTCTGCAAAGTGGAACAACTTACAGGACGCGATAGAGGCGCTTGAGGTCAAGGTGGGCGCGGATAACTCTACGGTCACAACCAGCCATGATTATAAACTTGCCAAGCTTGCGACCATCGGCAAGATCAAGGCCCGCGCATACCGAAACGCGGCGCAGAATATAGACCCAGGACCAACAAAGATTCTCATCGACACCATCAGCTTCAACACGGAAAGCGTTATTGACATAGCGAACAGCCGCATCATCCCCAATCTTCCGGGATATTATGTGGTCATGGGGAGTGTAGGGGCAAGCGACGTGCCGGATGGTCGGCTGGTAAATGCAATGATACACAAAAACGGCGTATGGGCATCATATGGCACAATTGACCATCAGGGCGGGGCTGGACGCTCATCGTCAAGCGTATCAGACCTCATCTACATGAACGGCACAACGGATTATCTGGAGTTGTTCGCTCACAACAGCCATTCATCTGCATTGGCATTATATGTGGGGCAGCCAATTCAGAACCGCATCTCCATTGTGGGGCCGTTCTAGGGGCGTAAGTGACAGAGCAAAGCGGGAAGAATTGTAAGCATTTCTTCAGGCAACATATAGGGTAAGGAGAACCACATGGCGATAAGCGCGCTGACTATCCCGACCAACATTGGGCCGACGAGCTACACCGGCCTCGGGTCTTCATGGCAGGACTTCTCGACAAACACCGTCCAGCCCGTCCTGTCCAACCTCGTGTCGAACTACCCGCAATTCATGAACAAGACCTATGACGATGCGACTGCGGGATTGGGCAAGGTTGCGACAGCACAGCTTCAACCGGCCCTCCAGGGGGCGCTCAACAGCCTTGCCGGGAGGAACATGATAAACTCCTCCGTGGCAAGCGACACGATGAGCAAGGCGGGTACGGGAGTGCTGAACAATCTGCTCGGGTATGGCGCGAGCCTCCAGGGACAGAAAGCTGCCGCGCTGGCGAACATGCCGAACATGCTCGGCGGCATAGCTCAGTTGGGGCAGTACAGTTCCTCGACCGATAATTCCACCCCGTACAGGATAATGGCAACCCTGCTCTCGGGGATGATGTAGGAGGCGATATGGACGCATCAAATGTTAATGCCTACGGGAGGGTACCAACGGTAGGGGATATTGTAGACATCATAGAGTCCGGCGTGAGCCCAACCCACTACAAGGCCATGGCATCTGCCCTCGCAAAGAGAGGGTTCGATCCCTTCTGGGCTTATAGCCCAGTGGTGGGCGATATCTATACAAACCATCAGGCCGGAACATACAAGCCAGCATCGTCCTCCCAGGCATCGTCAACCACTACCCAGGCACCGGCTGGCACCGCAGGACAGGCCGGAACGTACAAGCCAGCATCGTCCTCCCAGGCATCGTCAACCACTACCCAGGCA
>Ga0255345_1004530_pt1 | contig 15112 bp, 13 predicted proteins | sample wastewater_treat_6_FD_192415 | JGI IMG/M metagenome (GOLD analysis project Ga0255345, IMG submission 192415) | Wastewater microbial communities from Lulu Island WWTP, Vancouver, Canada - plant20 | ecosystem: Engineered > WWTP > Wastewater > Unclassified | place: Canada: Vancouver, British... | reverse complement strand
CGAACTGGAAAGAGAAGTTGTTCCGGTTTCCTTCAGCTGGTGTTAATCCCTGTTTTGTGATTACTTCATAAATTTTATTGAGTGATATATTATCCCCTGCCCGCGGTGTGTAAATCGGCGCGGGTGTGTTGCTTCGTATAGGAATAATTTTTTTGAGTGATTCAGGGAGTGAGATAATTTTTTCCGGGTTTCCCTGTGGGGTGTATTTTCCCTTGTTGCTCTCACTGCCTGCAATTGTAATAAATGCTTTTGATTTGATTTCGAGACCTGGCTTTAATTCCAGAGAGACATAATCCTGACCGTCACTAAAAAAATAAACGTGTACACCGTTTGACGGTGTTAACACATGATAATTATCGCGCGGGTCTTGACCTGTGATTTTTATAAATTCTTTGATTCCGTCTTTGCCGTTTTTCTGGTCAAGGTCAATACCTATTAAACCGGCGGTGTATGGCCTGAAAATAAAACGTCTGATTCCTTTATTATACCAATACATTAACCGCGCGCGGTTCCTGATTCTGTTTGATTCAATATCTTTAAACAGTGGTTTCCCGTCTCTTGTTGCTGGCTTAATATAACCGCCGTTATTAAAAATAATATTGGCGTTCATCATTCAGCCTCAACCGCTTCTAAAATTTTAGAAACTAAATCCGTTCTGACATCATCCATAAAAATTCTATAAAATCCGCGACCGCATAACGATTGAAGAACATAACCCTCTGAGGCCATGCCGGTTATTTGAGATTCAAATTTTTTACAGAATGGGCAGAATATTTTAAATCCGATAATTTCAGAATTGCCGAGTTCATCCTCGGGGGTTGTGATTGCCTCACCATATGCGGCGGGAATAGGGTTTACTGTTTTAATAATTAGTTGCGGTCGTGGATTATCAAAATAATTTTTTAACCAATTATTTTCTTGACATCGTTTAACGCTTGTTATATTGTCGTTATAGTTCATTAAAAAATTTCTCCTCTCCGTTCTCTGCCCGCCCTTGCCCGGCGGGTTTCTTATTTCCTTTTAATTATTACCGGAAAAATCATTTATAATCCGAACAGAACGCCCGATTTTACGCGCGGGGATTTTTCCGTCTAAAACAAGTCTTGTAATTGTAGGGATTGATATTCCCGTTAATTCGTTATACTCAGCTTTTGATAAAACAGGTCTGTGCTTCAATATTTCTAAACGTTCAATTTTTTCTGCATGTGTCATATTAAAACCTCCTTTTATGACGTATAAATTATTAGTATAATGCTTGTTGTATTTTGTCACCCGTTTATTTATATTTGACTATTTTAATTTGTCTATATAGAGTCTATATAGAGTTATGGAGAAAATAAAAAAAGGGATACTTTTTAAGGTATCCCCGGCGGTTAGTGTTAATCGTTATGCGGTTGTTATGCGGTTAATGCAGATTGAATTATTGATTTAATTTTTTCAATATTTTCCCTGTTATTAATATTAGTATAAAAATCCCTTTTACCATCTTTTATGTTTACATCATTAAAATCAGTTGAATCTTTGCGATTTGATTCTTTTACAAATTCTGATATAATAAAATCTGGTTTCCATGTTTCTTTTTTTGTGATAGATTTATTATAAATTAAACTTTCATCAATTAACTGTAACTCATGGAGAGTTTTAAATAAGGGAATAACATTTTTCATTGAAATAATTGGTTTTCCCTCTCCTGAATATTTCAGAATTTTTTCTTTATTCAATGCTATATATATTTTATGTTTCTCTTCATCTGAAATTAACCATAAATTTCCGGGTTGTTTTTTGGTATTGCCCCCGGTGGTATTTAAACGTTTATATATTTGTGCAAGTTCAAATAATAAAAACATACTTCCATATCTATATTTTTTTGAGACTGTAAAAGTTAAATGACCTTCCCATTCAAAAAAAGTTTTTAATACTCCCTGTTCGTGAATATCGCTGTAAATATCTTCAAATGAACGATAAACAAATTTACCGTTTGAAAGTGTTTTAATATTTGTTTCGACTTCTTTTTTTATTTCATCAATGGATTTATTGGGGTATTTTTCTTTTATACTTTCAAAGTAATATTTATGCCAAAATAAAATTTCATTATGGATATTATGAGCTAAATATATTGGAATATTATGTTTATCATTTTTAAAGCTGACATATTCCTGTAAATGCTGAATTTGTTGTAATTCATTTTTTAAAACGGCCATTTCTTCTAAAACATCTTTTCTGAGTTTTTCGGCCTGCTCCGTTGTAATGTCCGGGATATTCTTAATTTGTTCAATGACGGGAAATTCTTTAAATCCGTTGTTTGAATCGATAGAAAATTTTGTTAGCATATTCTCGCGCCTCCTGTCGTGCGATTCCTGATTATTATATAGAAGGGAAAACAGTTCAGGAAAACTGTCTTGTCGGCGTGGCTCATGACTTCCGCGCCTATCCCTTCGGAATTAAGAGACATAATTTTTATAAAAGTTACAAGTATTTTTTTAATAGGGGAGTTTGTCATTTCGTCCCCGTATTAAAAAATTTTTCCTGCAATAATAAAATCGGTTTTTGGTCGTCAAGCATACTGTGGAAATAATGCTCTGTCATTTCGTCCCCGCCGTGTGATAATGTGTATTGAACTGTAAATTTATTTACTCCGTTGTTTGTTAAAAATGTATTCCAGAAGTGACGGTGTGAATGTGCTACAATCCTGCGGCGTTTGCGGTCTGCGGGTGTTATTCCGATTTCTTCAAGGGCATAATATAAATATTTCAGTATAACCTTTTTATCAATCGGTTTTCCCTCTGTCTTGTCTGAATAGAATAAAAATGAGTCCGGGGTTTTATATGGGTTATTGTCATATAATTCTTGTAAAAGGATCTGGAGCGGGGGAGCTATTGCGATTACACGGGATTTTTTATTTTTTGTTGTTTTTGTTAATTCGAGTTTTTCAGTGTCCCATGTTTTATCAATTTCAATATATCCGGGGTGAATGTTTTTTAGCTGGATTCCCTGAGCTTCTCCGGCTCTCATGCCAGTGAAACACATGGTTAAATTTATCAGGTATGAAATGCGGTGCTTCCATTCAGTATAAAAGAAAAGCTGTTGAACTTCATCCGGTGTCAATATCCCCGGCCTTCTATCGTCCAGAGTGACTTTTATAATCTCCGGTACATACTGAATATATTTTAATTTTTTAGCCTGCTTTAATATTTCACTTAAACAAGTTAATATATGGTTTACTGTTTGCGGTGCAAGTTTTAACTCATAAGATAAATGCTGTCTGAATAATTCGACCTGATTGTCATTAAGTGAGGTTAGGGGAGTATTTTTAAAATAGGTTATTATATATTTGTTGGTTAATCGCTGTTTTGTTTCAGTCCATTTCTGTGATATGCTTTTATTATCGAGTCTTTTTTTTCTAATATAAACACCGTCCCAGTCATAGAAATTTTCTGCAAAACTTTGCAGTCTGATGTTTTCATTTTCTACAACGTCCCCGACCTTAAGGTATTCCCGCGCCCATTTTTCCGCGCGGCTCTTTGCGGTCTCCCCAGTGCTTTTGTAATTGGAGCGGCTACCGTCTGGCAATCTGAAACGGGCATACCATATATCACCCCGTTTAGTTAAAGTGAAGTCTTTAGCTGTGGCACTCATAATAAACCCCCGTTTTTGATTTGGCTACAAGTTGGCTACACTTGACCTTTTTAATGGTTTATTTTGAATACTAATATTTGACTTTAGATAAAGAAACCCTTGATTGAATCAGGGGTTTCTTATTCGGGGTGACTGGATTTGAACCAGCGACCACATGACCCCCAGTCATGTGCGCTACCTGGCTGCGCCACACCCCGTATAATGAACATATAAATCAAGGGAGCTCTTCTTGTAAAGAAAAAATATATACCTTATATAAAAATTTTAAAGCATTTGTATTGTCTTTTAAGAGTTGTTATTCTGGAAAAAATCTTTTATTTTTTTGGCTTTCCTTTCTCCTATTCCATCAATTGTCATGAGCTCAGAAATTTCTGCTGTTGCAATATTTTCTATGGATTTGAACTTTTGTAATAGAGCCATTTTGTTTTTGTGACTTAGATCTGGAATATTGTCAAGTTTGGAAGACGTTAAATCTGTATCTCTTAATTTTCTGTGATATGTGATTGCAAACCTGTGAGACTCATCTCTTATTTGCTGTATAAGTTTTAAGGCATTGCTGTTTTCCTTTAACCTGAGGGGAGCCTTTTGGGGGTGAGTATATATCTCTTCAAATTTTTTTGCTATTGAGATGATTTTCAGATCTAAGTTAAAATTCTCAGCAGCTTCAATTGCGCGGCTTAGTTGAGTTGGCCCTCCATCAATAACAATGAGATCTGGAAAAGGGAGATTTTCATTTACAAGGTGCTGAATCCTTCTTGAAAGTGCTTCATGGATCATTCCTGGATCATTTGCGCCTTCATAGCCTCTGATTTTAAATCTTCGGTAAGATTTTTTATCTGGGAGACCAAGCCTGAATTGCACCATCGATGCCACCGGGAATTTTCCCTGTATATTGGAAATATCAAAGCAGACTATAACCTCAGGGATAGCTTCAAGTCCCAGTATCTCTGCAAGCTCTTCCAGCGCAGCAATTGGCTCCAGGGAGGAATTTCTCTCTGCAGCAAGTATGTCAATGTTTTTTCTTATCATCCGCATGATGGAATGATCCTCTGAGCTTTTTGGATGGCCTATTATTATCTTTTTTTGTGAAATTTCACAGAGGTGTTGTTCTATAAGTTTTTGGTCAGAGATTTTATTTTCTATCACTATTGTTTCTGGAATATCTTTTTCTTTATAATATTCTACAATAAATGATTGTATAATATCCTCATCTGTGCTGTATTGAGCATTGTCAAAGAGAGAGAGTTTTCTTCCATTTAGAATCCCTCTTCTGAATTCAAAGACAATTACAATGGCTTCACTTCCAAAAATCCCGCAGGATATAAAATCCACATTTGAAATTTTTTGAATATCTACTTTCTGAGTCATTGAGGTTTTTTGAATGTCGAATATAATATCCCTTATGGCTGCTGCTTTTTCGTATTCAAAATTTTTTGAATAGTCAGACATTTTTTTATTAAGACGCTCAACTACAGGTTCTGTATTGCCTTCCAGAAATTCAATGGCATTGTCCACAAGGGATCTGTATTCATCTCTGGAGATTTTATTCTGGCAAACCCCGCAGCATTTTTTAATTTGATAGTTCAGGCATGGACGTTCACCTTTTTTTAGAGGAATTTCTCTGTTGCAGCGTTTTAGCTTAAAGATATTGTTTATCATATTGGCAGTATTCTTTGCTGCTCTTGCATCAGTAAATGGACCAAAAACCTTTTCTGTAGTTTTGTCTATGGTTCTTGTATATAAAACTCGTGGATAATCTTCGTTTATGGTGACTTTTATATAGGGGTAGCGCTTGTCATCTTTTAAACGTATATTAAATTTAGGCTTATGCTTCTTTATGAGGTTGCTCTCAAGTATCAAAGCCTCTATCTCTGATTCTGTTACTATGTATTCAATTGAAGAGATATTTTTAACCAGAACTGATGTTTTTGGATCCTTGTCTTTATTGCTAAAATATGAAGAGACCCTTTTTCTTAGAGAATTAGCTTTACCTATATAAATTATATTTCCAGAGTTATCCAGCATGATATACACACCTGGCTCATCTGGAAATCCTGAGATTATTTCTTTTAAATTAGATTCCTCTTTCATAATTTTTCCTTAAATTTTAAGTTATTTTAGTTGCTTTTTATTGTAAAGTTATTATTTTTAATTTAAATTTTTAGCCCATTTGGGCTTTTTTTGCTTGACTTTTTTGACCGTAAAAAATGTAATTTTTTAAGGTCTTTAGTATTTTTGGGCTACTTGACAGGATAGGTAAATTAACTATTTTCTACCCGGGTAAAGTGGTTTTGCTTCTAAGCAAAAGAGGAGTTTAGCCATGAATAGCATAAGTGCCTCGGGGAAAAATTTTCTGCTTCGATACGTTGACCCCTCTATGATTTTTTTGGTAAAAAGAGGTCAACAACTGGTCTTTGTTGGTTATATGTTCATCATAGCAGAGACTTTTGTGGCAATAAGACTTGGACTCACTCAAATCAAGGTGGAGCAAATAGCCTTTCTCTCATTTTTCTCTATCTCTGTGTCACTTTTTCTTATATTATTTCTGGAATTTAAAAAGGTCTTGTTGCTATGGCATGAGTATTTTGTTTTTGCTGTAGATCTCATAGCTTATCTTGTGTTTTTTATATTGTGGTCATACTGGCTTGAGGATATGAGATTTCTTGGTCTTATTAGCTCACTCATTGCAATTGGCATCTGTCATTCTTATGCAAGCTTTGGTCAGTCTCTGAGCTTGTCTCTTTTGACTTTGCTTTCCTATGGAAGCCTCTCTTATGTTGCAATTGTCCTTAATGGTCAGAGTGGCTCCTTTGTGAGAGAACTATTTTTTGCATTCTGCCTGATACCTGCCTTTATACTTTGCGCAATTACTTCCAAGGCAGTGGACACTCACAAGAGAAGATTAAAAAAAGCAAGACAGGAGCTTGAAAGGAAAAATGAAGCTTTATTTGAACTCAATGAGACTCTGAAATTTGAACAGGCACTTACAGAGGCAGAGATGGAGCTTGCCCATGACATCCAGTGTGCCCTTTTGCCATCAAAGGCCCCGGATGTAAGCGATTGGGATATTGCTTTTTATTCACGTCCAAAATCTTCAGTTTCTGGTGATTTCTATGATTTTTATAGCTCCAATGGAACTCTTGATGGTCTTGCGCTTTTTGATGTATCAGGCCATGGAGTAGCACCTGCACTTGTGACTATACTACTTAAGCCTTTGCTTTTTAAAAATTTTAATAAATTTAATGATAATCCTGTGAAGATTTTTGAACAGAGCAATAAAGAGGTTCTGGAAGATCTTGAAGATGTTAATATATACATCACAGGGGTATTGCTTAAAATAAAAGGAGCTGAGGTTGAGTATTTGAATGCGGGCCATCCAGATATCCTTTACCTTAAAGACAATGGTAAGGTAGAAGCAATTATAGATGAGGATGATAGCTTCAAAGGCAGGCCTCTGGGAATAGGGGATGTTCTTGATTATTCATCTTTTACTTTTAATGTCAACAACAATGAGATGCTTCTGCTTTATACTGATGGTCTTATAGAGAGTAGAAATAGTGGTGGAAAGCAATTTGGCAGCGAAAATTTGACTTTATCTTTTTCAAAGTGCTATGGTATGTCTGCATCGGATTCCTTGAATTTTATTCTTGAGGAGTTTTATTCCTTTCTTGGAAATTCGCAGCCTATTGATGATATTACCGTGATAATTGCAAAAAAACTTTAGCCTATTTTTATTATGGTATTTCGATTTGTGAGTTTTCAATTATCGATTTCGCAAGCTGAGGCGGAGTGTTATCTAAGAAATCTCTCAAATCTTCTCTATGCTCAAAGGGACGCTTGAGAATAATCTGTGAAGCTCTTTCTTTGCCAATGCCAGGTATAAATTCAAATGATTTTGCAGGGGCCTTGTTTATATTGAAAGGAACTGGCAAAGCAGAGAGAGACCTTTCTCTGTGCCCAGTAATTATGACATCCTGAAAAGATTTAAACTGAAATTCCCCAGGGATTTTTACTGTGATGGAATAGCTTGCAATTTGCTTTGCAAGAGAGTAACCCTCTCTTATTTCAAGGACAAAATTATCTCTGAGAATTGTGCCTGTTGGATAAATCTGGCGCAGCATCAAATTATCAATCTCATCACGGATTTTGTCACGATAGTATTCAAATCTTTTTGTAATGCCATTGGTGATTTTGTATTTTTCTGAGTAAATTGGAGTATCTGGATAGGGCTGCAATTTCCTTATATTTATCCGCTTAACAAGTAAACCTTCCTCTGCTATTCTGGCAAGATAATCATAGTTAATTCTAAATGTATCCATGGTTTCACCTTTAAGTCCATGGATGAGATTTATGCCAGGAAGCAATGCTGGTATTCCATCAACTCGAAAGCCGCATATATCGTTTACCATTCTCACAGCCATCACAGCCTGTTCAGGTGTAACCTTAAGAGAGTTAAGCTTAACTACCTCTTTATCAAAGGATTCAATTCCAAAGGGGAGTGTATCCCCTGGAGTTACAGCTTTTGCTATTGTTTCAAGAATTCTTGAGGAATGCTCAGGCCAGTTTACAATGGAGCCAGGATTTGCATTGTCGACATTCAGTATTTTGATTTTTCCTGAATCTTTTCTATGCTGAAGTTCAGAGAAAAGTTCCGTAACTGCAGAAGGTTCAGGCTGAGGAAATCCGTTGCGATAGACCTTGAGATTGCTGCCAAACTGAATAATATCCGGTTGCCTGCCTATGCGAAAGCGAGTTGCCCCTGCAGAAATAAGAGAGTCAACCTCTTTAATAATATCTTCTGTTTTGCGAAATTCAATTATTTTTATAAGGCCCTCAGAGCAAAAGGAACAATGACTTTCACGGGGGCATCCTCTGCCTGTTTCAATTTCACAAATTATATCCGGGAACCATGGATGCTTTTTAATTATCTCTGCCCCGGCAACAGACCATTGAGCAATTTCTTCGGTTGTTCTTGGCAGATCGATTGGTTCACCTTTTATGAGTGTAAAGGCAAATTTTTCTATATCATTTTTTATTGTTACAACATTCCCAAGCCCACTGTCAACTGCACGATTGATGAGACCGCCAATTGCAATTTTAATCTTTTTGTTTTGTCTTATGATTTTGTTGATCTCAGTCAGAGTGCCTATTCTGGCACCAAGATATTTTCCTGGCACAACAGCGCCACCTGTGAGAAATACGTGTTCATAGTCATCGCTAAGAGAAAAGTTGTTGTTTCTTAAGTGATCAATTGTCTGATAATCAATAGACTCTGGCGATAGACCAGCAGAAATAAGAGCTCCATATATATACCTTGGGTATGGAGAAATAAATGGCGGCACCCCAAGACATGCTGGTTCATCAACATAGCAATCCAGTATTAAATATCGTTTCATAGTCTTTTTAGCGCTGTTTCAATATCACTGTGCATATAACTTTGTATTTTTTCTTCAAGTTCAAGAATGAAGGATTTATTCTTGAGTATCAGTTCCTTTGCTTTATCTGTAATTCCATATCTCTCAACAAGATCGGCAACTCTTTCGTCCACAGAAACTATTTTATCATGCATAACCCTTTTGTCTGCATAATAAACAATCTCTTTTTCAGATAAAGGTATTTCTCTCTTGTAATCATTAAAGACTACATGGTTTTCTACAATATCAGCTATAGTATCAAATCCCATCCTGCGTAGCATCTGGCCACCTAAGAGGTCATGTCTCATCTCTTTATGAATAATTGCATGAGTTTTTGCTATATCGTGCAAAAGTGCTGCTGCAATTAGCAAATCTTTATTAATTAAAGTTTGATCCACAAGATTGTTATAAATGGCAACTGAAACATTTTTTACCTGAATGGAATGATCCACTATATTAGGAAACATTCCAGAATTACGTATTATGAGAAAACATTCCTCTTCACTGGGATATTTTATAGAATTGTTCATATTACGCTGTCTTTGCTTTTATATATCATGCCTTTAAAAAGTCTATCAAGATTTTATTTTTTTTAAATTAAAATTAAAAAATTATTCCTAAACTATAGTTTAGGAATGAAAGAATGGGTATTTATTGTCTATCAAATAGTTTCAGAGCACCTTTAAAAACTCATAAAAAACTTGCAAAAAAAGCGAGGAGACATAATATAATATTGAAGCATCTTAATTGAAATAGCGCTGTTTTTCCATGACAGGGGCTAAAATGAATAAGAATAGGGGGGCATCACATTACGATTATGTGTTCCTGTTTAAGGTGCTGATTATACAGAAGTTTTATGGGTTATTGGATGAGCAGACAGAATATCAAATATTTGGAGAAGGAAGGCATTATTGAGGGAGTCGTTATAAAAATTAGGTTTTTAGAAGTCCGCTTCAATTAAAAATCACTGATACAAATTGTCAGATAAATAATTTTTTATTTTTTAAATAGAGTTATTGACATGTTATGTCAAAATATTAAAAATGATAACAAATAGCTTAAATTACTCAACATTTGATTGTATTTCAACTTCTAAATGAATGGGAAAAATTTAAGATATTAAATAAACAATACATAAGGAGTCAATTATGAATATGCCGGGTATTGGAGAATTGATAATAATCTTTCTTATAGTTCTGGTACTTTTTGGAGCTGGAAAAATACCTGTAATTGCCCGCGACCTGGGTAAAGGGATCAGGGATTTCAAAAAGGCTCTCTCTGGCGAGTTGGATGATGATAAAAAGGATAAATAGTGTTAATGAAAAATCACAGTGAATATTTAAATAAAAAAAAGGATTTTATCAGGGAAAACTCTTCACTTTCAGAAAATTTTTTTACATTTTATACAGGTCTTTTTGAACTACAACAAAAGGCCTATGATGCCTTAGGGGAAGTGTCTCTGAGTTTTGAATCCTGCGGAAAGGATAACCTCCCATTTTTGAAGATAGAACATCTTAAGCTGGATTCTAAGATATTGGATGTATTAAATATCTTGGCTCTTGACATATCTTCAGAAATAAAAAAAACAAATCCTGGAATGGATTTTTCTGCCTTTGAAAGTTCTTTTGTTACAGATGCAACAGATTTGCTTAAGAGTTTGCTTGCCAAGGATTACTCTTACTTTGAATTAAAAGAAAAGGCTTATAAGCTTGATATATCAGAGATACTTTTTATGGTCCATAATATTTTTAAGCCTTTGATGATTAAAGCAGCTGAGAATGCTAATTTAAAAATAGAAAAAGAAGACTGGCTTAGAGGCGATTGCCCCTTTTGTGGCTATTTACCAGACTTTAGCAAAATAGTTGAATCAGTGGATAATAAGCGTAAGCTTCATTGTTCGCTTTGCGAGAGTGAATGGGAATTCCCAAGATTGCAATGTCATGTCTGTGGAAATGACAATCAGGAGACTCTCGGTTACTATGAATATGAAGGCACAGACTATAGAATCTATTATTGTGAGCATTGCAAGAGTTATATTAAGGCATTAAAAATTCCTAAGCTAAAAGAAGAATCTAACATAGACCTTGCTGTTGAGGATATTGTAACAGGTTTCCTTGATTCTTCCATGATGCAGAAGGGATATGTTAGATGTTAATTTATAAGATAGAGGAGATCTAAATGAAGCCATGCAGGGTAGATGAAAAGGGAGAGCAGATTTTAAGAATTCTCTCAGAAAACAGTAAAATGGATTTTCTTGATATTGCAAAACAGATAAATTCCACTCCAGAAGAGGTTGAAAGTTATATAAAGGAATTTGAGAAGGAGAAAATAATTCTTGGATATAAAGCAAATGTAAACTGGCAGAGAGTGCGCCAGAATGACGTTAAAGCATTAATCGAGGTAAAGGTTATCCCGGAGCGCAAAGTTGGTTTTGATGCTGTTGCTGAATCCATTTATAGATTTCCTGAGGTTTCCACTGTATATCTAATTTCTGGTGGCTATGATCTTCTTGTTCAGGTGGATGGTTTGAGTCTCAGGGAAGTAGCTCAGTTTGTTTCAGAAAAGCTTGCAACTATTAAGGGTGTTCAGTCCACTGCAACTCACTTTTTGCTCAAAAAATATAAAGAGGATGGCGTAATACTTGTAGATCATCCAGAAGTAAAAAGACTCCCTGTTACACCATAAATTATGAATATAGAACTTTCATCTGTATATAAATTGCTCAAAAAAAAATATGGGTCACAAGGGTGGTGGCCCATTGTAAACCCAGATACTGGCAAAAGCGAGTATGCTCTTGGGGTTCCTCGCAATACGGATGATATTTTTGAAATAGCAATTGGAGCGATACTCACTCAAAACGTAGCCTGGATTAATGTTGAAAAGGGAATTGCTAATCTAAAAAGAGCAGGTATTTTTTCACCTCAATCACTTTTAAAGGCAAAGGAAGATAAAATTGCTTCTTTAATTACCTCCACAGGGTACTATAATCAAAAGGCAAAAAAGATTAAAAATTTTCTCCAGTGGTTTAAAACTTATGACTTTAATTTTCAAAATTTTTCGAAGCTAAAGATTGAGGAGATGAGGAGTCAGCTTCTTGAAATAAAAGGTATAGGTCCAGAAACAGCGGATTCCATTTTGCTTTATGGTTTAAAAAAGAAAATTTTTGTTGTAGATGCTTATACAAAGAGAATTTTTAGCCGACTGGGGTTTTTCCCAGAGTCTTACTCCTATGAGCAGATGCAGGAATTTTTTCATAATAATTTTAAAGGAAATGTTTCTTCTTATAATGATTTTCATGCTTTGATAGTTGTTCATGGTAAGGATATATGCAAAAACGATCCTTTATGTGGTCAATGCTTTTTAAACTCCTATTGTATTTATTGCCTTGACCATCTTGGATAGAAATTTTTTGCGGCCATTTTTAAGGCCGCCTTTATTAAAAGGTATTAAACTTTACATATTCTTCTAAATTTCTTCTCCATGCCCTTGGAAGCAATTTTAGACCAGGCTTAGCGTATCCGAGAGCAATTAGCATTGGCACTATTCTATCCTCAGGGATATTGAAATTTGCCTTAACCTTTTCTTCTGAAAATCCATCCATTGGGTGACTCTCAAATCCCATACCCTTTGCAGCAATCATTAGGTTCATTGCAAAGAGAGAAGTGTTTTTTACAGCAAAAAGTTTTCTCTCTATAGAATCCTTATCTTTGTGCTGAGCAAAGGGCATACTTTTAGTATTTTCAACATCGCTTTCCTTCATGTATCCCAGCTCTACCCAGCTTTTAAGAACTCTGTCAATGTTTTGTTCTATTGCACCAGGGTTTGCAATGATTATGAGTGTTGCGGAGGCCTCTGAAACTTTTGGTTGATTAAAGGCACATCGCTTTAATATTTCTTTTTTTGCTGGATCATTTACAACTACAACCTCCCATGGTTGCAAATTCATGCCAGATGGAGCTAAGGAGGCCAAAGCAATGAGCTCTTTAATCTTCTCATCTGGAATTGTTTTGTCTTGATCAAAAAAGTTTATTGATCTTCTATCTTTAATGGCGTTTATAACTTCCATAGAATTTTTCTCCTTACAGGATTTTAATTATATAAATATAGCTTTATTTTTTGCTTTTGTCACTAAATTTTTTAAGATTTAAAATTTTATCTGGATTTTAGTGCTAATTGGTGACTTTTCTCTCGGGCTGTATTATATTTGCTGTAACTTTGATGTTTTAAGATAGTTCTTATATATATATTTTTTTATATAAAATTTTAAGGAGTTTTGTATGCTTGAGAAAAGTAACAAGCCAATAAACAGACAGATCCTGACAAAAAATAAATCTCTTGGGCTGGATGCGGAATCTATTAAGGAATCCTTTGTAAATCACATGGAATACTCCCTTGGCAAAGATGAGTATTCTGCAACAGATCATGATTGTTATAGCAGCATAGCTCTTGCAGCAAGGGATAGGCTAATCGAAAGATGGATAAAGACTCAGCAGGCATATTATAAGCATAACGTAAAAAGAATGTATTATCTTTCTCTTGAGTTTTTGATAGGAAGAACCCTTGGAAATAGTCTTATAAATCTTGGAATGTATAAAGAGGCAGACAGGGCTCTGATGGATCTTGGTTATAATCTTGAGGAGTTGAGGGAAATTGAATGGGATGCAGGCCTTGGAAACGGAGGTTTGGGGAGGCTTGCTGCCTGCTTTATGGATTCACTTGCCACCTTGGCTCTGCCAGCTGCTGGATATGGGATACGATATGAATATGGAATATTCTTTCAAAGCATTAAAGATGGTTATCAGGTTGAGACTCCAGATAACTGGCTTCGGCTTGGAAATATATGGGAATTCCCAAGACCAGAATTTTTATATAATGTAAAGTTTTATGGAAGAGTAAATCAATATGTAGATCAAAATGGTAAACTTTGCTGTGAATGGATAGATACTGAAGATATAATGGCAATGGCCTATGATACACCTGTCCCTGGATACAGAAATAATACTGTCAATAACCTGAGACTCTGGTCTGCAAAGGCATCACGGGAATTTGATCTGAATTATTTTAATGATGGGGATTATATTAAGGCAGTAGCAGAAAAATCCATATCAGAAAATATTACAAAGGTTCTCTATCCCAATGATAATGTCTTTGAGGGGAAGGAGTTAAGGTTAAAGCAGGAGTATTTCTTTGTATCTGCCACAATGCAGGATATCATCCGCAGATATAAAAAAACACACGGTGATTTTTCGCAGTTTCATGAAATGGTTGCAATTCAACTCAATGATACTCATCCAGCTATTGCTATACCAGAGCTTATGAGGATACTGATGGATGAAGAAGGCCTTGGTTGGGAGGACTCATGGAATATCACAGTAAAAACCTTTGGCTATACAAATCATACCATACTGCCAGAGGCTCTGGAAAAATGGCCTGTGGCTCTTATGGAAAAGGTTTTGCCTCGACACATGCAGATTATTTATGAGATAAATAGAAGATTTATAGAAGAAGTAAGCATGAAGTTTCCTGATAACAATAGCATGATAAGGGATATTTCAATAATAGAGGAGGGCCCGGAGAAAAGGGTGCGTATGGCAAATCTTGCTATAATTGGAAGTCACTCAATAAATGGAGTTGCTGCATTGCACACAGAGATTCTCAAAAATCAGGTTTTTAAAGAGTTTTATCGTATATGGCCCGAAAAGTTTAATAATAAGACTAATGGAATAACACAGCGCAGATGGCTCAAGCTTTGTAATCCAAGGCTTTCAAATCTTATTACAGAAACTATTGGAGACAGATGGGTAACAGATTTGTATGAGCTTAAAAAGCTACAGGATTTCAAAGATGATCCATCCTTCCAGGAAAGATGGATGAAGGTTAAAAGAGATAATAAGGAGTTTTTAGCAGGATATATTTTAAGTCGCAATGGCATTGCTGTTAACGTTGATTCAATGTTTGATATACATGTTAAGAGAATTCATGAATATAAGCGTCAACTGCTCAATGTCCTTCATGTTATTACATTGTATAATAGAATAAAGGATAACCCTTCTAAGGATTTT
>Ga0255345_1004529_pt1 | contig 15114 bp, 18 predicted proteins | sample wastewater_treat_6_FD_192415 | JGI IMG/M metagenome (GOLD analysis project Ga0255345, IMG submission 192415) | Wastewater microbial communities from Lulu Island WWTP, Vancouver, Canada - plant20 | ecosystem: Engineered > WWTP > Wastewater > Unclassified | place: Canada: Vancouver, British... | reverse complement strand
TGTACGCGATCCTGGTGGCCCTGTTCACGGCCCCGGTGGCGGAAGGTCTGAAGAACCTGCTCGGCTAGGATTCCCTGAGGGACACGGAGGCAACGCCCCTCACCACAGACCTGACAGCCCGACGAATTCGGAAGGGGAACCAGCAAAGGGGCCGCCCGGTATGCCGGGCGGCCCCTTTCATTTCCTTTCCTTTCGCCTTCAGCCTTGTGCCTGCTTTTCGATGGTCCACGCCGTCCCCGTCCTGGAGTCCTTCAGGACAACTCCCTTTGCCGCAAGCCCGTCACGGATCTCATCGGCCCGCTTCCAATCCTTCTGCTTGCGGGCCCGGAGCCGCTCCCCGATCAGGGCCTCGATCTCGTCGACCTGCAGCCCCCTCTTCTGCGCCTCCCTGATCCGGTCCTTCTCGAAATAGACATCGGGATCCTCCGTCAGGATCCCCAGCACGCCGCCCGTCTCGCGGAGCACGCGCTCGGCCTCGCCGAGGACGAAGAGGGCCGGGGGGGCCGCCTTGGGCCCGCCGGTCACCAGGGCGTTCACCTGCCGGACGACCTCGAAGAGGTACCCCATCGCCCGGGCCGTGTTGAAGTCGTCGTCCATGGCCTCCCGGAAGCGCTCCGGCAGGTCCCGGACCCGCCCCAGGAGCTCCCTCTCCTTTTCCGGAAGCGGATCCTCCCCGACGCCGGCGGCGGCGGGCGCCGTGTCGGCGGTGACGAGATCGCGGATCTTCTTGAGGGCCTCGTAGAGACGGTTCATCGCGAAGCGGGCCTCGTTCAGGGCCTCCTCGGAGAAATCCAGGGGGCTGCGGTAGTGCCCCTGCAGGACGAAGAACCGAACGACCTCGGGATGGTGAACCTTCAGGATGTCCCGGATGGTGATGAAGTTTCCCAGCGACTTGGACATCTTCTCGTGGTCCACCTTGATGAAACCGTTGTGGAGCCAGTACTTCGCGAAGGGTTTGCCCGAGGCGCCCTCGGACTGGGCGATCTCGTTTTCGTGGTGCGGAAAGATCAGGTCCTCCCCGCCCCCGTGGATGTCAAAGGTCTCGCCGAGGAAATGGGCGCTCATGACGGAGCATTCAATGTGCCACCCCGGCCGCCCCTTCCCCCAGGGACTGTCCCACCAGGGCTCCCCTTCCTTGCTCGCCTTCCAGAGGGCGAAATCGAGGGGGTCCTTTTTCTTCTCGCCCGGAGCGACGCGGGCCCCCGACATCATCTCGTCGAGGTTGCGACCCGAGAGCTTGCCGTAGCCCTGGAAGTTCTTCACGGAAAAATACACGTCGCCGCCGGGCACGGCGTAGGCCAGGCCGTTGTGGATCAGCCTGTCGATCAGGCCGATCATGCCCGGGATGTGCTCCGTGGCCCGGGGCGTCACGTCGGGCGGCTCGACGCCGAGTTGGCCCATGTCCCGGTCGTGCTCGGCGATGTAGCGCTCGGAGATCTCCCGGAACCCCACCCCCTCCTGGTTGGCCTTCGCGATGATCTTGTCGTCCACGTCGGTGAAGTTCTTGACGTAGGTGACCCGGTACCCCCGGTAGCGCAGGTAGCGGGTGATGACGTCGAAGTTGATGGCCGAGCGCGCATGGCCGATGTGGCAGGTGTCGTAGACCGTGACCCCGCAGGCGTAGATCCCCACCTCGCCCTCCTTCACGGGAACGAAGTCCTCCTTCCGGCGAGTCAGGGTGTTGTAGAGACGAAGCGCCATGGCCTGCCCTCCCGTGCAGAATAGGGATCGATGGTGGTTGCGCGCCTTCCCGCGAAAGGCTACGGGAAAAGGGCGATCATGCCCAGGCCCGTGTCTTCGCGCAGGCCGCACATGAGGTTCATGTTCTGGACCGCCTGGCCCGAGGCCCCCTTCACGAGATTGTCGATGGCCGACAGGATGATGACCCGGTTCGTCCGCTCGTCGACGGCGAGCCCGATGTGGCAGAAATTGGTCCCCTTCACGGAGGACACGTTCGGGTAGCTCCCCCTGTCCAGGACCCGGATGAAAGGCTCGCTGCCGTAGACGTTTCTATATAAGTCAATCAGCTCGGCCGTGGAAAGAGTTTTTTTCAGGCTCGCGTAGACGGTGCTGAGGATGCCGCGGTTGAGCGGCAGCAGGTGCGGCGTGAAGGAGATCTTCACCTCCCGGCCCGCCAGCGCGCTCAGCTCCTGCTCGATCTCGGGGGTGTGCCGGTGCCCGTTGACCTTGTAGGCCTTGAACCCCTCGTCGACCTCGCAGAACAGCGAGCCGATGACGGGGTCCCGGCCCGCGCCGCTCACCCCCGACTTGGAGTCGACGATGATGGTGGACGTGTCGATGACCCCCTCCCGCAGGACGGGCGCCAGCGCCAGGATGGCGCTCGTCACGTAGCAGCCGGGATTGGCCACGAGATCCGCCTTCTTCACCTGCTCCCGGTAGAGCTCCGGCAGGCCGTACACGGCCCGCGTCACGAGCTCCGGGGCCGTGTGCTCGTGGTACCACGCCGCGAAGACGCCGAGATCCCGTAGCCGGAAATCGGCCGAGAGGTCGATCACCTTCTTCCCGGCGGCGACGAAGGCCGGCGCGACGGCCATGGCCTCCCCGTGGGGCGTGGCCATGAAGATCACGTCGGCGGCCCCGGCCAGTTCCTCGGGGGACGCATCGATGAAGCGGATGTCCGTGAGACCCTCGAACAGGGGATAGGTGTTCGAGAGGGGCTGTCCTTTGAACTTGCGCGACGTCAGCCCCGTGACCTCCACTCCGGGGTGCCGAAGCAGGATCCGCATCAGCTCGAGACCCGTGTAGCCGCTGCCGCCGTAGATTCCGACCCGAATCATGTTCCCCTCCCTTCACATAAAAAAGGGGGTTCCGAGAACCCCCCTTTTGCCGTTTCGCTTAGCGCTTCGAGAACTGGAACCGTTTCCGGGCTCCGGGCTGGCCGTATTTCTTGCGCTCCTTCATGCGCGAGTCCCGCGTGAGAAATCCCGCTTTCTTCAGGATCGGCCGAAGCTCCGCGTCGAACTCGCAGAGGGCCTTGGAGATCCCGTGCTTGACCGCGTCGGCCTGGCCGGCGATCCCGCCGCCGTCGACATTGACGTAGAAGTCGAACTTGCCAACCTGGCTGGTGATCTCCAGGGGCTGCCGGATGATCGTCTTGAGAACGTCCCGGGTGAAATAGTCGTCGAAATTCCGGTTGTTGATGGTGAATGCGCCGGAGCCTTCCTTCATCCAGACCCGGGCGATCGCCGTCTTCCTTTTTCCCGTTGCATAAATCCGCTTGTCGGTCATAACTGTTGCTCCATCTCCGGTCGATCTTACAGTTCAAGCAGGTGGGGCTTCTGGGCTTCGTGGGGGTGCTTGCCTCCGGCGTAGATCTTGAGCTTGCGCAACTGCTGCCGGCCCAGTGAATTCTTGGGAAGCATGCCCTGCACCGCGCGGCGGATCAGCTCTCCGGGCTTCTTGGCCAGCAGCTTGCCGGCGGGCCATTCCTTGATCCCGCCCGGGTACCCCGAATGGTGATAGTAGATCTTGTCGGCGAGCTTCTTGCCCGTCAGCGCAATCTTCTCGGCATTGATGACCACCACGAAATCCCCCGTGTCGGCATGGGGCGTGAAGACGGCCTTGTGCTTCCCGCGGAGGCGGTGAGCGATCTCCCGGGCGAGTCTTCCCAGAACCTTTCCCTGCGCATCGACGAGAAACCAGTCGCGGTCGACGGCGTCCTTCTTGGCCATAAACGTACTCATGGGCGCACCACTCCGGTGAAATTCGAAGAAGTGAGAATAGTCGACTCGACGCTTTTTGTCAAGGAAAAAAGAGGAGGTTGAGAAATGCCAAATGCACAGGATCGCGGAATGGCGGGTTTTCTCCTTTGCCCAATGAATCCGGCATATTCTGCCTCCCCCCTCCTGACCCTGCACCCTGTGTCCCGGACCCTCCGCGCAGCGGCTAGAATCCCATCGTCTGCCTCGAAGCCGAGAATCCCCCGACTCGCCCGAGGCCGGTCAAGGAGAAGAGGACCATGAACTGCCGGTCGTCCACGAGGTCCGAATAGCTCACCTGGACACTCCAGCACTGGCGGCGGTATTCCACGCCGACGGTCTTCTCCAGCGTCGCATTGCTGAACTCGTCGCGCCGGAAACCGGCAAACACGTCGAGGGCGTCCGTGACCCGGACCTTGCCCGTGAGGCCGACGGATTCGATGGAATCCCTCGTGTACCGGTATACGAGGGACAGGCTGTCACCCCGGCCGTCACTCAGGGCGATGTCCTGGTTGATCTGCGCCCAGGCCGTCGTGTTGACATCGTAGGCCGCCCGCGTCATGAACGACAGGTACCGGTAGGGGTTGACGTCCACCTCCAGGTCGACGGGCCGGAACGGTTTCGTCGGGTCCGCCGGGAGCAAATTGGGCGTTGTGGTCGGAACCGCGAGCGTGGGCCGGGTGACGTAGATCGCGGGGGTCGAGACGTTGTAGGTCTGGCTCAGCTTCAGCCGCAGGATCTCCCGGTAGTTCACGTTGCCCTTCTCGTCGCGGAGCCGGGAGATCAGGGTGTTCGTCAGCGCGTAGGTGAGGCTGTTCTCGTTGTCCACGGAGGCGCTGACTCCCCCCACGGCCGTGGTTGCGACGGGCAGGACGAAATCGGGCCGCACACTCGGGCCGGCGGAAGGGATGTAGCTGTAGGTGACCTCGGGCTTGACGGCGTGACGGACCTTCTCCACCCCTCCCCAGCCCACGTCCAGAACCCGGAAGACCTCGGTGGACGCGTTCAGCCCCAGCGTGTACACGGATCGGCTTGCCGAGTCGCCCGCTGCGACGGGGCCGGCGCTCTCCGTGTCCCACAGGGTCCCGCGGAAACCCGCCACCGGCGTGACCTGCAGGTACTCGCCGACGGCCCACGGCAGGGAGAGCTTCGGGTACACGTCGACCACATCGCCCCTCTCCCCGAGGGTCCTGTAATAGTTGCCGTAGAGACCGGTGAACTCCCAGTTGAGGCGGGTCCCGAAGAGGGGCTGCTTGAACCCGGTCAGCGTGATCTCGGGATAGCGCTGCAGGGTCTCGTCGTTGGAGGGGCTCGTCAGGTTGTCCGTGTACTGCCCCAGGGCCGTCAGGTTGAAGTACCGCCACTCCTTGACGAGCCTGGCCGTGGAATCATAGCTCGTGAGCTGTTCGTTGGCCAGGAAGGAAACCCTCTCGAACTTGCGGTTCAGGCTGCCCGCGTAGTGATCGCGGTAGTAATTGTGCGAATCGAAATCCCGGAAGTAGTAGATATCGGACACCTTCTTGAGGTCCGACCGGAAGTAGAACCCGGGGCTGAACGTCGTTTCGTGGTTCCAGTACCACGACCAGCGGTCCTGCTTCTCCGTCCAGTTCCGGGGGATTCCCCCGGGGGTGTCCGACCCGGTCCACCGGTCTTTCAGAAAATCCCCGTAGAAGAGGCCGTGGGTGTTCGTGCCGGGCTGGTAGCGGAACTCGAGACCCTCCTTCACCCCGCGCTTGTCCATGTAGCGCGTGTACAGCGTGGCGTCGGCGCTCTCCGAGATGGCCCAGTAGAACGGGATCTCCGTGTCGAAGCCCAGCTTGTCCTGCGAGTACCCGAAGTAGGGGAAGAGAAACCCGGACTGGCGCGTCGTCTTCGCCGGGAATATCAGCCAGGGAAACCACGCGACCGGCGTGTCGCGGACCTGGAACGTGCCGTTCTTCAGGGTGCCGTAGCCGTCGACGGTGACATCCACCTCCCTGCCGGTGAAGCGCCAGTCCGCCACGGGGCCGTCGCAGGTCGTGGCCGTCCCATCCTTGATCCGGTAGGAGGCCTCGCCCGATTTCTCGATTTCGCTTCCCGTGATGAAGAGATGATTGCGGACGAAGAACATGCGCCCGTCCCGGGCGATTCCGGTCTTCGAGTCGAGATTGAGCTCGATGACATCGCCCTCGAGGGTGTCCCCGTTGCTCTGCAGCAACGCATGGCCGCGCGCCCAGGCATCCCCCGTCGTGCGGTTCATCGTAACGGTATCGGCCTTCAGGACCCCTCCCGTGAAGGTGATGACCACGTTGCCCTCGGCACGGTAGATGTCCGACTCCTGATCGTAGCCGAGGCGGTCCGCCTCGATCCGGACGGGACCCTTCCCCGCCTTGCGGAGGTCGAGGCTCGGCTGCGCCCAGGCCGAAACGGGCGGAAGAAGCAGAAGCAGGACAACGAGACAAGCCGATCGACACAGGCTTGCGATGCCCCTGTTGTTCCGGTCAGCGGTCATGTCTCGACGAGCCCGGATCCTTTCGACGGGATCATGAGCGGACGCACCGCCCCCACGAGGTAGAGCGATCCCGCGACACATACGAGATCACCCCGGCCGGCCTCCTGCAGGGCTGCCCGCATTGCCTGCCGGGGGTCGTCCGCGATCTCCACGTTTCGGTTCCATCGCCGGGCCTCCCCGGCCAGGACATGGGGCGCCTGGGCCCTGTCCTCCGGCGGGCGGGTCAGAATGACCCGATGGGCCTGCGGGACCAGCCGGCGCAGCATTCCCTTCCAGTCCTTGTCGGCAAGCATCCCCAGCACCAGGATGAGTCTGCGATACCCGATCTCGCTCAGGGCCTTCGCAAGCGCCGCCGCGCCTGCCGGGTTGTGGGCGCCGTCCAGGAGGACGGCTGGGCGCATCCCCACCATCTCCATGCGCCCCTCCCAGCGCACCTCCGCGAGACCCTCGCGGACGGCCTCGTCGCCGATGAGGAAGCCTCTCTCGCGCAGGACTCCGAGCGCCCCCAGGACACAGGCGGCGTTTTCCCTCTGGTGGCCGCCCCGCAGGGCCAGCGAGAGCCCCCGGACCGCAAGCCCGGGAGCCGTGCAGTCCAGCGCGCCGTCCGGCCTCGAGCGAACCCGGATCTCCCGTCCCACTCTCAGCAGCCGTGCCCGCCTTCGTCTGCAGGTTGTTTCCAGGACTTCGAGCACGGCGGCCTGGCGGGCGGCCGTCACGCAGGCGCGGCCGGTCTTGATGATCCCCGCCTTTTCCCGGGCGATGTCGGCGAGGCGCGGGCCGAGGTGATCGGTGTGGTCCATCGCGACGTTCGAGATGACGCTCAGCTCGGGGCGGACGACATTGGTGGCGTCGAGGCGTCCCCCCATGCCGACCTCGAGAACCGCCACATCCACGGGGCACGCCGCAAAGTGGAGGAAGGCGAGCGCCGTGGAAAATTCGAAGTACGTCACTTCCTCTTGCGCCGCCCCCCGTACCCGCCGGATCAGCGCCTTCAGATCCTCTCCGGGGATCGGGACGCCGCCCACGCGGATGCGCTCCCGGAAATCGACGAGGTGAGGCGACGTATAAAGGCCCGTGCGGTACCCCGCCGCCTGCAGGACGCAGGCCAGGCTCGAGGCGATGGAGCCCTTGCCGTTGGTGCCCCCCACGAGAATGCTGCGAAAACGGTCCTGCGGGCTCTCCAGGCGCTTCAGCAGCCTTCGGACGGGCCCCAGGCCCGGCCGGATGCCCGCGCTCTTCAGGCTGTCGAGATAGTTGAAAGGTTCCTCAATCATGAAGGCACAAGCAGCAAGGTCCAAGCAGCAAGGGCATCTCTTGAAGGCGATTTTTTCTTCACCTTGCTGTTTGATGCTTATTGCTTGCACCTCGTTCAGCGAGCGAAGGGTATCACAGCCCCGCCGCCCCGGGCAACCTCTTTATGGCGCGCGCGCTTGAGGAAAACAAAAAGGCCACGGGATAGGCATCTCCCATGGCCCTGTCTCATTCGGACGGATAGAAGGTAAGAGGGTAAGAGGGTGAGAAGGTGGGAGGACGAAAGACGTGCGGCAGACAGCCTATCCACACTTCTCACCTTCTCACCGTCTCACCTTCTGAATTTGTCTAGTCAGGGATGACCTTGAAGACCTCGTCCCCCGGCCTGCAACGGTCCGACACCTTCACGCCGATGTAGTCCCCCACGACGGCCTTTTCGACCTTCGCGTTGTTGACCTCCATCGATTCGACGAGGTTCTCGAAACTCGTCGTGTGGCCGACGTACTTGAGCGTGTCTCCCACCTTCACTTCGCCGGCAGTGATCTTGATTGCCGCGACGCTGGGTTTCGCGAAGAATTTTACGATTTCGCCGATTTTTTCCTCCGCCATAACGATGAGCCTCCTTTCTTCCGGGTACCTTCGAGCGATGTTTATAATGTTTCCCGATGGAAATCAAGGGCAAAGGAGGGCGGCCAGGTCCAAACGAAAAAGGCAGGGGCTCTCACCCCTGCCTTGGATGTCCTCTGCGGTCCGGAGCCTCATTCTTCTTGCTTCGGGGCCGATTTTTCGCCCTTTTCTCCCTTTGCGGCCTTCGGCTTGCCCTCCTTCTTCGCCTTGGGCGCCTTCGGCGCCGCCTTGGCCTTGGGCTCTTTCCCGGCCCCCGGTGCCGCCTTGGGCTTGCCTTCCTTCCTGGCTGCCTTCTCCTTCTTGCCCTTCTTCTCGGCGGGCTTCCCCAGCAGCTCGACGATGGCCAGGGGGGCGCTGTCGCCGGCCCGGAACCCCGTCTTGACGATGCGCGTGTATCCGCCCTGGCGGTCGGCGAAACGGGCTCCGATCTCGTCGAAGAGCTTCTTCAGGACGTCCTTGTCCCGGAGGACCGCCGCGGCCTGCCGGCGGGAGTGAAGGCCGCCTTTCTTGGCCAGCGTGATCATCTTCTCGGCCACCCGCCTGAGTTCCTTGGCCTTGGCGTCGGTGGTCTCGATCTTCTCGAACTTCAGAAACGACGTCACCATATTGCGAAGCATGGCCGTCCGATGGCTCGCGGTCCTGCCAAGCTTTCTTCCGCCTACCCCGTGTCGCATGAACAAAATCCTTTCCGGTCGTTATTGTCAGTCGGCGCTGGCGGCCTCGTCCCTTCCCTTGGGCGGCCAGTCGATCTTCATCCCGAGCGAAAGACCCATCTCGGAGAGGATCTCCTTGATCTCGTTGAGGGACTTGCGGCCGAAGTTGCGGGTCTTGAGCATCTCGGCCTCCGTCTTCTGCACGAGTTCGCCGATGATGTGGATGCCCGCGTTTTTCAGGCAGTTGGCGGACCGCACGGAGAGTTCGAGCTCGTCGACGCTCTTCAGGAGGTTCTCGCTGAGCTTCGCGCTCTGCCCGGCCTCCTCCTGGATCTTCTCCTCTTCCGTCTCCTCGAAGTTGATGAAGATGTCGAGCTGGTCTTTCAGGATCTTGGCCGCAAAGGCGACGGCATCCTCGGGCTGCACGCTGCCGTCGGTCCAGACCTCCAGGACGAGCTTGTCAAAATCGGTGATCTGGCCCACGCGGGCGTGGCTGACGGTGTAGCTCGCCTTCTTGATGGGCGAGAAGATGGCGTCGATGTTGATGGTGCCCTCGGGCTGCTCGGGGTCGCGCTCGCGCTTGGCCATCACGTAGCCCTTGCCCATCTTCACGACCATCTCGGCCTTCATCTTGCCGCCCGTCGTGAGGGTGGCGATGTAGTGGTCGGGGTTGAGGACCTCCACGTGGGCGTCGGTGATAATGTCGCCCGCCTTGACGGGGCCCGCCTTGGCGGCATCGATCTTGATCGTCCGGGGGACGTCGCCGTGAAGTTTCAGGCGGACGCCCTTGAGGTTCAGGATGATGTCCGTCACGTCCTCCTTCACGCCGGGGATCGAGGAAAACTCGTGAAGAACCTTGTCGAACCGCACGGACGCGATGGCCGCCCCCTGGATGGAAGACAGCAGCACGCGCCTCAGGGAGTTCCCGAGCGTGATGCCGTAGCCTCTCTCGAGGGGCTGGACGGTGAATTCCGCGTAGGACTTGCTGTGGGTCTTTTCGTCGATCTCGATCCGTTTCGGCCGGATCAGGCTGCGCCAGTTTCTCTGCATAATCAATATTCCCTCTGGCTATCAGGCTTGCAAACCGCCTGGTGTAGGGATCAATCGCCCGGAGCACCGTCCCGGGCGGCTCCTGACAGGTTACTTGGAATAAAGCTCGACCACCAGCTGTTCCTGGACGGGCATGGTGATGTCCTCGCGCGTCGGGATGGTCTTCACGACGCCCTTGAAATGATCCTTGTCCAGCTCCAGCCATCCCGGGATGCCCCGGCGGGCCACCGTTTCGAGGGAGTCGAGGATGGGGAGGACCTTCCTGCTCTTCTCCCGCAGCTCGATGACGTCGTCCTTCCGCACCGTGTACGAGGGGATGTTGACCTTCCTGCCGTTGACGAAGAAGTGGCTGTGGCGCACGAGTTGCCGGGCCTCGTTGCGGGAGGGGGCGAACCCCAGCCGGAACACCACGTTGTCGAGCCTGCGCTCCAGGAGCATCAGGAGATTCGTGCCGGTAATGCCCCTCATGCGGTCGGCCCGCTCGAAGTATCCCCGGAACTGCTTCTCGAGCAGCCCGTACATTCTCTTCAGGCGCTGCTTCTCGCGAAGCTGGACGCCGTAGTCGGAGTGTTTCTTCCTCGCCTGCCCGTGCTCGCCGGGTGCATAGCCCCGCCGCTCGAACGCGCACTTCTCGGTGTAGCAGCGGTCGCCCTTGAAAAACAGCTTCAGGCCTTCACGGCGGCAAAGCCTGCATTCGGAGCCTCTGTATCGTGCCAAGTTCTTCCTCCCTGTGGGTCGATGAATCGTTCGTCTCGGATACTACACGCGCCTTCGCTTCGGCGGACGGCAGCCGTTGTGGGGGATGGGCGTCACGTCGCGGATGAGGCTGATCGTCAGCCCCGCGGCCTGCAGCGCCCTCAGCGCCGACTCGCGCCCCGAGCCGGGCCCCTTCACGTAGACCCGGATGGATCGCAGGCCCTGTTCCTTCGCCTTCTTCACGGCGCTCTCGGCGGCCATCTGGGCCGCAAACGGGGTGCCCTTCCTGGATCCCTTGAATCCCGACATCCCGGAGGACGCCCAGGAGATGACGTTCCCCGTCAGGTCGGTGATCGTGACGATGGTGTTGTTGAACGTCGACTGGATATGGGCGATCCCCTCGGGGACGTTCTTTTTCTCGCGTTTCTTCCCGGACTTTTTCCTCGGAGTGGCCATGGTTCCTCCCGCTGTCGGATGTCGTGGTTACTTCTTTTTGCCGGCAATGGCCCTGCGGGGGCCCTTGCGCGTGCGGGCGTTGGTGTGCGTGCGCTGGCCGCGGAGGGGCAGGCCCTTGCGGTGCCGCAGGCCCCGGTACGTCCCGACGTCCATGAGCCGCTTGATCGACAGGGAGACCTCGCGGCGCAGGTCGCCCTCCACCTTGTGGTCCTTGTCGATGATGCTGCGGATGGCCGTCACTTCCGCATCGGTGATGACGTCCGTCTTGGTCTCGTAGGGGATGCCCGCCTCGCGGAGGATCTCCCTCGCCCTGGAGCGGCCGATCCCGTAGATATACGTCAGGGCGATCTCCATGCGCTTGTTTTTCGGTAGGTCAACGCCTGCAATTCTTGCCACTGCTCGGGCCTCCTCGAATGGTTGTGTGTTATCCCTGGCGCTGTTTGTGCTTCGGGTTTTCGCAGATCACCCGTACGACGCCGTGGCGTTTGATGATCTTGCACTTGTCGCACATTTTCTTCACGGAAGGTCTTACTTTCACGACGAAACCCCCTTTTCTCCATCGGCCCGCGGCCGTCCCGCCTTACTTCGACCGGTAGGTGATCCGCCCGCGCGTCAGGTCGTAGGGCGACAGTTCCACCGTCACCTTGTCCCCGGGGAGGATCTTGATGAAGTGCATCCGCATTTTTCCCGAGATGTGGGCCAGCACGCGGTGCCCGTTCTCCAGTTCCACCCGGAACATGGCGTTCGGCAGCGTCTCGACGACCGTTCCCTGCACCTCGATGGGTTCTTCCTTAGCCATATGCTCCCTGCGCTCAGCCGATCCGGCTCAAAACGACCGGCCCGTTTTCCGTGATGGCCACGGAGTGCTCGAAATGGGCCGACAGCTTGCCGTCGGCCGTCACCACCGTCCATCCGTCACGGAGGACGTCCACCCGGTAGGTGCCCTCGTTGACCATGGGCTCGATGGCAAAAACCATCCCGGCCTTCAGTTCGATGCCGCGGCCGCTGGTCCCGTAGTTGGGGACCTGCGGGTCCTCGTGGAGGCTCCTGCCGATACCGTGGCCCACGAGGTCCCGGACCACCGAGAAGCCCGCGGCCTCCGCGTGTCCCTGGATGGCGGCCGAGATGTCGCCGATGCGGTTTCCCGCCCGGGCCTCCGCAATGCCCCTGTAAAGAGCCTCCTCCGTGACGGCGAGCAGCCTCTTCGCCGCGGGAGTGACCTGCCCCACGGGCACCGTCACCGCCGCGTCCCCGTAATAGCCGTCGTTGAGAATACCGAAGTCCAGACTGATGATATCGCCTTCCTTCAGCTCCCGCTCCGAAGGCATCCCGTGCACCACCTCGCTGTTGACGGAGGTGCACAGGGAGTACGGGTACCCCCGGTATCCCTTGAAGGCCGGCCGGGCGCCCTTTTTCAGGGCCATCTCCTCGCTCAGCCGGTCCAGTTCTATCGTTTTGACCCCCGGCTTGATCTTCTTTCTGAGCTCCTCCAGGATCGCGGCGACAAGGGCGTTGCTCTTTTTCATCTTTTCAATCTCCCGACGAGATTTCAAGATGATCATGACCCGCCTCCTTACCTCCGCTTGGCCAGGCGCCCCTTCTTGAGGAACCCTTCGTACTGCCGCGCCAGCAGGTGCGTCTCGATCTGTCCCGCCGTGTCGAGCGCCACGCCGACGACGATCAGCAGCGCCGTCCCGCCGAAGTAAAAGGGAACGTTGAAGTAGACCATCAGGATGCTCGGCAGCACGCAGACCGCCGAGACGTAGATGGCCCCGCTGAAGGTCAGCCGGCTCAGCACGTGGTCGATGTACTCCGCCGTCTTCTTGCCCGGCCGGATCCCGGGGACGAACCCGCCGTGCTTCTTCATGTTCTCCGCCACGTCCGTCGGGTTGAACACGACGGCCGTGTAGAAAAAGCAGAAGAACACGATGAACCCGACATAGATCAGCTCGTAGAGGACCGCTCCCGGCACCAGCAGGCCCGAGACGGTCTTCATCCACGGGTGGGGGATGAACTGGGCCAGGGTCGCCGGGAACATGATGATCGACGACGCGAAGATCGGCGGAATGACGCCCGAGGTGTTGATCTTGAGGGGCAGGTGCGTCGTCTGCCCGCCGTACATCTTCCGCCCGACGATCCGCTTGGCGTACTGCACGGGGATCCGCCGCTGTCCCGTCTCCATGAACACGATGGCGCCGACGACGGCAACCATGAAGAGGGCCAGGAAGACCGCCGCGAGAATGCCCATCTCCCCCGTCGACACGAGCCGGAAGGTATTGAAGACGCCCTCCGGGCCCCGGCAGACAATGCCCGCGAAAATGATCAGCGAAATCCCGTTCCCGATCCCCCGCTCCGTGATCTGCTCGCCCAGCCACATGATGAAGGCCGTGCCGGCCGTAAGCGTGATGACCGTCATGAGGCGGAAGCCCCAGCCCGGCGTGATCACGATGGAGGCTCCCGTCGGTCCCGCCATGTTCTCCAGGCCCACGGCGATGCCGAAGCCCTGGATGAGGGACAGCAGCACCGTCCCGTAGCGCGTGTACTGGGTGATCTTGCGGCGTCCCGCCTCACCCTCCTTCGAAAGCCGCTCCAGGTGCGGGATGGCGATCGTGAGCAGCTGCAGGATGATGGAGGCGCTGATGTAGGGCATGATCCCCAGCGCGAAGACCGACAGGTTCGACAGCGCGCCGCCGGCGAACAGGTCGAAGAGCCCCAGCAGGGAGCCCCTGGCCTGGTCGAAGAACGCGGCGAGCGCCGCCGTGTCGATTCCCGGCGTAGGCACGTGGGCCCCGACCCGGTATACGGCCAGAAGCACGAACGTGAAGGCGATGCGCTTCTGGAGCTCGGGAATTTTCGGGATGTTTTTCAGTCCGCCGATCAAATCCGATGACCCCTTATCCGATGACCTCGACCTTGCCGCCGGCCGCCTCGATCTTCTCCCTGGCAGCCTCGCTGGCGGCGTTCACCCTCACGGTGAGGGCCTTCTCGATCGTCCCCTTCGCGAGAAGCTTGATCCCGTCGCCCGTCCTCCGGATCACCCCGCCCGCGAGCAGGGCCGCCGCATCGACGGGGGCGTCCCCGGAGAACCGGTTGAGCTCGCCCAGGTTGACGATGATAATCTCCTTGCGGAAGACGTTCTTGAACCCCTTCTTGGGAAGGCGCCGGGAAAGCGGCATCTGGCCGCCCTCGTACCCCGGACGCGAATTGTGGCCCGACCGGGCCTTGAGGCCCTTGTGCCCCTTGGTGGAGGTTCCGCCGTGGCCGGAACCGTCGCCGCGGCCGATCCGCTTTCTCTTCTTCCTCGAACCCTCGGGGGGTCTCAGTTCACTCAGGTTCATTGCGCTCACCCGCTGATTTCTTCCACGGCCACAAGATGGCTCACCTTGCCGACCATGCCCCGGACCTCGGGGGTATCCTGGAGCGTGACGCTCCGGTTCATCCGCACGAGCCCCATGCCGCGCAGCACCCTGCGCTGCTTCTCGGGCCGCCCGATGGAACTCTTCACCAGTGTGATCTTCAGCTTTTTTTCCACGGTTGCATCCTCGGACTCATCGATTAAATGTCGGCTACGTCCCTGCCCCTCAGCGCCGCAATCTGATTGGCGGATCGTAGCCTGCGCAGGCCGTTGAGGGTCGCCTTCACGAGGTTGTGGGGGTTGTGGGAGCCCAGGCACTTGGTCAGCACGTTCTGCACGCCGGCCACTTCCAGCACCGCGCGGACGGCGCCGCCCGCAATGAGACCCGTCCCCTCCGAGGCGGGTTTCAGCATGACCCGTCCCGCGCCGTATTCCCCAACGATCTCGTGGGGGATCGTCCGGTTGCCGATGGAAACCTTCGCCATGCTCTTGCGGGCCTTTTCCATGCCCTTGCGGATGGCTTCGGGCACCTCGTTGGCCTTCCCGAGCCCGGCGCCGACGGAGCCCTTGCCGTCCCCGACGACCACGATGGCGCTGAATCGAAACCGCCGGCCGCCCTTGACGACCTTGGCCGTGCGGTTGATCGCCACGACGCGGTCCAGGATTTCCGTCTCTTCCACCATGAATTCTTTTCTTTCTCGGCTGTCCCTGTCCAACGGTCACTCCCTCTTCAAGCGTAATCGGTTGCTAGAACTTCAGGCCCGCTGCCCGTGCCCCCTCGGCCAGGGCCTTCACCCGGCCGTGATAGAGGAATGC
>Ga0255345_1004509_pt1 | contig 15157 bp, 17 predicted proteins | sample wastewater_treat_6_FD_192415 | JGI IMG/M metagenome (GOLD analysis project Ga0255345, IMG submission 192415) | Wastewater microbial communities from Lulu Island WWTP, Vancouver, Canada - plant20 | ecosystem: Engineered > WWTP > Wastewater > Unclassified | place: Canada: Vancouver, British... | reverse complement strand
GAACCCTTGAACCCTTGAACCCGCGGCGTCAGCCGCGTTTGAACCTTCTTGAACCAGCGCCGAAGGCGCGTTTGAACCCTCCAAAATCCCGTACTCCAGATCCAGCAGATCCACCGCTTCCCGCAGCGCATACCCGTTATGTTTCGCCGTCCACCAGCCGATATCATTCAGATTATCATCCGCGAAATCCCCGTCGAACGTCACCGACCGCCCTTCCAGAAGTTCGATATGCTCATCCATCAGCCGCTGCTCGCAGCGCGCCTTGCCGTAACGGAACAAGCGGATCATCTTGATACGCGGCATCCCGCGCCGGATCACGCGACCCATGAAGACCCGCCGCAGGTGAAGCGCCACGCCGGTCACTTCCTCCGGTAGCGTTTCAAGCTTACTTGTGATCTCCTCGATTAGTTCCGACGACAAATACTCGTCCGCATCCAGCCGTAGCACCCACTTCGTCCTGATTGGCAGGTGGTCTAGAGCCCAATTGAACTGCAAAGCTTGCGCCCCCGGCCACGGGTTCTGAACAACTGATGCTCCACACTCATCCGCAATCTCAACCGTCGTATCTGTTGAAAAACAATCCACTACAAACACGTCACGCGCCAACGGCGCAACGTTCTCAATGCAACGGCGGATGTGCAGCTCCTCGTTGAACGTCAGGATGATGATTGAAATATCCATAACTCATTTATTTTCAAATTCGTCGGGAGCCACACCCTTACGCGCTTCGATTAACATGAGATTCCCCAACGCATATCGCGTAAACAGTGTAGGAGATTGTCGAACCCGAGCAAGACAAGTTGCACTTCTGACAACTGTACCGAAGAAAAGCCCTCGAATACTTTTCAATACTTTTCGTAGGTTCGAGCTTTCAAAATTCAGATCAATGCTCTTGACTTCAAAGTCAGCTTTTCGCAGAATCACTCTCACCCCTTCCGGAGAAAACACAAATAAATGCTGGGGAGGATCGTACCATTGAACAACCCCCGGCAGCAGGTTATCCAACCAATCAGAACCAATCCCTGTATCAAAAAACAGGGCACCACCGGGAGTTAATAGCTCTCTAATTTTGATCAATGCACTTAATGGGTCAGGCAAATGTTCAATTGTTGCCCAGAAGGTTACAACATCAAACTGATGTTTTTTTGAATCGATGTCTTCAACCCGTCCTCTATTGCATGGGCGCCCTGCGTTGCGTGCAAACTCAATGGCGGTAGACGACAAATCAATTCCTTGCGCATCCATTCCTGCCTCAACACATTTTTCAACGAAATATCCTTTTCCACATCCGACATCAAGTAGTCTAATCTTTTCTCCTGAAGATTTTACTCGTTGCTTAATAATTTTAATCTTCCTATTAAACGAGCGTGATGAGGCCGCCTCAAAAAGCTCATATCCACCTCCTGTTTCAAAACTTTTATGGAACTGGGCATAAAATTTATCGAGAAACTCCGCACTAGGCATCGGGTACAAAAAGGCAGTCTCACAGTCCTTGCACTTGAACATCTGATGCTGCCCAGAACAGTAATATACCTCTGATTTCCCTTCACAGATCGGACAGTGACAAACTATACCATCGGCAACCATCTCTTGTTTACCTCCACCCATGACTGACCAGACCGACGAATGTATCGCATATCCCGAAGTGCTTGTCGATCTTGTTTTTTGTGGGCAATCGAAAAATCGAAAAACGTAGGCAGATTGCGCCTCATTAAAAAGTTGATGACAGTACAGAGATCATGTCTAACAGAAAAGCTGAAATTGCAACCCATCGTTATATGCGCCAATTATTTCTGGCTCACTTAACAACCAGCATATTCTCTAGGCACAAAGCATCCATTTCCGTACGCATGAAACAATCCAAGGCTTGGGCGGGCGTATCGACTACCGGCTCGTTCTCATTGAAACTCGTGTTCAACAGGATACCCACACCCGACACTTCGGAAAACCATTTGATCAGGTCATAATAACGAGGATTCTCATCGCGCGTCACGCTCTGCAAACGTCCTGTCCCATCCACATGCGTCACGGCCGGCAGTTTCGTCCGCCACTCTGGTTTAAACTTAACCACGTGCATCATAAACGGGCTCTTGACATCTTGTTCAAAGTAATCACCGACCTTTTCGGCCAGCACCGATGGTGCAAAGGGTCTAAAGGATTCGCGCCGCTTGATCTTTGCGTTGATGATGTTCTTCATATCTGGGTTGGTAGGATCCGCAAGAATTGAACGGTTCCCCAGTGCGCGCGGCCCCCATTCAGAACGTCCCTGATACCAGCCAACAACCAAACCTTGTCTTAAAAGGCCAACGATCCTGTCGAATAGGGAGGCATCGTCCATCTGCTGGTAGCGGCAACCGGTCTTATCCAGCGCCGATTTGATTTCCGACTCACTATATTCGGGCCCCCAGAAAGCATGACGCATATGATATCGTTGCTTGCCTCCGATCACATTGTGGTAGCACCAATAAGCCGCGCCCAAACTGGTGCCCTCATCAGAAGAGGCCGCCTGCAAGTACGGAAATTCAAACGGCGTGTCACGGAGAATTCTGGCATTCGTAACTCCATTCAGAGTGCAACCGCCTGCCATCGCAAACTGTTTTGTGGGTACAAGACAATGTAACCGGTTAAGACAGTGCATCGCCGCTTCTTCGAATCGGACCTGACAAGAGCGGGCGATGTCCTTGTCGCGCTGCGTGATTTCATCTTGTCGCTTGCGGGGCCTTCCCAGCAACGAAACAAGTTTTTCGGTATACTGACGTCCCATTACTACATGGCCGTTCGAATCCAGCACTCCAGATTCGATGCCCTCAAATGAACCGAAAAAGCCGGGAGACAATTTGAACCATCCGTGCTCATCGAGTGTCAGCAACTGCTTCATTTCCGCAGCATACCGATCTTCCCCATAGGGTGCTAATCCCATCACCTTGTACTCCTCGCCAAATCCGTCAAACCCGATGAGTTGGCAAAGCGCAGTATAAAATATTCCGAGACTGTCGGGCATAGCAACCTTGTCAAGAATCTCAATAGACGTCCCTTCACACTTCGCCGCCATCAAACTGACAAAATCACCCGCTCCGTCATACGACAGCCCCGCCGTAAGGGAATCAAAAGGCGACAGGTAATAGGCGCTGGCGATGTGGGCCAAATGGTGTTCCACCCCGACAAAACGCAGTCTATTGGGGTCGTATGCGTACCCGAAATGATTGCAGATCCGTTCGGGAATACTTGTCGTTTTGTTCTGTCGCTTTCTGAAGACATTTAATGACGGAATAATGGCAATCGGATGTTTTAACGCATATTTGACTTTTGCCCCTAAGTTAGCGTGAGGATTACGCGCCAGCGCAATATGCGTCACATCGGAAAAATCGATTCCCGCCATTTTCAGCACCGCTTCTATCGCCTGAAAAGGAAAACTCGGATCGTGTTTAATCCGTTTTCCTAACCGTTCTTCAGCGACCGCAGCTTTAAGTTGCCCATCAACAACAAGACAAGCCGACGAATCTGGATGAAACGCCGTAACACCAAGAATACACGACATACTTTTCCCTTTCCCTTTTAACTTTCCGTCATTCAGAATTGAAATACCACCATCTTGTAGGGGTAGACCGGCAACCCACCGGCGCCCACGGTTGGCATAAATTATGGGGGACAACCCCAAAAATTCTCAAAAAGGTGTCGGCTTCGGGGGCACTTACCTGTAACCCACCGGCATCATGAAAAAACTAATCCCCAATTATTTGGGTTCACGCCTCCGAAACCAGCGAGGACAGTGTATACCGTGCTGCAGCAACTCGTCCAGTGGGTTCCCGCCGGGATGATCCAGCGGCTCGCCGACGAGCACACGCTCGACATCCACAAGTGGTCGGCGGTGAACCACGTGGGTGCGCTGATGTACGGGCAGCTCGTCGGCTGCGACAGCCTCAACACGAAACGGCCGGTCGCGTCGGGGAACCTTCGAAACAAAAGACACTGAAAAACAGACAAATCCGAGTGGGTAAAGGCTAACTGTACCGCCTATGAGATGCTTGTGAAAATAGATGAACTGCTGAAACAGGTTCGCGATAACCAAATCACGTTCCAGACACACCGAAAGATCTTCAAGTCAAAGGATGCCTGCTCTGATAATTAGCCAAATCCAGATTCATGATATCCTCACACACGGCGGGGGCTAACCACCATTTAATATCCACACATACGCCGCCTTCATCTGCTCTGCGATGGCCGGCCAAGTATACTTCGTTTCCACCAGCCGCCGTCCATTCTCGCCCATGGTACGCCGCTCTTCATCGCTCAGCCCCATCGCTTCTTTCAACGCCTCAGCCAGCGGTTCCACACCAATATCGATCCACCAGCCCGCACGACCCGTGTGGGCTGGTGGCAGTTCATTAGTGCGCGAGTTCATTAGTGCATGAGTTGAATCGCCACCTGTTGCCGATTGCTTATTGCCTATTGCCAATTGCGTATTGCCAATTGCCGATTGCTCACTAACTAATGCACTATGGCAGGAACTGCCCTCCAGTGCCTGCCACGGCGCCCCTTTAGTCGTAATCACCGGCACACCGGCCGCTAGAGCCTCAAGCACGACCACACCGAAATTTTCAGAGTGCGTGGGCAACACAAAGAGGTCAGCTTGGTTGTAAAGACGGTCTTTTTCTTTACCGAACACAGCGCCGACAAATTCAAAATCTTGGGCAACCCCTTTTGTTTCTGCCAAATCCTTGATCTCACGCTCATGTCCATCTTGGTCGGGACCGGCGACGACCATTTTCCAACCACAGGGCTTGATTGCTGCCCAGGCATTGACCAGATTAACAAGACCTTTTTTGGGGTGAATGCGGCTGACAAAAAGAGCGATGCGCGGATCGGAATCATGACGTGTGCGTCTTGGCAGAATTGGATCAATAGCAACGCCTAATGGTGCCACAACCACGGGTTGTCGTAACCCAAGCCTGCGGACATCCTGCACCTCGCTATCCGCCGTCGCATGCAGAAGATTTGTCAATTTCAGGTCACGGTATTGATAGACCGCCAACGCCAGAGCTTTTTTTATTCTTTTCTGCCCTAATGCCCATGGTGTCAGCATCCCATGCGGGGAAAAAACCACAGGCAATGTAGCACGACGCGCCCACCTTGAAGCCCAGTGTAAAAACGGATTCCACAAAGCATGGATATGAACAAGGTCAGGCTTAAACTCAAGTGAATCAAATGTCCTAGAAATCGTGAGCAACGGAATGTTCCCCTGCGGGATAGTGTCGTCCGGAGTCACCCGACGAACTGCAATCGCTGTCTCAACTCCCAGCTTGGATAGATTCTCGCAAAGATGAACGCAAAAAACCGACGTCCCTGCTGCTTGCCTCAAGTCGGGAATGACATGGAGAATCTTCACCCCGAAGCCTCCGACAGAGGTCCGTCCGAATAACATGGGCACGGCTGTCCAGCCAAGACCGCCTGACAGAAAGCTACCAACCTTTCAGACGCTATATCGGGGCTCCATATCTGCCTCACTGTCGCGCGACCGCCTTTTGCAAGCTCCCTCCGCATTTCCGGATCGTCTTGCATCCGTCGTAACCCTTTCGTCAACGCACCCACATCACCCGCACGAAACAATAATCCATTCCGACCATCTCTGATCATGGTAGCACCGGCACCACACTCGTGTGTGGCAATAACCGCACACCCTTCCTCCATCGCCTCATTGACAACAGCCCCCCAACCTTCACCGCAGTCACTCGGCAAAACATACACGTCTGACTGTCGCATGAAATCGCGAACCTGAGCAATCGGAACGGGAGAATGAAACGTGATTGGGGGTTCTCGCCGGAAATCAAGATTGGTAACAGCGGGCCATGTATATTTTGCTTCAACCAACTTTCGCCCGCACATGCCCATTTCTGCCAATTCAACGCGTTCCATGGAAAACACCTCACGCAATGCGCCTTCAAGACCATCCTCCAAGATGTCCACCCACCATCCGCAATGGCATTCATCCAACTCTTGCCATGGGGTTCCCTTAGTCGCAATCACCGGGACTCCGAATGCCAGCGACTCAACCACAACACTGCCGAAATTTTCCGTGTAGCTTGGAAGAACAAAACAATCGGCGCTTGCATACGTATTTTTGAGTTCTTGCCCGTAACGAGGGTCAGAAAATTCAACCGAATCTGTTATGCCAAGCTTGGCAGAAAGCTGCTTCAATTCCTCCGTGTGCCCCTCTTGATCTGGCCCGACGATGAGCAGCTTCCAATTCTCTGCCATGACACGCGAATACGCGTGAAGAAGTCGGTCAAGGCCTTTAATGCGATGAATGCGCCCGACAAATAAAAGCGTCCGTTTATGATTCGCTTTCTCACACCTGGGACGACATTCACTCAACCTCACGCCCAGCGGAGCCACGATCAACTCGTTCTTGAATCCAAGTCGCCGCACATCCTTCGCTTCGCTTTGTGCCGTAACATGAATGGCGGACGCTTTCGCCAAGTCACGTCGCTGATACAAGAACCACGCTGGGCATTTTTTCCACCAGCGATTGCGCATCGCCCATGGTGTCAACATGCCATGCGGCGACCACACGACCCGTATCCCATATTTCCTCGCCACCATCGCCTGTCGGTGCAGCCATGGATGCCACAGCCCGTGAATATGCGCAACATCAAAGTACCGGTAATCGACTGAGGCGTCGGCTGGTGTAACAACCTGAACCTCATGCCCCATGGCACTCAATTCGCGCACGACGTTTTCCACGAACACGGTCACCCCGTTCGCCCGGCTCAATCCATTTACGATCTGCGCGATTTTCATCTTTTCAAATCTGGCAGCTATTAGACAAAGTTTTTCAAAACCGGAATTTTACGCGACACCCAAACAACAAACCATGTGCACCAGAACAACATGAATGCAAGAGGCCAAGCATATATCCAACAGATTGACCCCGTCCCGAAAACCTCCAAAAACACGCCGATTGCAGAGGTAAACAAAAGATGTGTCAAATATATCCCCATTGTATAGGGCAATACCGCGAAAAGCATCCGGGGCGTCGGCACATTCGGCAAGACAAGCGTAGTCAGAAACAACGTAACGCCAAATATGCGCGAAGAAATCTTCACCTCCAGGAATAACAGCGACAACACGGCAATCACCGAGCCTATGGGCAAAACGTATCGCACCATGAAAACGCTCGAATACATCTTTATCTTTGGCAAGGAGAATGCGACACCAAGGGTAAAATAACTGAGAACATACATAAATTCAGACCCAAAGAAATGAGTAAGAATACAGCCATCAAAGAATGACCGTCCATGCAACAAAAAAGCGCCGCATACAACCCCTAAAACGGCAATTTTATAGGCGCGATCACTTGAGAGTATTTTGCGGAGCGCAATATGAAAGATAAACACATATATCAAAGCAGCCAGAAACCAGGTATGAACGGATCCCGTAGCAAAGAAAACCGCCGAAATGAAATCTGTTGCGGAATAATTTAACGACTGTTTTCGAATGATTACATCCAGAGTGAAATTATTCAGCACAATATAGACCAATGTCCAGAATAGATATGGCAACAAGAACAACTTAACCCCCGACAAAACCCCGACACCCTTTGTTTTCCTTAGCAAACCTCCAATCGAAAATCCGGCAAACATTGCAAACAAGGGTATCGCCATTCCGAATGCAACTTCTTCAAAGAATAACGGTTCTGTACGTTTCAAGTGACAACGAATAACCGCTGTCAATAAAAGGCAATAGATCCACGCCATCCAATTTTTTTTCATTGTGCCAGATACCCACCATCGACCGGCATGTTAACGCCCGTCATAAAACTAGACGCATCACTTAGAAGAAAGCAGACCGGAGCTGCAACTTGCACTGGCCGTCCGATGCCCAGCGGCTGCTTCGCCGCCAGCAGTTCCCTGTTAACCGCATCAAGCATCGGTGTATCGATGTGCCCCGGGCAAACGGCATTCACCCGCACTCCCTTGGCCGCCAGTTCCATCGCCAACGCACGGACACTAGCGCACACCGCGCCTTTGCTCCCCGCATAGACGCTGACGCCGCCCCATCCGGCTTCGGCAGCGATAGACGAGACAACAACCGCCGAAAATGGCGTATTGCGATATTTGGTCTTACCGAAAACCCGCATCAAGTCAAGAAAGGCGACATAGTTCGTCCTGAACACCGTCTCGACATGCACCGCATCCACCATGCCGATCGGCACAGCCGGACCAATGCCCGCCGCGTGAACCAGGCCATCCAGCTTGCCGACCGTCTGCGCCAGTTCCTGCACAAAGTCCGCCGAAGTGATGTCCCCATCGACAATCAGGTGCTGATCGGGGTTCTCCATCCGCCGCCAAGTCTCGTCCAACGCATCAGAGCGACGTCCTGTAAGCACCACCGAAGCACCCAGTTCTGCCGCCAGAATGGCACAGGCGCGTCCAATGCCAGAGGACGCACCTGTCACAAGAACGCGCTTGCCAGTCAGATCAACGAGATTCATTAGAACGCCGCTTTCAGGATGTCCCCCACCGTGGTGAAGGCGCGGATTTGAGCACCCGGAATCGTCTTGCCATTCTGTTTGGCGAGGGCAATCACGCTGAGCATTCCCATCGAGTCCCAGCCAATATCATCAAGTTTGGTCCCCTCGTTCAACTCACAGGCATCCCGATTCAGAACATCAGCCAACTGTTCAATCTTCTCGTACAGCTCCATAGACTCTCCTTTTTTTGAAGTATATCAAAACTTGAGAACGGTCGCACCCCAGCTGAGGCCGACGCCAAAACCCATGACCATCACCTTCATGCCCGGCTTGAGCACGCCCTTCACCTGCGCCCGCACGAGCGCAATCGGGATCGTCGACGATACGGTGTTACCCGTATCTTCCAGGTCCACATAGAACTTGGCGCGCGGAATCAGATTCACCTTGCGAATCGTATCGAGCATGAACTTGTTGGCCTGATGGAAAACAAAAAGGTCGATCTCATCGCGTGTCAGTCCGTTTTTCGCGCACACGTCGTCCATCGTCTTCGGTACGATCTCGAGCGTGAAGTTGAAAATATCCGGCCCCGACATGAAAACGTTATTGACTGTCCGCCTGTTGCCGAAAGCGTCTTCTTCTTCCACGGCATTTGGATCAAAGGGGAAACGGGCACCGCCCGTCTTGACCATCAGTTTCTCGGCGCCACGCCCATCCGTACCGAACGTAAACACGCCAATCGACTTTGCGGCAGCCTCATCCACCAAGGTTGCCGCCGCGCCATCCCCAAAAATCGTGCGCACGCTTTTATCCATCGGATGGATGTACTTCGAATACGTCTCAGCCGTCAGCAAAAGAACGTTCTTTGCCGCACCGCTGACGACAAGCCCCTTCGAGAGCGAAAGCCCGTACACGAAGCCCGAACAACCAAGATTGAAATCGAGTGCACCCGTGCTCGTCGGAATGCCCAGTCGATCTTGGAGAATGCACGCCGAGGACGGCAACTTGTAATCAGGTGATTGCGTGCAGAGCAAAACGAAGTCAATGTCAGTTCCCGAAATTCCTACATCCGAAAAAAGTTTCCTGGCCGCTTTCTCTGCCAAATCGACCGCCGTCTCATTCTCCCCTGCCACATATCGCGAAGCGATACCCGTTTTCGACAGTATCTTTTCCGGCGGCCATTCGGGGTAAAGCGCCGAAAGCTTATCATTTGTAATAATATTGCTTGGCAGTTCGTATGAGATATGCATAAAGAATTTTCCCATCAATTGTCCTTCGACACGCCCACATTTTTCAGCAGCGACAACGCCGCACTATCAGGCGACCAATCGCCAATGCCCAGACGAGGAGCGCACCCTTTTAGCCGTGCGACAAGCTCATCAACCCGGCCGGAAGAGTACAAGCATCCTTCGGGCAATATCGTAGCAGAGCTACCAGCTTCTCGCGTGCCGATGACACGCATTCCCTCTTCCAGCGCTTCGTTTACAACAGCCCCCCAGCCCTCATAGGAATTCGATGTCAAAACGTAAACATCATGTTCACGCATCAGCTCGCGAACCATCGAAATCGAAACCGCCCCGTGAAACGAGACATTCGCCATTCCCTTCGCCATTCTCTTAAGACGTGGCCCTTCCGGTCCGGCACCATACAGATCAAGCTTGACCCGCGCGAGACCGGATGCTTTAATCAGATCCCCCACGCGTTTCCAGTCAAGGAACCGACCTGCCCACATGATCGAGGTCGTTGCCCACTCCTGTCTTTCAGTTGTTTTCGCCGCGGTCGACGGCGCGACAAAATAACCCCAGAGACGGAGTTTATCAAGATATTTCCCAGTTCCAGACAACTTTCCACCTGGTTTTCGCTCAAAGTCCGTGATCCTGCACCCCAGTAACCATGCAAAGTCCCTTGCCGCATGGATTCCCATGGGATAGAGCATGAAATTCTTGTCTTTCTTGACCAGCTCGACAATGCCTTTTGCCATCTGCCGGTAGCGAGGGACCAACATCCGAACCCTGCCGTCGACATAACCCAACCAACAGCCAATCGGCTTAAACCACCGCTCGCTACAGTAAATCGTCCGCTTTCCCAATGCGGATCGCCGTTTAAACAAATCGAGATCGCGCTCCCCGCTCATCAGCACATCACACTCTTCCAAGAGATGCCGCCCTTCCTCCACCGACACCATCCAGCGCGGACGCTCCGTCATCCAACCCAACTTCACGCGCTCTTCGTCAAGATTATGAACATACACATAACGATATTCGTCCTCACCCAATAACTTGACAATCGCCTGTGCCAGCGGCAACTGGTGAGGCGATATGCAAATGGTATAAAGGCAGAACTTCACTTCAGATCACTTTCATCGGATTGCCCGCAACCCTTGATCGGGGTGCGACATCATGAGTGACAACAGTACCTGCCCCACCGACAGCGCCCTTGCCGATTGAGACCCCTTTCAAAATACTTGCACGTGCTCCGATGAAGACATCATCCTCGATTACAATAGGCTTTGACAGCCCTCCCCGACCCAGCCGTCGTTCATCGGGATCAATCGGATGGGCATCTGAATCAGTAATCAAACACCCAGAACCTATCAACACGTGATTACCAATCGTGATTGACCGCTTGAATCGTCCGTTCCATTTCTTGAAGAGACGTTTTTGCAGTCAACCGCAACTCCTCTGCCTGCTCTTTTGTTTGAGCCAGAAGAAGCATTTGACCTCCAACAAAGAAAAGAACGATTGCCATTCTCATAGTCGTCAACATATTATACCTCCTTCTTCTGTCAAACCAGAGCCCCATGAAACAATTCGTGTATTACGGCTGTTTCCCGTCATCTATTTCATTGCTGATGCCAAACCACACGTTTTACATAGCTTGTATAACTCAGAATCGCACAGATCACCTTGTCCGACACGTTGTCCACATCGTAGTCAGATACCACTGTTCGTCTCTTCCGTTGACCACTTAACAGCACATCCAACGCATCCTTGACGATATCCCACTCCAACCCTGTCATCATGACAACCCCCTCCTCCATACCTTCCGGTCGTTCATGCGCATCGCGAATATTCAGAGCCGGCAAATCCAAGATGGAGGACTCTTCAGTGACTGTTCCGCTGTCGGAAAGGATCACTTTGGCAGAAAGCTGCAAGGCCAGATAGTCAGTTAATCCGAATGGCTTATGAAACTGAACTAAGCCAGAAAACTCAATGCCCGATGCTTCCATGCGATTACGTGTTCGCGGATGGGTTGTCACAATCACAGGCCAACAATATGTCTCAGCTAATTGATGCAGCACGTTTGCCAGCCTCTCAAAGCGCCCCGGCAAATCAATATTCTCCTCCCGATGCGCACTCACCAAAAAGTATGGCTTTACCAATTTGCTTTTCAACAGTGCAAGTGCTTCAGCACTCTCCAACTTTTGAACTTTCGAACTTTCGAATTCTAGAACTAAACCCAAAGTTTCCAGAATCTTTGATTCTGCAACCTTGGGCATATAATGCATCAGCACTTCCTTCATCGGGCTGCCGGTCTTAATCACCCTGTCCGGAGGCAACCCCTCTCTGAGCAAGTAGTCACGTGCAATCGTACTGTAAGGAAGATTGATATCTGCCATGTGATCAATAATTTTACGGTTGATTTCTTCAGGCACGCGCTGGTCAAAGCAGCGGTTGCCCGCCTCCATGTGAAAAACTGGAATCTTACGCCGTTTCGCAGGATAGGCCACCAGGCAACTGTTGGTATCCCCAAGAACTAGCAGCGCGTCAGGTTTCACCTCGCCCATTAATGCATCGGCCTTGGCAATGATATTTCCAACCGTTTCACAGGCCGTTTTCCCTGCTGCATCCAGAAAGTAATCTGGCTTACGCAACTCCAGATCATCAAAGAAGACCTGATTCAATTCGTAGTCGTAATTTTGTCCCGTGTGAACGATCACCTGCTCCACGGCTTTATCGAGGGCTACCATCACCCGCGACAACCGAATGATCTCCGGCCGCGTTCCGATAACAGTGAGGACTTTGAGTTTTTTCATAATTTTAACGCAGAGTAGCAAAGGCGCGGAGTTGGATGAACGAGAGTGTTTTTAACGCAGAGGCGCGGAGACGCAGAGGGGACCACGATGGCGACCGGGGGTAAGAATAGGTTTTAACGCAGAGGCGCGAAGACGCGGAGTTGGGTTGCGCGAGAAGGCCGGAATGAAGAACGGGAATGAAAATGTGTCTTACACTGAGGCAAAACAGAAATGTCGAAAAACCTCTGCGCCTCGGCGTCTCTGCGTTAACCCTCACGAGATTCGGCATCTCTGCATGTTCAGAGGCCATTGACGACGCGATGAAATCCTTCCTTGATCGTTGCCGCGCCGAAATTGATGACCACTCCCAACTTGAGCTGTTTCAGCCTTAAGTACGTCAGGACTTGAACGTTGAAGATCGTGTTATAGAGTTCGACGGCCTTGCACTCAACCACAACTTTCCCGTCTGCCAAAAGATCCAGTCGCAATGGTGTGGCAAGCATTTGCCCTTTATAAACAATGGGGACGGCCACTTGACGCTCGACCGTCACGCCACGCAATTTCAGTTCATGTGCCAGCGCTTCTTCGTACACGGACTCAAGCAACCCCGGCCCGCCCAATTCTCTATGAACACAATCTCTACATCCAGAATGATCGCACTGATCTCATTCTCAGTCATGGTCGATCTTCCTATTTGTTTAACGCAGAGACGCAGAGAAAATACTCATCGATTATTCTCTTTCTGCTCGCCTCACAACCGCTCTCCTCCGCGTCTCTGCGCCTCAGCGTTTACACTTTCTCGAAAAACGTATCCGGTCGTTCGGGATCGAACGGTTCGCTGGCCCACATGACCGTCACCATGTCCGTGTCGCCCACATTTTCGATGTTGTGCGTATACCCGGGAGGAATGTCGATCACCTCCAGCTTATCCCCGCTCACGGCGTACTCCACAATCCCGCATTCTCTCTGCGTCTCTGCGTCTTTGCGTTGTTCCTCCCCCGCTATCTTCCGGAACCGGATCACGCCTTTTCCAGACACGACCAGAAACTTCTCGACCTTCGTGTGATGCCAGTGGTTGCCTTTAACAACCCCGGGCTTGGAAACGTTGACCGAGACTTGCCCACGCTCCGGCGTCTTCAAAAATTCGGTGAAGCTTCCCCGCGCATCCGTGTTCATCTTTAACGGGTAGGCGAACTGGTCCTCGGGCAATGCGGCGAGATAGGTGGCGTAGAGCTTTTTTGAAAACCCATCGCTCTGATCCGGGACGTGGATCGTCACCCGGCTCTCTTTGAAGCTGTGGATCAAGTCCGTGATCTGTCCCAGCGTTCGCGTATACGTGGGCGCGATGTCTTTGTAAACGCAGAGACGCGGAGACGCGGGGGCGGCGGAAGAGTGATCGGAGGACGGAGGACGGAGGACGGAGACAAGAGGGTTTGCCTTCTGACTTCTGTCCTCTGCCCCCACCTCTCGCAAGACCGTCAGAAACTCGTTCACCACGTCGTCGATATAGACAAGGGTCAGCGAGGCCGCTGGGTCCCGCACCTGGATCGGCAGTCCCCGCGCGATGTTGTGGCACCAGGTGGCCACCGCCGAGTTGTAATTCGGCCGGCACCCCTTGCCGAAGACATTAGGGAAACGGTAGATGAGCGCGAAAGGAGCATTTGAAACGCAGAGACTCGGAGACGCAGAGGAGGGAAGTGGGGAGTCGCAGTTTGATAATTCTGGATTTTGGATTCTGAATTCTGAATTCTGAATTCTTGATTGCGGATTGGTGACCGAAAGGAGGGCCGCGCAGGACTGGGCGTAGGATTCGACCGCTTGTTCGGCCAAGCGCTTGCTCTTGCCATACGGATTATCAAGCGAGGCCTGGACGCTGGAAGAGAGCACCACGAGCGGCGTGCGGCGGAGCGACAGAAGCCGCTCACAAAGAAAGGTGGTGAGATCGGCGTTGCCGGTTTTAAACTCTTCCGTATTGCCTGGCCGGTTGACGCCCGCCAGATGAAAGATCACCTCAGCCTCCTGCAGCGCCTGTTCAAGCTCTTCCGGCGTGCCGTCCACGTCATAGCGGAGCACGCGGACATTCTGCAACTGCGCCAGCGACACACAGAGATTGCGTCCTACAAAACCCTTCGCACCGGTAACTAAGACGGTCAGCATGGCCATACGATCCTTGTTGGGGCTATAACGCAGAGGCGGAGAGACGCAGAGAAAAGTCTAGGGGGCAGCAGGAGCTGACACATCGTCGGGCTGCCGTGAGGTACGTATCCCATATCTGTCTCTGCGTCATCGCGTCTCTGCGTTTACTCATGCAGGAATCTTACCCTGCAACACATCTTTCACGTACGGCAGGTCCGCGAGCATCTGGGCCATCTCGTCGACCGACAGCCGATGGGTATTGCCGGAATTATAGTCCTCGATCGGCTGTAACGAACCCTCGCCTTGCGAGAAATAGAGCCCATAGTTGAGATCGCGATTGTCGGCCGGCACACGGAAATAACCGGGGATATCGATGGCTCTCAGCCGCTCCTCGCGAGTCAGCAGGGTTTCGTGCAGCTTCTCGCCGTGACGGGTGCCTATGACATTCGTAGGGACATCCGAGGCGAAAACTCGCTTCACCGCTTGCGCCAGACACTCGATGGTTGCGGCCGGCGCCTTCTGCACAAACAGATCGCCCG
>Ga0255345_1004503_pt1 | contig 15170 bp, 14 predicted proteins | sample wastewater_treat_6_FD_192415 | JGI IMG/M metagenome (GOLD analysis project Ga0255345, IMG submission 192415) | Wastewater microbial communities from Lulu Island WWTP, Vancouver, Canada - plant20 | ecosystem: Engineered > WWTP > Wastewater > Unclassified | place: Canada: Vancouver, British... | reverse complement strand
CGCCCACCTCCTGCACCATATCCTGCCAATCCTGCATTGCCTCCAAAACCCGGATTTCCACTGCCATTGGCATAAGCTCCACCTGTGCCTCCCGCACCACCGGCTTCGCCCTTACCATCTCCATTAATAAAACCATACACCATTATAGTATCGGCTTCTATAGTCAAATATTTACATGCGGCATCTACTGTAAGCGTTATGCCGCTTGCAACCTCAAACCGACCTACGTTGGTGTGAGTACCACCGGCTGTGGTGGCAGAAGTGATAATCCAATTTGCCCCGCCATGATCAGTTGGGCCACATTGGGCAAAAATTTCAATTGGAAATAAAACCAATGAAATCGTTAAAATTTTTAAAACATTCCCCATGTCGATAATATTAATTTATTAAACAGATAAAAATTTATACAAAACCCCAAATATTAAAAATACAATAATTAGATTAAAAGAATATAAAACAGTTTAATCAAAAAGTAAAAATAGTTGTAAGTTTGTTGTATAAATTTTGAATTTGAAAGTAAAAATTATTATACCAAATATATTTACGGCTTGCAATATGCTTGCAGGGCTTTTTGCAATTACCATTGCTCTTGGTCCTTGGTATTACATGGATTATGCCTTTTATTGCATCATGATAGCTGCATCATTTGACCTTTTTGATGGCTTGATTGCACGTTTATTAAAAGCCCAATCTGCTTTCGGTAAGGAATTCGATTCTATTTGCGATGTAGTTTCTTTTGGGGTAGCCCCTGCCGTAATAAGCATACGTGTAATTGAGCAATACATTGTTATAGGCAATCATATTTTTGGCTTGGTCAACGTTTATTATCTCGCACCTATTCTGTTTGCCTTGGTTGCCGGAATTAGATTGGCATGGTTTAATACTGACGAAAAACAAACCAACAGTTTCAGAGGTCTGCCTTCTCCTGCGGCAGGAATGGCTCTTGCCTGCATAGCACTCTATTGGGCAGAGCTTTTCGAAATACAAAATGTAGTTAGTATTGTTTCAATCGCTTCTTTGGTTTTTGCATCTTTAATGCTTATACCTATCCCCTTGCTTTCACTTAAACTAAAAGACAAAAACAGCCTTTTGTTAGCCATTGCATTATTATTGGTAGCCATTCCGTTAATTATTTTTTTTCAATTTTCATCAATTGTTCTTATAGTTTTAGCTTATATTCTTTTTTCATTATTAATTAGGTTTTTGCACAGAATGTTTTAAATTTTTTATGAAAACAGGGGCAAAATTTACTGTTATTTTTTTGTTTCCTGATGAAAATAAAAAAAATGGCATGATTTTAATAATTAAGATTAGCTTTTTCGATTAAAGAAGTTTTTTCTTCATTCATCGGGAAAATAAATAACTTTGCATAAAATTAAAAAAATGAAAAATCTTATTATTCTTATTGCAGTATTGTTTTTATGCGATATTGCATATTGTCAAATCGACATCGGAGGAAAAATTAAAAACAAGGCTCAAAACAAATTAGAGCAAAAAACCGATCAAGCCATAGATAAGGGCTTTAACAAAACTGAAGAAGGCGTAAATGGCGTTCTTAAGAAAAAAGACAAGGACGATAAAAAAAAGAAAAACAAAAATAATGAGCAAAGCACTGATACACCTGACATAAACAGCAACACCGATAAACCATCTATTTCACAAACCACTGATGACAAGCCACTTGAAAGTTATAGTAAATATGACTTTATTCCGGGTGATAAAATTTTATTTTTTGAAGATTTTTCTCAGGATGCAATTGGAGATTTTCCTGCTTTATGGTCATCAAATAGCAGCGGCGAAGTAAAAACTGTAAGCATAGCACAAGGCAAATGGTTTCACTTAAATGGAGAGAATGGAACTTATTGTTTGCAAAAAGACATTGCGTTTCCGGATAATTATATCATTGAATTTGACATTATACCTGATAAAGAATACAACAGAGGTATAATTTTAACTCTTTTTCAAACCGACCCTGATAATATGCAGGAAGTGGAAAGCAGTTTATATCCCGGATTATTTGGTTTGCACATTACTCTTAGTGCCGAGGGCTGGGAAACCACCGGTTATGGCTATGATAAAGATTGGTTAGAAGGCCATGCCGTAAAAAATCCGGTTATTAAAGAAAAAGTAAATCATGTAATAATTTGGGTGCAAAAGCGCCGTGTTCGCATTTATCATTTGGGTGAAAAAGTTCTCGATGTCCCAACAAATATTTATGCCGAAGGCAAATTTAACCGCCTAAGGTTTTTTGGGTGGGATCGCGCCAGCTATCCGTTTGTAACAAACATTAAAGTAACCACCGCTGCTCCTGATATGCGTAGCAAGTTGCTTACTGAAGGCAAATTAATAAGCTACGGAATTTATTTCGATAGCGGAAAAGATGTGGTTAAACCTGAATCATACGGATCGCTAAATGAAATTGCCAATGTTCTTAAAGAAAATCCAAGTTTAAAAATAAAAATTATCGGGCATACCGACAGCGATGGCGATGATGCTATGAATTTAGACTTATCGAAGCGCCGTGCCGTTAATGTTAAGCTTGCACTTGTAAAAGATTTTGGGATAGATGCCGGACGCATTGAAACAGATGGCATGGGCGAAACCCAGCCTATTGCCACAAACAACTCAGCCGAAAACAAAGCTATGAATCGCCGAGTCGAATTTATTAAATTGTAATTTTTATGAAAAATACATTATTAATAATCTCATTTTTTGCTCTTGCAATTATGTATATTGGCTGCAAAAAAGATGACCCTAAACCCAACAACGAAAATCCAATAACAAGTAGTGTATTTGTTTTCTTTAAAATAGGTGCATCTTGGATTTACGACACTTATGATTCAGATGCCGGAACACCACATATCAGCCAGTCTTTTACTATAAATAATATAAATGCACAAAATTATGCAACTGTAACTTGGAACATTGCAAATATATATTCAATTACACAAGAATGGTTTGCTGATAACACTAAGTTTTCGATGCTATGCTCACAAGGTAATGCCAAAATGCTAGTGCTGTGTGATGCCAATCCAAATATAGGTGAAACTTGGACTGAGACGTGGACAGATTCTTCTGGTGTTACTACTGATTCATGTAAAATTATTGCACTGAATGAAACGGTAAATGTTCCTGCAGGAACATTTACAAATTGTATTAAAATTCTTCAAACAACTAGTAAAGACCCTGTTTATTATAAATATATTTGGTTCAATTTTAATGTGGGCGTAATAAAAACCGAAGGCACCACATCCGAAGATTATCCAACTATTTTGTATGAAGATTTAAGTTCTCATAATTAATTTCGAAAAGCGCTCTGCATAAGAGCGCTTTTTTTTTATTACGCTAATATAATTTTGTATTTTTGAAACGCATAAATGCATGATAATGCGTAGTATTTCCATAATAAATACAGGAATTCAGGTAGTAAATGTTGTAGAAGCATTAAGAAAAAACGGCTGTACGGAAAATTATTTAATCATAGGTCAGTTCAATCTTCATCCTGACAGAATAAAGCAAATTGAAATAATGCTTAAAGATGATTTTCTGAATTCAAATTTTAAAAAAATCTATGGGCTGCCTAAGCAGTTCTCGCCAAAGAATCCTCTCAGATTTATTTCTTATATATTAACCTATATCAAATTTGCATTTATAATTTTAAGAGCAAAAAAATATGATTTTTGCTTTTTTGGCGTTTACACCGACATAATAATGCGGCCTATTGTTTTTCTGTCGTGGTTTAAAAACAGAAAAATCAAAATTAATCTGATAGATGAAGGAGTAAGGGTAATAACAGATGCTGCAAATCGAGTTAAACAGCTTAAATACATAGAAAAACAAAAACAACGTAAAACACTTTTTGTTCGTGATTTTTATTTGGCTATTACCCGCAAATGGATTCCGCCCCAAATAACCTATTTTTCGGTCTATGACTTGCCTCTTTCGGGTGACGACAACATTGAATTAAATGAATACGGGTGTTTTAAAAACAATAATCCGTACAAGTATAGTTTTGAAAGTGGTGCAGTCGTAATTATAGGGCAGCCATACGTTGAGCTTAATATTATCAAGCAACGTGGATATGAGGAAATTCTGGAAAAAATATTCACGGATTATGCAGGGAAAAAATTCTATTATTTTCCGCATCCAATGGAGACTATTTACACATCGCTTATACCTTCGGGCATAAACATAATTCGTTCGCAATACCCTGTTGAGTTGCTGTTGTTAGGTGCCAAAATCGACGCAATAGTCGGATTTAATTCATCTGTTTTATACAATGCTGCCAAAATGAAACTGTGCGACGATATAAGTTCCTATATGTTTAATGATGAGCATTATATTAATGCTGAAAGCATTGAAAGCAACAAAACTCTTGCAGCCATGTTTGGCGAAGCCAGGATAAATATCCGCAATTAACAAATTTATAAGACGAATTAAGTATCTGAGTATTTTAATTATTTTTGCAGGGTTATTTCATTAAAACAAACAAATGAAAAAAATAAATTTCAAACAAGTACTACCACATATTATTGCCGTGGTAATTTTTCTGGCATTGACCATTGCTTACTTTTCTCCGATAGTTTTCGATAATAAAGATTTGTCTCAGGGCGACGTAAGCAGTTCAATGGCATGGGGAAAAGACTTAAAGGATTATCATGAAAAAACCGGTGAATATGCGCATTGGTCCAATGCAATGTTTGGCGGAATGCCTGCAAATTATACTTACGCACCGCCAATGACCAATATTTTCATGAGTTTAAGCGTGTTTTTCACAGCATTCTTACCCCAGTTGCATTTAGGCATTGTATTTTTGTATTTGTTGGGTTTTTATGTTTTAATGATAGCTTTGGGTTGTAAACCATGGTTAAGTATTGTTGGAGCCATAGCATACACTTTTGCATCTTACAATCTAATAATAATTGATGCCGGTCACGTAAACAAAGGACTGGCCATGGCTACAATGGCTCCTATAATTGGTGGAATTATATTAACCTTCAGAAAAAAAATATTATCCGGCGCTCTAATCACATTGATTTCGGCAGGAATACACATCAGCTTCAACCATCAGCAAATCAGCTACTATTTGATGCTTATTATTTTGTGCATGGTTGTTTCATATTTTATTTTTGCGATTAAAGAAAAAGCTATTAAAGATTTTTTAAAGGCAAGTGCCGTTTTAATTTTGGTTGCTTTTATATCTGCACTTCCTTCAGTGGGTAAGCTTATGACCGTAATGGATTATACAAAGGAAACAATGCGGGGCGGTGCTGTATTAAAAAGCGATGCAAAAGGAAACAGCGAAAGTTCGGGACTGGATATTAATTATGCTTATCAATGGAGTTATGGTGTTGGCGAAACATGGACTTTGCTTATTCCTAACCTTTATGGAGGGAACTCGCATTATAACATAGGTACAGATTCAGAATGCTATAAAACTTTAAAAGCAAATGGATTTGGCGGTCCGCAAGGCAAAAATTTCTGCAAGTATGCTCCGACATACTGGGGTGCCCAGCCATTCACATCGGGACCGGTTTATGCAGGAGCCATTGTGTGTTTCCTTTTTGTACTGGGTTTATTACTAGTGAAAGGAAAAGAAAAATGGTGGCTTTTAGCTGCTACGATATTATCAGTTTTATTGGCATGGGGCAAAAACTTTGCAGGATTTAATCAGTTTGTGTTTGATAATTTGCCCATGTATAATAAGTTCAGAACGCCGGCAATGGCTTTGGTAATTGCAGGTGTTACAATGGTAATTCTCGCCATCCTTGCAATTAAAGAATTTATCGAACAATACAATAAAGAAGACAACAAACAGAAATTGTTGAATAAATTATACATTGCGGGCGGCATAACGGGCGGCTTCTCTTTAATATTTGCATTATTTGGCGGCGGATTATTCAATTTTTCAGCACAAGCCGACGCTAATTTCCCCGATTGGCTTGTAGATTCTTTGCAGGCAGATCGCAAAGCAATGCTGGTGGGTGATGCATGGCGTTCCTTTGCATTTATTTTCCTGTCGTTTGGAATATTATGGGCTTCGTTGAAATATCGTTTAAAAAAAGAATATTTAATCGTTGGCCTTGGTTTATTAATATTGATTGACCTATGGGTAGTCGATCGCAGATTTTTGGGTAAAGATCAATTTATTCCAAAAAGCAAAGCAAAGGCTATTCAAATGACAGAAGCCGACAGAATAATTCTTGAAGACAAGGACCCCAACTATCGTGTGCTAAATCTGGCGGGAAGCACTTTTAACGAATCAAACACATCGTATTACCACAAATCCATTGGGGGCTACAGCCCTGCTAAGCTGAGACGCTATCAGGACATTATTGATTATCATCTTTCCGAAAAAATCAACATGAATGTCCTGAATATGCTTAATACACGCTATATAATAATTCCAAACAAAGAAACAGGAGGTACTATGGTTCAGAAAAATCCTGATGCACTTGGTAATGCATGGTTTGTAGATTCAATAAAATGGGTTAGTGGCCCCGATGAAGAAATTGTTGCCATTACCGATTTCAATCCGCGCAAAACTGCCGTTATTGACCAAATATGGAAAGACAAATTAAATAATCCCGAATCTTTGCAAACAGTAGCTGACAGTTCTGCAGAAATTGTAATGATGGATTATTCTCCGGGAGCAATTAGTTATAAAACCACGAATCCTAAAAATCAATTAGCTGTTTTTTCCGAAGTCTATTATAAAACATGGAAGGCTACCATTGATGGCAATGAAGCACCAATTATCAGAGTAAACTATATTTTACGGGGTTTGCAAATACCCGAAGGCAATCATGTTATTCAATTTACCTGCAAAGACGATTTATTTATCAAGGGACAAAAAGTTTCTTTGTGGGGCTCTGTTATAGCCGGTATTGCAATGCTTTCACTGATTGCTTTAATCATAATTAATCTTATACGAAATAAAAACAATAACACAAACGCATCAACAGAATAAATAATATGAAAAAAAAAGCGCTTATAACCGGCATTACCGGGCAGGATGGTTCATATTTAGCAGAATTTCTGCTTGATAAAGGGTACGAAGTTCATGGCCTTATGCGCCGCGCTTCTTATTTCAACACAGGTCGTATTGAGCATCTGTATTTCGACGAATGGATTGAAGACGTAAAACAAAAACGAAATATAAATTTACATTATGGCGACCTTACCGATTCGTCTTCCATAATACGCATAATTCAGGCATTGCAGCCAGACGAAATTTATAATCTGGCAGCCCAATCACACGTGAAAGTTTCGTTCGAAGTTCCTGAATATACAGCCGAAACCGATGCCATAGGGACATTACGCATTCTTGAAGCAGTGCGCATTCTTGGACTGGAAAACAAAACACGCATTTATCAGGCTTCAACTTCGGAGTTGTATGGCAAAGTGCAGGAAATACCACAAAACGAAAACACTCCCTTTTATCCGCGCTCGCCTTATGGAGTAGCCAAGCAATATGGTTTCTGGATAACAAAAAACTATCGCGAAGCATATAATATTTTTGCTTCCAACGGTATTCTGTTTAACCATGAAAGCGAACGCCGCGGTGAAACTTTTGTTACAAGAAAAATCACTCTGGCTGTTGCCCGTATAGCATTAGGGCTTCAGAAAAAATTGTATCTGGGTAATTTGAATGCCATGCGCGACTGGGGTTATGCCAAAGATTATGTTGAATGCATGTGGCTTATTCTTCAGCACAACAGTCCCGAAGACTTTGTTATAGCAACAGGACAAATGCATTCGGTTCGCGAATTCTGCACCCTTGCTTTTGCCGAAGCAGGAATTTCAATTAAGTGGGAAGGAGAAAATGAAAATGAAAAGGGAATTGATGTGAAAACGGGAAATACCTTAATTGAAGTTGACCCACGCTATTACAGGCCAACTGAAGTTGACCAGCTTTTGGGCGACCCGACTAAAGCAAAAAAACTGCTGGGCTGGAATCCTACAAAAACATCATTTGAGCAATTAATTAAAATAATGGTTAAACACGATCTGGAATTTATTAAAAAACATAATATTTAAAGGGGGATGAACAAAAACGATAAAATTTATGTTGCAGGGCATACCGGATTAGTTGGTTCTGCAATAGTACGTACTCTTGAAAAAAATGGTTTTAATAATATTTTGTGTCGCGATTTGTCTGAACTCGACCTACGCAACCAGCAAGCCGTAGATTCTTTTTTTAGTTCGGAAAAACCCGACTACGTTATTCTGGCGGCTGCAAAGGTTGGTGGCATTCATGCTAATAATACTTATCCTGCCGAATTTATTTATGACAATACCATGATAGCTTTTAATGTGATACACGCGGCTCACATTTATAAAACCAAAAAGCTGTTGTTTCTTGGCAGTTCCTGTATTTATCCCAAAATGTCGCCCCAGCCGATAAAAGAGGAATATTTGTTAGGCGGAGCTTTGGAGTCAACAAACGAAGCCTATGCCATTGCTAAAATTTCGGGACTTGAACTTTGCAAATTTTATCGCAGACAGTATGGCGATGATTTTATTTCGGCAATGCCTACAAATTTGTATGGAATAAACGATAATTTCGACTTGAACTCTTCTCATGTTTTACCGGCAATGATTCGGAAGTTTCACGAAGCCAAAATTGAGAACAAACCTGAAGTAATACTCTGGGGTACAGGAACGCCAATGCGCGAGTTTTTGTTTGTAGATGACCTTGCGGATGCGCTGCTGCATCTGATGCAGAATTATTCCGACGAAATTCATATCAATATAGGAACGGGAGAAGATATTTCGATAAACGATTTGGCAATGCTGATAAAATCTGTTGTAGGATATAAAGGAAGTATTGTTTACGACAGCACAAAGCCTGACGGGACACCACGCAAACTGCTTGATGTAAGCCGCCTGCATGCTTCAGGATGGAAACACAAAACATCATTAAAAGAAGGCATAGAAAAAGTATATCAATGGTATTTAAACCGGTAAAGCTTTTATGATTTCTGTAATTACCATAACATACAATGCAGAACATGTTCTTGAAAAAACAATGCAAAGCGTGCTGATGCAGCAAAAATGCAACATTGAATATATTCTGGTTGATGGTAATTCCAAAGACAACACGATAGATATAATTCGCAAATTTGAAAAAGACATTGCCGAAGGTAAATACAATTGCATTACGTCTTCAAACTTCAGATATATAAGCGAACCCGACTCCGGTTTATATGACGCAATGAACAAAGGCTTGCAAATGGCTATAGGAGATTTTGTCTGGTTCATAAATGCGGGTGATAAAATTTATTCAAATGATACTGTAGAAAAAATAGAAAACCAATTACAGGCCAATCCTGATGCCGATGTGATTTACGGGCAATCTATAATGATTGATGAAAACGATAATGTCCTGGGAGAACGCCATAAAATAGCACCGGCAAATCTTAAACATCGTCATTTATTAAAAGGCCTGGTGGTTTGTCATCAATCTATATTGGTAAAAAAAACCATAGCTCCTTTATATGAACTGAAATATAAAATATCCTCCGATTACGACTGGACAAACAAAGTGCTTAAAGCTTCAAAATACAACCTCTATATTGATGACTACATCTCACGATTCATGATAGCGGGTCTTTCTTCCGTCAGGCGCAAAGAATCTCTGAAAGAACGTTTTGGGATAATGAAAAAGCACTTTGGTTTAATACCGACTTTATTTGCCCATTTCGTCATTTTGATTAAATATCCTTTTACAAGAAAGTATTAATCTTGTAAAACATTAGAAATAAAGTGCAAATTATTTAATTTCTATTTATACAGCTTTTCTTGTGCGCTTTTTGCAGCACTGCCGGTCAAAAGTTCATCAATAAATCCTATCCCATATCCGAAAAGCTGCCAGTAACTTGAAATAATGGATAGAAATGCTATTGATAATTTTTTATTTTTAATGAGAGATTCAATAAACACGGCCAGAATATAAACAGCAATTGGCAGCATGGGCCAAAGGCTCATAAATATCACCGATAATAATATCAAATCAATATTGCCGCAAACAAAAAACATGGGCAACAGATGAACGGCTTTCAAGGAGCCCGGATGCATTTTATACAATAACACTCTGCCTTTTCCGAAAGTATTTACCTGCTTAAAAAACTTCTTAAAACTTACCCTGCGCTTATGATAAACATAGGCTTCTCTAATCAATTTCGTCCTGAATCCCGCTGTCTGTATGCGAATGCTTAAATCAATATCCTCGCCTATCATGTTTTTATAGCCGCCAACTTTATGGAAAACCTCTTTGGATAAACCCATATTAAAGGAACGAGGCGAAAATTTATCGACGTTTTTTGTTGCTCCTCTGATGCCTCCGGTAGTCATTACAGAAGTCATGGAATAATTTATTGCCTTTTGAACATCGGTAAAGGAATCGTCAGCACTATCAGGGCCCCCGTAACAATCGGTATAATCACTTTCCAGACTTTGCTTAACAATTTCAAAATATTTTGGTGGCAAAATAACATCAGAATCAAAAATAACAAAGTACTCGCCATTGGCTCTCTCCATGCCATAATTGCGGGTTTCGCTTCGTCCGCTGTTTGGTTTATATAAATATTGCAGATTAATTTTGTCCTTATACAAATTGCAAACCTCATCGCATTTATTGGTGGAGCCGTCTTCGACAATAAGCACTTCAAAATCTTTATACGTTTGATTTTGTAAACTGTTAAGCAACTCGTTTACTTCATCGGGGCGGTTAAATACAGGAACAATAACAGAAAAATACGGAGTCATAGTATCAAAAAATTACTTTAGACCTTTTATTGTCGGTTTTCCGGGAACAAAATCTTTTCCATAATCCGGCTCAAAATAAGCAGTATCGGCAAAATCGGAATTAACAAATTTATTGTAGGCTATACCTGCGGCAAAAGAGGCTTTGTGGACATTACCTTCAACAAAGACAATATTTTTGAATGAGGAATAAAGCGGTTTTAGTTTTTCGGCTCCCGTACCTCCAATTATAATTGTTTTGTCTGCAAATTCTGCAAGACTGTCCTGATCAATTATCCATGGATGCGGAGCTTTTATTTCATTTAAAGAATTATCATAAATTGCAGCAAATACTTCCATGCGTCTGGCATCAATCATGGGAATTAAAAGTTCATTATTATTTGCATTCAAAAACTCTTTCATCCCCCATGCCGCAGAATGTAAAGAACCAACAGCAATTAACGGAATCCCAAGTGCGTAGCAAATCCCTTTTGCAGTGCTTACGCCAATGCGAAGTCCTGTATATGAGCCGGGTCCGGAGCTAACCGACACTGCAATTAAACTGTCTTTAGATATGTTTTGTTTTTTAAAAGCGTCATCAATCAAGGGCATTAACTCTGAAGCATGCGACATTTCCACGTCTGCAACAAACTCCTCAATCACTTTACCCATACTGCTTATGGCAATAGAGCAAACGGGTGTTGCAGTCTCAATATGTAGTATAAATTCCTGTTCCAATTTTATTCAAAAAGACTTTTGCGGTCAACAATTTTTATTTTTTCATCGCCCTGCAGTTTTTTTGCAATGGCACTATAAGGGGCAACAATTACAACTTCATCCTGTTTAAGACCCTCCAATATTTCAAAGTATTCGCTATCCTGTATTCCCGTTTTAACTTCTCTAAGCTTAGCATGGTTGTTTTCAACAACAAATACAAATTCTTTTATGGTTTCATTATTTGCAGGATTGACTTTTGCGCTTTGGTTTTCATTCTTGTTGTAAACAATGTCATCGCGAGTTGTAACAGAATATACAGGAACAGACAAAACCTGTTTTACTTTTTTGGTTTGAATTTCTACTGATGCCGACATACCGGGCCTAAAAGGCGAATAATCCTTTACTCCTTCAGGTATCATGTCAGCGTAAGACGAAGACAGGATTTGCACAACAACATCGAAATTACTTACCTGGTCGGCACTAACTCCGCTTACATTGGCAGAGTTTCCGATTTTTGTAACGATTCCAATAAATTTTTTGTTTGGGTATGCATCCACATCAACAAAGGCAGTATCACCCAAAGAAAGCCTTACAACTTCATTTTCGTTTACACTTGCCAGCACTTCCATTTCGGCCATGTCGGCAATACGCAATATTTCAGTCCCTGAGCCAAACTGCGATGCACCTGCAACCCTCTCGCCTACCTCTACTTTCAAAGTGCTTATTGTTCCCTCTACCGGCGCAACTATTGTGGTGCGGGACAAATTTTTCGAAGCTTCGCTCATACTGGCCTGGGCACTATAAACATTATATCGTGCAGCATTTACGGTTTGCTGAGATGCCATAACCTCGGCTTTTGCAACATCATATTGTGCTTGTGCCGCATCAAATTCCGATTGCGAAATAACGCCCTGTTCAAATAATGTTTTGTTTCTGAAATACGATGCTTCGGTGTTGGCAAACTGAGCTTCGGTTTGCGCTAATCTGGCTTCGGAATTGGATAGGTTAGCTTTCTGTGAATTTACGTTAGCAGCTATCTGCTCAAAATTCGCCTGGTAAATATCGGGCTTGATGCGTGCCAGCACTTGTCCCTCTTTTACATGGTCGCCTTCTTTTACAAGAAGCTCAACTATTTCGCCCGAAACATCAGGGCTGAGTTTAACTTCGCGTACAGGCTGTATTTTGCCACTAGCAGAAATGGTTTCGGTAATATCGCGTAAAGTAACGTTTTCAACTGCAACTTTAATGGTTTCGGGTTTTCCGATAATACCGGCCTTGCGAAATATAACAAGCAATACTATTAAACCAACAATGCCCCAAATTATTATTCGCTTATTTCTTTTTTTTACTGCCATGGTTAAGTAGTTTAATGTTACAGTTTAATTTCTTTACCTAAGTAATAATCCAATATTTTTGTACGAAAAATAAACTCATATTTTGCTTGCAGCATCTCAGACCGGGCAGATGCAAGTTTGTTTTTGGAATCACTGTAGTCAATCGGAGTGGCCAAACCCACACCAAAGCGCTGATCCATATATTTAAAGGATTCTTCTAATGCTGCCACCTGCTTTTTAGAAGCAACAAATTTTCTATATGCACCAAGCGCATCTGCATAAGCCTGCTGAATGGTTTTTATGAGATTCATTTTTTCCTGCTCATAATTTATATTGGCTGTTTCCAGCCCAATTTTTGCCTGACGCACGGCCACTGAAGTATTAAAACGGCTAAAAATGGGTATGGTTAATTGCAGGCCGACAGATTTATTGATATTGTCTTTAATTTGATCCTGAAAAGGAGTAATTTCATAGTTATAACTAATTGAAGGTACCATGACATATTCTGCAGGCGAACCACTTGTGAAGCCAATTGTGTCAACTCCATTAACGCTATAACCCATAAGGCGCCTGCTGGCACCGGAATAGCCCGTACCAAGTGAGCCATTTAATGTTAGCTGCGGATACCTGCCCGCCCTGGCAATATTTAAATTCTTTTCGGCAATCTGGATTCTGTATTGTGCAGCAATTAAACCCGGCTGATTTTTTTCGGCATAGGCATATACATTAGCAGGGTCGATTAACAAAAAAGAGTTTGTATCGATTGTTTCAATATCAGGAATGGCAATTTTAAAATCGCTTATATCTTTCAAATCGAGCATTTGAGCCAGGGTTAAATATGCCATATCAACCTGGTTTTGTGCACTAACCAGCTGGCTTTCTTCCGATGCTGCCTGCGCCTCGATGGTTAATAAAACACCCTGCGAAACAGCGCCTGCTGAGTATAACTTTCTGTTTTTTTCAACTTGCAGCATAGTAATTTCCAGCTGATTCTGGGCATTATTCAGCAATTCTATTGAGTATAAAACCTGTAAATATGCAGTGGCTATTGACAAGGAAATATCGTTTGATGTTTGCTCCACGTCAAGCAGAGCAGCCTCAGCTTCAAGCTGACCCTTTTTATATGAATTTATTAAACTGAAACCATTGAAAAGAACTATATTGGCACCAATAAAAAAATTGTTAGAACGTACACGGTCGGTAGCAAAATCATTAGTGTACATATCTACAGTGCGGCCATAATTATAGGAGTGAGTTGCACCGGCTGAAATACCGGGCAGAAAAGATGCCTTGTCGCGAATAAGAGCCAGTTTGGCAATTTCTGAATTTAATTTTTGCAAACGAATGCTTAAATTGTTTTCTTTTGCATACTGAATGCAGGTTTCAAGAGTCCACACCTTTTGTGCATTTGCCTCTGCAACAAACAGCAGCAAAATATAAAACAATAGTTTTTTCATCAATTAATAAAAATTAATATTACAAAAATACGAATTTGTGTATTGCGTATAAAACAATTACAAATATATTATCATAATCTCGATTAGATGCAACGAATAAAGACGTTTATTAATTATTAAATGGCTTATGCAAAAGATATCAGCTTAATTTTAAATCTATGCAAATGTTTCAGTATGATAATAACTGAAGCCTGTTTGAACATTTAATTTTCACATAACCATGCTTAATCTAATATTTCATTTAAATGCAATTAAACAGCCAGCTGTTTTTAATTATTTATAACTTTACTAATAACACTCCGCGACTTAATATAAAACAGCCTTTATCTGCAAATATTTATAATAAACAATGCTTTTTTCTTAACAAAAACGCTCAAACTATGTCCACCACAGCTACGCCGGCGTATCAGGCAACATAATGAAGAAGGCCATTATGCTCTATAACGCTAATCGTTTTTTTAGTTTGGGTTGATAGCTTTATGTTTTGCATTGGACTGGTATATGTTTTATGTTTTTTGAATGGATTTGTGCAAAGGAGAATACAAATATTTTTGAATTTGGAGCGAGCATAGAGATAGTACTTAAAGCCATAGAGTTTATTTAACGTTCTCCCACAAAAACACTATTGCCAATAACAACAACAAACAACACACACAATTTTTACTTACATTTGCTATTGCAAAACAAGTTGTTTTTATGAAAAATCTGATAATTGCAATTTCGGCTTTTCTTTTGTTTATTAGTGTTGCATATACAAGCGCAAATTGTGCACCGCAGCAGACTTTGCAGCAAAAATCGCCGGGGAGCGACAGCATTGATGTTGTAAAATATATTATCAATATTGATTCATTGAATATATCGGCTAAATTTTTGTCGGGGCACACTCATATTTATTTTAAATCGAGGGTAGGCGGCC
>Ga0255345_1004500_pt1 | contig 15176 bp, 15 predicted proteins | sample wastewater_treat_6_FD_192415 | JGI IMG/M metagenome (GOLD analysis project Ga0255345, IMG submission 192415) | Wastewater microbial communities from Lulu Island WWTP, Vancouver, Canada - plant20 | ecosystem: Engineered > WWTP > Wastewater > Unclassified | place: Canada: Vancouver, British... | reverse complement strand
ATTTTTGATTTTTTGCCATTGGTTGAACTCTCCTTTTAGATTATTATAGATTGTTCAACTTTTCGTGTCCATACTTATATACTAGCACCAGCTTGATGTAATCAAGCAGATCTAAACGGAACTCGTTAAGACCCAAGTCCATAATAGAAATACCGGAGGACATTTCCTCAATATCCACGACTTCTTCCTGCAAACGCTGAAGCTGTGCTTTGCGGTATTCAAGGTCATGCTTTTCTTCGTCGGAGAGAATGTTGTCGTCGCCGGTGGCGGTCATATCGACAATCTTCATTCTCGTCTCAACTTTTGATTTCAGATTGATATACTCGTCAAGAGTAATATCGGGCCAGAAATTTACAAGCTGAATTACCTTATTCTTACTTCCGATACGGTCAACACGACCAAAACGCTGGATAATACGAACAGGGTTCCAATGGATGTCGTAGTTGATAAGGTAATCGCAGTCCTGCAGGTTCTGACCTTCGGAGATACAGTCGGTTGCAATCAGCACGTCAATATCTTCCTTCGGGAAATCCTTAAACATATCTCTGTCCTTGGAACGAGGAGAGAAACAGGTCAAAACCGTATTCATATCGGCTTTTTTCAGTTTTGCAGTTGTTCGCCCCTCAACGGAACCGGTGACAACAGCAGTATTCAAGCCGAACTTTTTGAGCATAAACGGAGCGACATTATCGTAGAGATACATCGCTGTGTCAGCGAAAGCGGTGAAGATTATTACCTTCTTGTTGCCCTCGTTGATAGGATGATTGATTTTGTTGGTAAGGTCAGCAAGAAGCTCCTGCAGCTTGCTGTCGTGCTCCGGTGTAATATCATCGACCATCATCGTGAGCAGTTCCAAAATCTCTTGGTCCTTGGCAAGTTCACCACGCCAGGAAAGTCTGTCCATATCGGCAAGGTCAATCTGTACCTTTTTGCCGAGTGTGCTGAACTCATCGCTGTTCTGGTCGTCAAGGTCGTATTCGTCCACATCCGAAATATCGGTCAGATTGATTTTTGCTCCAACGCTATTTTCATAATCGTCGATAGACTCAATCGTTGTGTCAATCAGCTCTTTAATCCTGCGGAGTGTAAGATTAAAGGAATAGACGGAGCTTTCCATACGTTTCATAAGGTTTATAGCCATAAGGCGGCGAATACCAAGCTCACGGCTTGCCTGGGTGAAGCCAATGTTTACCTTATTGTCACCGTACAGTTCCGCATACTTTTCCATACGGCTTGGCAGAATGTAGTGAGACGGACGGTAAATATCCAGGTTCAACTTCGTGAGCTGTTCAAAAATCTCGTTGTAGCTGATAGCATCCTTCAAGTCTGTCAAAGAGGGGCTATGAGACTTAGGCGGTAGCCTTTCGGGGAACTTGCCGATAGAGGAAGTATCGTAATACTTCTCAATATGCTTTCTGGAACGTGCAATCGTTACACTATCAAGAACCTCAAAGAAGTCAAAGTCAAGCATACGGAGTAGATTATCCGTCGTTCTGTCGCAGGGTTCCCATTTGCTCCAAGTATTAAACGCCTTCTGTGCGTTTCTGAAAATCTCATCAATGGTGTGTGTGGTTTTCAGCTTGCTGTCGAGCTGCGAGGAATCGCCCTCATAAGCAAGCTGGAGCTGATTCTTCAAATCGTTGAAGCGGGTATTAACCGGGGTAGCAGAGAGCATCAGGACTTTTGTGCGAACACCCGTGCGGATGACTTCTTTGAGCAAGGTAACATAACGATTATCCTTGCCGTCGTCGTCTCTGTCGAGCTTACCACCATTTCTGAAGTTGTGAGACTCGTCGATAACAACGAGGTCGTATGTATCCCAACGCAGGCATGACAGGTCTGTTCCGTTCGACATACCATGAGTGCGTCCAAGGTCAGTATGATACAGAACCTTATAGTTCAATCTGTCCTCTGCAAGCGGATTGTTGATATAGTTATCACGGTAGGTATTCCAGTTGTTAGAGAGCTTCTTCGGGCAAAGCACGAGAACGCTCTTGTTTCTTGACTCGTAATACTTAATAACTGCCAGAGCAGTAAAGGTTTTACCAAGACCAACGGAGTCAGCCAGAATACAGCCGTTGTATTTTTCAAGTTTATTGATGATAGCGAGAACTGCATCACGCTGGAAGTTAAACAGCATACTCCAAACCTTGCTGTCCTTGAAGCCGGTCGCTTCGTTAGGAAGGGTGTCCTCAGATACATCGTCGAGGAACTCGCTGAAGATGTTGTAGAGCGTGATGAAGTAAATGAACTCCGGTGAGTTCTCGTTATAGACCGCCGTGATATTCTCAATCACTTGGTCAGTTACGTCCTGGAAGTTTTTCTTGTCGTTCCAGAGCTGTTCAAAAAGGTCGATGTAGCTCTTGCTCATCGGGAAAGAAAGCCTCTGTGTGAAGTTGTAGGCGTAGTTGCCACGCTCACAACCAAGGTCAACGGTCGTGAACTCATTGAACGGCATATATGTATATTGGTCGGTATCGGAAAGAACATTCAAGAAGCCCGGCACAACCTGGTTTGTTGTATTAGACTTGAATGTAGCTTTATGCTTAATCCAATCTGCACATTCCTTCGCAATCGCTCTCTGGGTCAGCTCGTTACGGAGTCGGATTTCAAATTCTGTTCCGTATAGATTTTGCTCACGAGTCATACGAGGAATATAGAACTCACGCTTGGATTTTTCGGCTTTGTCAGTTGTAAAGGTGGGAGAAGTGAAAATAAATTGAAGGTCCTCAATACCCAAAAGGCTCTTTTTCAGTTCCTCATAGGCATAGATAGAGAAACAGGCTGCAGCAATTCTCAGCTTGCTTTTCTTTGTTATGGTTTCTTCCAAATCGTCACGGACACGCAGATTGATGTTGTCAATCATCTTGGGCATACCGGGCATTTGAGGAATAGTGGTCTGAACCGGAGCTTGCTGAATTGCAGGAGCTTCAGCTTCGACGACAGTTTCTTCCTTTTTCTCGCCAGGGTAATGGATGAGCGAATCATCAACAACAAAAAAGTTCAGCTTGCCCTTTACAGGAAACGCCTTAATCTTTCTTACATCCTCCAAGTGCCACTCGTAGATGTCCTCCATGGCGTTATAAGCAGTATCGACAAGATTGACGACACAAAGGGCATAACCGGAAAGCATACCGGGAACCTTCGGATTTGCACTACTGCAAACCAAAAGCTCTCCACGATGCTTTGTGTCCCACGACCTGTATTCGATGGTTTTCGTCCCACGCAAGATTTGAGTTGCGTAGGGATTCTTGATTGATATAGCTTTCATCTTTTCTCTCCCGTCCGACACAAAGCTCTGCTGTGCCAGTATCATTTTACCAAACAAGTGGTACTATAAAACGAACTTATTCATGTGAAGCAGGCAGCGCAGAATTCTCGGCAGGTTCTTTAATATACTCCATAATATCCCCAAAATCACAATCGAGCACATCGCAGATACGTCCGAGGATAGCCAGATTTACCGCTTCATCTCGTCTGAGTTTTGTCATGGTGTTAGGAGCAATCTCTGCCGCTTTTCTCAAATCCGCTTTGCTCATTTTTTTGTCAACAAGTAATTTCCACATACGGTTATAAGATAACGCCATATCTATTCTCCTTTTCCACTGCCAATATTTTCATCGGATTTATAGCGTCGAACATAAAGACGCAATTCGACATCTTAACTTTTATTATACCACAAAACATCAAGAAATTCAATATGTTTTCGCAATTTTATGCGAAAGATTGCTGTAAATTATTATTGAGTGTGTCCGACAGGGATTTGTCGGTTGATTGCATGAAAAAAGCACACATCGGTTACTTGCCGATGCGTGCTTTAATGCTCGTTGATTTTTTGCGGGCACAATCATTATCACCACCAATGGTGTGTTTTATCTCAAAAAGTCACTTCGATGCTCAATTCTGCGAAGGTCATAGCCTGTCTCTGCAAGATGGGCAATTTTCAAAGCAACCAGGTTAATATCGGTTTCCATGACCCTTGCAATTTGCTCGGATGTGTAATCGTAGTGATATATGTACTCCAATATCTCGTCTGTATCGAGCAGGATTTCGGATGCAACTATGTTAGCCTCATATTCCGGTGTTGACCTCATATCGTAAAGCATAAATTCTTGGATGGCATTGTTTTTTGCCAGAGAACGGTGCAGTTGGTCATGTCCCAGTTCGTGGGCACAGACAATTCTCTGCATCTGTTCACTCATATCTTGATTGATGAAGATAAAACGGTTTCGTTTAACCACCCTGTACATTCCTTTTAGTGGTCCGAAGTCCTCGCAAAACAAGACCTCAATACCAAGCTCTTTGGCAATCTTAAAAGGATCTCGTGTGCCGCAGCGTCTTACAAGAGTGCTGCCGACTTTGGAAAGATATTCAGCGGTCATAATTCCACCTCCAATCGTGGAACAGTATATCAAATATAACGACCATTAAAACGGACTTACTTTGAATCTGCTTCTTTTCGATGTTTTTTGGGCGTATATTTTTTGTTCTTTTCTTTGGCAATCCAGTACGCATCATTGAGTGCTTTCATGGCTCCCTCCAGAGATTCTTCGCTGAGCGTACCGCCGGCAAACAAACCGGTTACTTCGCTCACAAGCTCGTCAATATCTCTGGCTGCTTTCGCACCGCCCTTTTCGTGTGCCTCGGCAACCATCATACCGCTGCTGCCTAAAAGATACTCTGTCGTTGTGGAAAGTGCATCGGCAATTTTCTGAACAACTTCAATTTGGTATGGTTTGCGGGAGCCAAGCTCGTAATTTTGGATAGTGCGGGTAGATACACCGGCTTTCTTTGCGAGTTCCGCCTGCGTTAGATTTGCTTCATGTCTTTTTTCTTTCAGTCGTTCTTTGAAAAGCATAAGGCACCTCTTTCTTAAATTTTTTATGAACACGAACACTTTTTCGCTATTGCTTATTGACACGAAAGCGTGTTCGTGCTAAAATATACTCACGAACACGAAATGCTGTTCGTACTATTATCATACCACGCGAAATTGCGTGTGTCAATATTTACACGAAAGATTGTTCGTGTAAAAGTTTAACTTTTTTGTGAACGGAGGTCAATTATGCTTAGTGTTAGTTGCCGAAAGGCGTATGTTTCAGTAAATGTCGACATCGACGAGGAAGGAAGCCTTCATCCTCGGTTTATTCGATGGGAGGGCGGTCTGATATTTCAGATTGACCAGGTGTTGTATAAATGCCGTGCTGCTTCAAAGAAGGTCGGCGGTGGTGGCATTCGTTATACCGTCATGATTAGAGGAAAGGAGTCCTACTTGTTTCATGAAGGTGATAAATGGTTTGTAGAAGCAAAGGAGGCTTGCCGATGATTTTATCCCACGCAAAAATCGAAGAAATTGCCGCAGCAGTTATCAAAGACTTTAATCTGTTTTTCTTTGGCGAAAAAGCGAGTGAAGCAAGGTCAATGCCGCAGGGAACTCCGATTGACCAGTTTGCCAGCGAATATCTCCGCTTGAAAATCTCTTTTGAAAAATTGTCTGCGGATGGAAGCCTGTGCGGACTGACTGCGTATGAAGATACCGAGTACGCTATAGAGGAAAACGGCGTATCTCGAACAATTCCATTGAAAAGGAATCAAGTTCTGCTGGACAGCAGTTTCATAGCACCGGGCGATGTAAGAAAGTTGTGTGGTAAGCGCAGATTTACCTTAGCCCATGAATGTGCGCACCAGCTCCTGTTTCATCTTGAATCTGAGGATACGAAAGCCGCTTGCAGAAAGCTCTATGCGGAACGCCGTACATATTCGTTGAGGGACTTGAAGTCAAACGAGGATTGGAATGAGTGGCAAGCAAATGTTCTCGGTGCAGCTATTCTGATGCCGCAAGAGGAAGTTGAACTTGCCATGTGGCGTTTTGCCTCTATGAACCCAATTCAGAATTTTGAGGGATGGCTTCTGCAAAGAGACAAGATGATTGTAAACATGATGTGCGAAACATTCGGGGTATCCAAAGCCGCCCTTTTAATCCGCCTGCGCCACTTAGGATATTTAGTAGACCTGCCCTACTCGGAATACAAGAAGCCTTGGGAGGTGTGGGCATGAAAAAGAATATCCGAATCCAGGAACCATCACAGGAGATGCAGCAAAAAATCGTCCGGGCACGAATGGCAATCGCATCTCAAAAAGAAAGAATCATAAAATGCCCATATTGCTTTCATAACGCAATCACCGTGTATGAGGATACAAGAGGTCATGTGGAAGCCAAATGTAAGAAATGCGGAAGAATAACCGTTTTCAATGTTCTCAGTATGAGAAGGCTTCGTCATCACTTGTCCAAATAAAAGAATCAAAAATTGAATAAATCATAGCTGAGCTGTGGAGCCGCCTGATTGGTGTAGTCATCCCAAGAGCCGCATGAGACAGAAGTACCCCTGTATTTCTGTTTTATCGGCACGGGAACTGTGACCACCAATCATGCGGCTCTTTTTTTACCTTTCTGCTGCTTCTGCCAGCGGAAAGGTTTTTTTATGTTTTATCCCCGTTATCGCCGTACAGTACACCGCTGTCGTGGTCCTCCGCTTGGATTTTTGACTTTCACTCAAAATCAAAAATTCAAAAAACGGAGGAACCAATATGTCCAGCAGATTTAACAGAATAAGCATTTATGCCCTTAACAAGAAAGACCCGGATGCCATTGTGTACCCAACCGCGGACGGAAAGACCGTTCGTGTTACCCGTGAAGATTTTCCGAGCGAGGAAGATTTTCTCGCTTTCAAGGCTTGGTCTGATGAGAACTTCCACGAGGAAGAAAACCTTGACCATAGAGAATCCAATCACACGCTTTCAATGGATGATCTGTCCGAGGCGGCTCTCGCTGTTCCTGCGGTAGATGTCGTTATGGAACGCCGACATCAGCGAGCAGAGCAACGCCGTATGACCTCGGATATGGTTATAAAGCTCAAGGACAAGCTCACGGATAAACAGTTTCGTAGGCTCTGGATGTATTACGCCGAAGGAAAAACAGAGGATGAAATTGCGGAAATTGAGGGTGTTGCTCAACAGCAAGTATCCAAGGCGATTATCGCCGCTGAGAAAAAAATAAAAAAAATTTCTGCGAAACCGTAAAAACAGGGTGTAAAAACGCCTCCAAAACGGCGATAGGTGAAGGAACAAATTTCTGAGTCCTTCACTGCAACGAATGAAGTTACTTAAAACCCGTTCGTGCAACGGTTCCTTGACAACTGAATAGTCACTCATCAGATACGTTCCTGTGTACCACGAGCTACGGCAGGGTGAGCGCCACGACCCTCTTTTGAGGCGAGCGATACATCACCGCAACCTGCGAGATTCGGTTTGCTACCGAACCGGCGATGACGGACACAGGGCTAACGATACTTCTGTAATTCGCAGCCCGGCCACAAAGAAGGCGGGGAGGTTAGATTCCTATGGAGCAGCTTCGCAAGCTGCCGTCTGGTGAGTCCCACTACCGGGGGATGAGATAAATACGGTAATGAATGTATTCAAGGAAGCGAGCTGCTTCGGCGGTTCGCTTCTGTACATAGCGTATAAGGAGGACACTATGCAATTAAGAATAGACCCGGAATTTGAAAGCCGGATTCCACCACTTACCGAAGATGAGTTCGTACAGCTTGAAGAAAACATTTTAGCTGACGGCGTTATCATCAGCCCCATTATCGTGTGGGGTGAAGTAATCATCGACGGACACAACCGTTTCCGTATCGCACAGAAACACCCACGCCTCAAATTTACCACCTGTGAGCGTAACTTCAACGACCGCCATGAAGCTCTTGCCTGGATTTGCAAAAACCAGCTTGGACAAAGAAACCTTACCTTTCAGCAAAAGAAATACTTGATTGGTAAGCAGTACGAATCCGAGAAGGCTTCGCACGGCGGAGACCGAAAAAGCAGCGAAGTGAAATCAAGTTCCCAAGTTGGGAACTTGATTTCACCGGAAAAGACCTGCGATAGAATTGCAGGCGAATACGGCATAAGCAAGAACTCCGTTCTCCGTGCAGGAGCATTTTCAAAAGCGGTAGATATTGCTGATGAGATTGACCCAGGTATTCGCTCGGAAATTTTCGCAGGGAAAATCAAACCCACACAAGATGATGTGGACGCTATTACAAAAGCCACCCCGGAAGAACGACCGGCATTGGTTGAAGAATTACGAAAACCACCGGAAGAAAGGAAAAGGCTCCTTCCCGAAAGGCATCTGCTGACATTAGAGGAAATTGCGGCAGAACTGCCGAGCGAAGGCTGCCGAGGGACACCAGAAAGTATGCTCTATGAATTAGAGGATGCTCTGGACACCTTTTTCTTCCGTTGGTCTGTATGCCTCAGCCACAACAAGGATTACTTCTTAGCAAAAAAGCATAATCCCAAAGTCAATAAGCTCGCACAGATCGGGCTTGCCTATCTTAATCGAATACTTAAAGGAGAGATTCCATTATGACAACTAAGACAAATAAGTACAACTACAAAACCATCTTTATCCCCGCCTCTCAGCTCATCAGCCCCAGGGAAACTTATCAGAGAGAACTTGTTTCTCCTCGTGCCAAGGAAATCGCCGGTAAGTTTGACGAACGTATCGCCAACGAACCCAAGGTCAGCTACCGTGACGGCAAATATTATGTCTTTGACGGACAGCATACCATCGGTGCTCGTATTCTCGTCTCCGGCAATAAGGACGTTCCCATCAAGTGCAAGGTATACTACGGCATGGACGAACAGGAAGAAGCTCTGCTCTTTGCACAGCAGAACGGCGTCTCTGCTCCGCTGACTGCCGGTGCTCGTATGAGAGCAAAGATTTTCGGCAAGGACTCCGAAGCAACCTCTTTCTACATGGCAAATCTTTCTGTCGGACTGGCGCTCGATTTCGACCACAACCGTGGACTTGACCGCATCGGTTGTATCAAAACTGCGTTCAATGCCTACAAGCATATCGGAGAGGAACGCTATATGGAGGCAATGAAGATTTTGAAAGCGGCGTGGAACGGCAACCCCGATTCCTTCCGAACGGAAAATATCATCGCTATCACTTACTTCGTTGACCGCTACCACGACGAGTATTGCCCCCAAAGGCTCGTGACTCAGCTCCAAGCTACTGACCCCTTGAAAATCTACAGAGACGGACGAGCTGTTGGCGTAAATCTGACGGGCTACAAAAAGTATCTGTTTCCGCTGCTCTGCATTTACAACGAAAACGCCGGCAAGAACGAACTCCCGATGAAATTCTAATATATCCCCCCCGTGGCGACTGCAAGCTGATTGCGGTCGCTTTTACATATCCATTTTTGGAATGTAGAAAGGAACTTAGCCTATGAAAGAAAACTGGATTTACCGCCGTGGTGATATTTACCTCGTTGACCTCGGCAAAAACATCGGCTCCGAACAAGGTGGTTGCCGTCCGGTGCTGTTGCTTCAAAATAACGTGGGCAATCACTATGCACCGACCCTTATTGTAGCTCCCATATCTTCCCGTTACTGGAAGAAATCCAAGCAGCCGACCCATTCTCTCATTGAGGGAATTGAAAATCTCAGCAGCCCCTCGGTGGTTCTTGCAGAACAGCTTATCACCATCGACAAGGTGCGTGTAAAGAAATACCTCGGCAAAGTACCGGAGGTTCAGATGCAGGGCATCAACAAAGCGGTAAGCATCAGTCTCGGTTTGGAGCGGCCCGATATTACACGCATTTTGGCTTGATTTTTCACATAGTTGTGAACGAGACCGTAAAGGAGGGCTGTATGCAATCTTCATCTATTATAAATATGAAAAATATCGACCTCAACACAGTTGACCGTGATGAGCTGGTGGACATCCGGGATGTGAAGGTCAACACGGCACTTCCCAAACGGGAACGTGCCATTGATTTTATCCGCCAGATTGGAAATCCCTACTGCTACAAGCACGGCAAATATGTCGTAAAGGTTGGTTTCTCGGATACGGAAGTATCCTTGGAGGAACGCCTTGCCGGGTACATTCGCTCCAAGTGCTGACATCCTCGACAGAATGGGACAGAAAACGTAAAATAGAAGCAGGACTAAAGCGACGCTCCGGCTCGGTAGTTTTGCTCATTACTGAGAAAAGGAGTGTGCCATTATGCAGAACACGCAGAACAAGATTTGGAACGCCACCCTTTATCTCCGTCTGTCCCGTGACGATGGCGATAAGGAGGAATCCAACAGCATCACCGGGCAGCGTGAGCTGCTCCGTGATTACATATCGCAGAGACCCGAATTTCGAGAGTATGCGGTAAGAGTTGACGACGGTTTTTCGGGTTCGACCTTTGAAAGACCGAGTTTCCAGAAGATGATTGAGGACGTGAAAGCAGGACGAACGGACTGTATCATTGTAAAAGACCTCTCTCGTTTTGGACGTAATTATCTGGATGCCGGTGAATATATCGAAAAGATTTTCCCGTTCCTCGGTGTTCGCTTCATTGCCGTCAACGACAATTACGACAGCCTCGGAGACAAGAAAGCCTCCGACGATTTGATTATTCCGTTCAAAAACCTCATAAACGAAGCCTATTGCCGAGATATTTCTGTAAAGATTCGTTCTCAGCTTGAAATCAAGCGTAAGAACGGACAGTTCCTCGGCTCGTTCGCCGCTTTCGGTTATCTGAAAGACGAGCAGAATAAGAACAAGTTGGTGGTTGACCAGTATGCCGCCGATATTGTCCGTGATATTTTCAAATGGAAATTGGAGGGCGTAAGCCCCCAGGATATAGCCGACGCTCTGAACAAACTGGGCGTCCTTTCACCGATGGAATACAAACGCTCCCTTGGAATGAAGTTCACTACTTCCTTTAAGACCAACTCTAAAGCATTGTGGTCGGCAGGCACGGTCATTCGTGTTCTGAAGAACCCTATCTATACCGGAGTTCTTATCCAGGGCAAGGAGACCACGCCGAGCTATAAGGTACACAAGCGTGTTACCAAGGATGAAAGCGAATGGTCTGTCATAGAGGACAGCCACGAAGCAATCATTTCCAAAATCGGCTTTGACAACGTTCAAAAGGTCCTCAAATGCGATACCCGCCGCAGTCCCGGCGGCAAAGCGGTCGGTCTGTTCAGCGGAATGATTTTCTGCGGCGATTGCGGTGCCAGTATGGTTCGTAAGACCGTCCCAGCAGGCGATAAGAAATATGTGTATTACATCTGCTCCGCCCACAAGCAGGACAAAAGCTGTTCTCCCCATCGCATCAGAGATAACGCCTTGGAGGAAATCGTGCTCGACAGCTTAAAGCAGTATATCAGTGAGGTTGTGGATATGAGCGAACTGCTCGCCATCACCGACACAGCACCGCTTAGAACCGCACAGGCGCAAAAGGTGCAGCGACAGCTCGACAAGAAGCATGAAGAATATGAGAAGCTCCAAAAGCTGCTGATGTCCCTTTATGAAAGTCTTGCAGATGGTATCATTGACCGTGAGGAATACACCCGGCTGAAAGCCAGCTTTACGGCTCGTGCCGATGAAGCGGAAAAGCAGATGGACGCTCTCAGAGAACAGCTTGAAGATATTCATAACCACGGAACGGAAAATGCCTGGATGAATGAGTTCATCAAACGGCAGGGGCTTACAACCCTCGACCGTGCCGTTGTGGTTGCACTGATAGACAAAATACTGATTCATTCCAACGATGTGGTGGAAATCATCTATCGCTGGCAGGATGAATTTGCTTGGCAGCTTGACATTCTGCGCAGTAGCAAGTTGCGGGAGGTAGTATAAATGGCAAGAACACAACGAAAGATAAACCCTCTTGTGCAGGAAGTGGAAAGCTCTGCTCCTGCGAGGAAAATATACAAGACAGCCGCTTATGTTCGCTTATCCGTAGAGGACAGCGGCAAGCCCGGTGCAGATACCATTGAAGGACAAAAGGCTCTGTTGACTTCTTTCATTGAGAACAAGACCGATATGGAGCTTGTAGCCCTGTTTTGTGACAACGGGCGAACAGGAACGGACTTCGACCGTCCTCAGTTTGAAAAGATGATGGAGGAAGTCAGAAAAGGCCGTGTAAACTGCATTGTAGTCAAAGACCTTTCCCGTTTTGGTCGTAACTATAAGGAGACCGGAAACTATCTGGAGCGTATCTTCCCATTCCTTGGCGTTCGCTTTATCGCTGTCAACGATAACTTCGATACGCTGATCGCAGAGAGAACCCAGGATGGATATATCGTGCCTTTGAAAAATCTCATCAACGAGGTTTACAGCAAGGACATCTCCAAGAAATCCGCTTCTGCGCTTCATGTTAAACAGCAGCGTGGCGAGTTCATCGGAGCTTGGGCACCCTATGGGTATCGCAAAGACCCCGAAGATAAGCACCACCTTGTTATCAATGAGGAAACGGCTCCCACCGTCCGCCAGATATTCAAGTGGCGTTCCGAGGGTATCAGCGTAGTACAGATCGGACGCAGACTCAACGATGCCGGTATTCTTTCTCCATCTGCTTATCTCTATGAAACAGGCGAAGTTAAGACGGAGAAATACAGGGGTGTGCTGTGGCATACGCAGATCATCAAAAGCATTTTGGCGCATCCCGTTTACATAGGTCACATGGTTCAAGGGCGAAAAAAGCAATCCTTCTACGAGGGAAAGCGACAGACCTATGTGGACGAAGCCAACTGGATTGTTGTCCGTCATACCCACGAACCGATTATTGATGAAGAAACCTTTGAAAAGGTACAGCAAATCGCCAGTCAACGAAAGAGCGAGTATAACGAACGCCTCGGTAAATTCTCTCATTTGGAGCACAGCGAGAACATCCTGCAGGGGCTTGTGTGGTGTCCGAACTGCCAAAGACCGATGGTGCGATACAAGAATGTGAGCCACGGCAAAAAGCTGTGGTACACCTTCATCTGCCCAGGTCATGCAGACGACCCGAACCGCTGCTCCTTTGTGAGTATCCGAGAGGATGAACTGAACGAGGTACTGTTTACGGCTATTCAATCGCAGATACAGATTGCCGCCGATTTGGAGGAAGTCATTAAGCGTTTGAACGTAGAACCGGAATATCGCCGCCAGCGTTCCGATGCAGCGTCCAGAATAGAAGCGGCAAGGCGCACTCTGAAGCGCAGTCAATCTCTGTACGACAGCCTGTATCAGAACTATGTGGAACAGCTTATGACCGAGCAGGAATATGTGACTCTCAAAACGAGGTACAAGGCCGAAGCAGAGAAAGCAGAACAGCTTATCGCCGCTTTGGAGCAGGAACAGCGTGAAAGCAAGGTCTATACTGCTGAGAATCCATTTATTACAGAGTTCCGTTCTTTTATGGGAACGGACACGCTGACAAAAGAAATGGCAAACGCACTTGTAGAACGCATCTATGTGGATGCAGACAGAAACATTGATATTCGCCTGCGTTATCGGGATGAATATATGGCACTGCTGAAATTTATCGAAGGGAGGGCTGCTGTGTGAGAGTAGCAATGTATCTTCGCTTGTCCAGCGAGGACGGCGACCTAAAGAATACCGGCAAAGCCGAATCCGAAAGTATATCCAATCAGCGAGGTCTGCTGCAGAACTTTATCAGCAGCCGACCGGAGTTCAGCGGTTGGGAAATCTCCGAGTTTTGTGACGACGGTTGGAGTGGCAAGAACTTTGAAAGACCGGATTTTCTCCGAATGATGGAGCAGGTCAAGCAGGGACAAATCCATTGCATCGTAGTCAAAGACCTTTCCCGTTTCGGGCGTGATTATCTCGTGGTCGGTAACTACATCAGCCGTGTGTTTCCGTTCCTGGGCGTTCGCTTCATCGCCGTCAATGACGGTTTTGACAGCTCCAGACCGCAGGACATCGACAGCCTTGATACCTCTTTCAAAACGCTGATTTATGACCTGTACAGCCGAGAGCTTTCCACCAAAGTCAAAAATGCCAAGCGTATGCGAGCAGAAAAAGGATTGTTTCTCAGCCCTTTCGCTCCGTATGGATATGTGAAAGACCCCGACGATAAAAACCGCCTTATCATTGATGATGAAGCGGCAGACATTGTGAGGAAGATATTCACCTTAACGGCAGACGGAGTAAAACCCACGGAGATTGCGGCTATGCTCAATCGTGAGGGGATTCCCACGCCGATGCTGTACAAACGGGCTGCGGGATGCTCCCGTGACCGTTGGCCAAGCATCCACGAGGAAAATTTCTGGACGCAAGGCAACATCTTCAAAATCCTCCGTGATGAACGCTATATCGGTAAATGTGTCTATGGCAAGCGTGAGCGTGATATGGTTGGCAACTGGCATACAGTAAGAAAAAGCAAATCCGACTGGATTGTGGTTGACGAGACCCACGAGGGTATCGTCTCCAGGGAACTGTTTGAGCAGGTGGCAAGCCGTATGAAAGAGTACAAGGAATTTATTCCGAGTACATCTCAAAGGAATCCCCTTCGCCGTAAAGTGATATGCGGAACCTGCGGTTTTGCAATGTCGCTTTCAAACACAAAAAACGCAAAATACCATTGTCGCACATCACACTTGGAAATGGGTTTTGATTGTACCTCCCAGGGTATTCTGCAAGCGGATATTCACGAAATGGTTGTGACCTTAATTCGCACCTATGCAGCCTATGCGGTCAGCCTGGAGCGCCTTCTGTTATTGCAGAAAGAGCGCATACAGGCAGAAAAAAAGCAAGCCCGTCGTGAGCTTGCGGTATTACAGAGCCGAAGAAATCAGTTTGAAAAATCCCTCCAGGATTTATACGAAAAGCTGGTTGACGGCACCATCGACAAAGAGACCTACTTATCTCAAAAGGCAAGCAACCAATCGCAGATGCAAGAGCTTGCCGAAAAGATGGAGCGTCTGGAAAAGTCCTCGCAGACCACCACCGAGCAAGGCGGAGCCTTTATTGAAAAATACAAGGAATACACCGAGCTTGAGACACTCAACGCTGAGATTGCAAACGATGTGGTAAAGCGAGTGACGGTTTACAAGGACGGCGGCATTGAAATTGAGCTTGCCCTGCGTGACGAACTGGAGGAGCTGCTGAACTGCCTTGAAACGGTGGATGCAGCTTCTTGACCCTCTGAATTGTAAACAAATCTCAAAATTCTTTAGTCCTTACTTGACAGCGGCTGACAGGGGTATTTCCGGAACCACTGAGGAACGACCAGGATATCAAAGCATGCTGGCGGAATTAAAAACACTTAAACCTAATTATCTTATTCTTTGGAAAACAGATCGATTAGGACGGGACAGGTACT
>Ga0255345_1004489_pt1 | contig 15199 bp, 14 predicted proteins | sample wastewater_treat_6_FD_192415 | JGI IMG/M metagenome (GOLD analysis project Ga0255345, IMG submission 192415) | Wastewater microbial communities from Lulu Island WWTP, Vancouver, Canada - plant20 | ecosystem: Engineered > WWTP > Wastewater > Unclassified | place: Canada: Vancouver, British... | reverse complement strand
TGCCCTTTTGTCGGTGTATTACGCCAAAAACACGAATACTTATACCGAAATATTCCCCGGCATAAAAGAAACACTAGCGGAATTAAAAGCGCGCGGTGTTAAGTTATATGTTGCCACTAATAAGCCAGATCACGTCGCTAAAGATGTAGTGAGACATTATTTTGGTGATAATGTTTTTATTAAAGTACGTGGCGATAAAGGTGACGGGATTATTAAACCTAATCCAAAATTTTTAAATGCGATTATTAAAAATATTAATGACCCACTTGAAACAATTATGTTTGTGGGCGATAGCTATGTTGATTATATGTCAGCGAAAAATGCTGGTGTAAAATGTGCGATTGTACCGCACGGTTACGATCAAAAAGTGTTAAGCATTAAAGATAAAGGTGTAATCTTTTTAAAGAAAGTAACAGACATTATTTCCTTAGACATTAATTAGGAACATAGCGTGCGTTAATTACCTGTGTTCGTGATAAAATATTACTATGAAAATACTTTTATACAACTCACTTACAAAACAAAAAGAAGAATTCATTCCGCTGCGTAAAGGCGAAGTTTCAATGTATGTATGTGGCCCAACAGTTTACGACTATGTACATGTTGGCAATATGCGTCCTGTTGTCGTCTTTGATACATTACGCCGCTTTTTTAATCATCTTGGTTATAAAGTGATTTATGTTTCTAACTACACTGATGTTGATGATAGAATCATTGAAAAAGCGCAGAAAACTAATAAAAAAGAAACGGAAATTAGTGAATTTTATATTGAAGCTTTTGCAGACTCGGCAACTAAAATTAATGCCTTAAAACCTACATTTACCCCAAAAGCAACGCAGCATACTGAAAGTATGATTGCTTTTATAAAAGTGTTAATCGCTAATGGTGCTGCTTATGAAAATGATGGCGAAGTATTTTTCCGTGTGTCAAAAGTTGAAACTTATGGTGAATTGTCAAATGTCACACAAGATGAACTTCAAGTTGGTGCGCGGATTGACGCTAACCCGAAAAAAGAACATCCGAATGATTTCTTATTATGGAAGAAAACGGATGATGCAGGAATTAAATGGGATTCACCGTGGGGTGCAGGAAGACCCGGATGGCACACAGAATGCGTTGTGATGATTAATGATATATTTGGGAAGCCTTTAATTGATATTCATGGTGGCGGATTTGATCTTAAGTTTCCACATCACGAAAACGAAATCGCGCAAGCGAGGGCTTACGCTAATACGGGGCTTGCTAATTACTGGATGCATAACGGCTTTATTAATTTAAACAATCAAAAGATGGCAAAGTCCACTGGTAACTTTGTGACCGCTAAAGATTTTATTGAAGAGTATGGCGCTACATCATTACGCTTATTACTTTTATCTACTCATTATCGGAGCCCAGTAAATCTTAGTGCGGATATAATTGAAAACACTAATAATGAAGTACTGCGCCTACAAAGAACTAAGCAAGCACTTGTCCGTCATTTTGCGCTACATCCGCTTAAAGTTATAGATGATTCACTACTCTTAAAATTTGAAGAAGCTTTAGCTGATGACTTAAATACACCAAACGCTTTAAGTGAATTATATGCAGTTGTTAAAGACTTAAATATCTTACTTCGAAACCCGTTAAAAGAAGAAGAAAAACTCGCTAAATTAGCGCACGCATTTGAAGTAATGCTTGACGTTTTAGGACTTGACTTAGGTGTTAAAAATCTAAATGAAGAAGACACTAAATTACTAAAAGACTACGAAAATGCACGGAAAAACAAGGATTTTGCGAAAAGCGACGCCTTACGCGAAGAGTTGCAAAAACGGGGTATTTTCTAATGAATAATAATAACCAAAGAACACAATTAGCCTACGGACGAAATAACGTTTTAGCGTGTTTAGATGCGGGGATTGTAATTAAAATTATTTTTCAAGAAGGTTTTAGTGATGAAAAGATAATTAAACTTGCCACTAAGCAAAATCTTGAAATTACTTATGCGAAGAAAAAAGATTTAAATAATATGGTCGCGGGCAATCATCAAGGTATTGTCGCCGTTGTTAAATCTTTTAAATTTAATATTTTGGAAGAACTTATTATTGCCGCAAATAATGTAGATAATCCAATTATTTTAGTATTAGATGAAATTAAAGATCCACATAATCTTGGAGCGATAATTAGAAGTGCTGAAGCTTTTGGTGTCACAGGAATAGTGATGAAAAAAGATCGGCAAGTCTCAATTACGCCAGCGGTAATGAAAGTTGCTACTGGAGCGCAAAATAATATTTTAATTGCGCAAGTGACTAATCTTTCGCAAGCATTAGAAAAATTTAAAAAAGCTGGGTTCTGGGTTGTAAGTACAGACTTAAAAGCTGAACAAAATGTTAGCGATTTAAAGTACGATTTCAAAACTGCGCTGATAATGGGTAATGAGCATAAAGGCGTTTCACCTTTATTAACGAAAAATTCTGATTTTGTTGTTAAGATTCCGATGCTTGGAAAAACTAATTCTTTAAATGTAAGTGTCGCAACAGGCGTAATGCTTGCACTAATTCGTCAAATTCAATTGTAGTTATAAATATAACTTAAAATAAATTACTTAATAGAAAGGTTCCTGCCATGTCTTTAAAATTTTCAACATCAAACGAAAGCGCTATTCGTGCTTATGTCGCTGGTGATAAAGAAGCAATAAATTTAATTCTTGCTAATTTTCAATATTTCATAAGAAGTCGCGCTGGTTTATTAGCGTCACTTCATGATAAAAGTGGTATTGATTATTTTGATTTAGAACTAATTGGTCAAAGTGCACTTATTACTGCGGTTAGAACTTATAGAGCTGATGCAACTCCCTTTGCTCCTTTTGCCACTGTTGTCATTAATAATGCGATGTCTAATTATATTAAACAACAAACAAGCCTCACTAATAGCTTGTCGCGTTACGGTATTAGTTTAGATACAACTTTATATGACGATAATGATAATTTTATGATTTCAGACTCAATTGCTAAAGTCGTAGCCGATAATGATTTAGGTATATATTCACCCGCTAAGATTGGGTTCTTTGAAGACTTGCTGCCTGCATCATTAACTCCGCTTGAAATAGTAATTGTTAAAGGTAAACTAGCGGGATATACTTATCAAGAACTGCAAAAGATGTTAAAACTTCCTAAGCGAAAAATAGACGCAACAATTGTTTCAATTAAAGAAAAGTGGCGAGCACTACTTTTATAAAATTTAGAATTTTGTTTTACTCCATATAATCGGCAAAAATTATTAATTACAAAGCTTAATAAATCGCTTTTCATATGGTATAATAAATAAGGAATAATTTATGAAAAAAGACCCATTCATTGAATATTTAAAAGAAAACAACCCTACCGAAAAGCAAAAGAAATACTCTTGGTATACCGCGATAGGTTTACAAGAAGTTGATGGATTAGAAACCTCGGATTATTTGAAAGAAACCGCAATCAAGAATATAAAGGGCGAAATATCTTTAGATGAAACTAAAAGATTAATTTTCGCATATTATGAACACGCTACTGAAAGAGAAAAACAGAACGAAGAAGCTGACAAAGTTTCAATTCAAATCGCAGAAATTTTATCCAAAAAGGCCTTTACTTTTTCTGTTGTTGAGTTCTTAAAAACTCACAAATTTCTATTTTTGGACATTTATGAACATGCAGGTGAAATTCGCAAATTCAATATTAGTAAAAAGGAATGGATTTTAAATGGAGCAAGTGTTACTTATGGAGACTTTTCTTCCTTAAAAGACATGTTGGAGTACGATATAAGTCAAGAAAAAAGTGTAGATTATTCTAAGTTCTCAAGAGATGAGAGAATTAAACACATAGCTAAATTTATTGCTGATTTATGGCAAATCCACCCTTTTGCTGAGGGCAATACAAGAACGACGGCAGTATTTTTAATAAAGTATTTGCGTTCTTTGGGGTTTGATGTCACCAATGATTTATTTGCTAAAAACTCATGGTATTTTCGGAACGCTTTAGTAAGAGCAAATTATAATAATGTTTCAAAAGAAATATTTGAAACTACAGAGTATTTGGAGTTATTTCTAAGGAACCTTTTGTATAACGAAAACAATAAACTTTCAAATCGACAAATGCATGTGGAATATATGAAAAAACCGGACATTGATAAAGAAAAACCGGACATTGATAAAGAAAAACCGGACATTGCCTTAAAAAGAATGTCTCTGACTGTAAAAACTAAGGCTAATATTATGAGACTGAATGACTCAATTAAGAATGATATTTTTGGGAGAAAAGAAATAATGCACATTTTGGGTTTGTCTGCATCTAGATCCTCGGAACTTATAAAACAAATGTTAGATTGTGACATTATTGTTGCAGTAAAAGGTCAAGGTAAAGGTAAATATATTTTCAAGTGAGATAAACCTTCGTGGAATTATGCTATACTCTTTGACAGGAAGTAATGGCTGTGCTATTATTCCTTTACTATACACTTAAAAGGAGTATAATATATGCGGAAAAAGATTCTTTTAATATGCGAAGTTTGCTTGTCACGGAATTACAACACATCCGTCAACAAAGCCACGCAAACAGAACGCTTCCAAATTAAAAAATATTGTCCGAAGTGTAATAAAATGACATTACACAAGGAAAGTCGGTAGGAGAAAGATTATGGGATTAAGAAAGTATTCAAACGAAGTTGTTAAAGAGGCAAAGCGTGTTCGTTGGCCAAAACCAGACGTGCTTTTCCCAACAATTGTCGTTGTGTTAGTTATTGTCTTTTTTGCTGCTTTTATGTTATTTGTGGAAGACCTCGCAGTTGGTAAATTACTCGGCGAAATTGAACGCGTCTTCCAAGGATTTAAGAAGTAGGTAAAAGTTATGGCAGAAAATATGGAAATGAAATGGTACGTTGCAAGTACGCAATCAGGACAAGAAAACACGGTTGTACATAACATCCGTCGGCGGCTTGAATCAAGTGATAAAGCTGAAACTGTTGCGCGCATCATCGTCGCCGAAATTGAAGAAGAAGTATTAAATAAAGACAATAAAATTGTTATTAAAAAACGGAACTTATATCCTAGTTACATTTTCTTAGAAATGGAAATGAGTGATGAAATGTGGTTCCTTATTCGTAACACTCCCGGTGTTACTGGTTTTATCGGTTCATCAGGTCGCGGGGCGAAACCTTTCCCTGTTGAATACGAAGAACTTGAACCAATCTTAAAACGCTTAGGTCATGTTGATAAAACAATGTATGACCGTTACGCAGTGGATGATTATGTTCGTGTTATCGACGGACCACTCGTGGGTACTGAAGGACGGATTATTGAAATTGATCGCGAAACAGGAAATGTTAAAATTGAAGCAGTGTTCTTTGGCCGTGTAACAACTGCAGATATTAACTTCGCGTTAATTGAAAAAATTGAATTATAAATAATACCTAATTTATGGGACAAGGGGCTGTTCAGAAACCTAGAAAAATTGGTTCTGTTAAATAGAACGTGGAAAATCGTGGAAAAACGAAATTGACACACAAAAACTGTTAAATGGAACGTGGAAGAGCTAGGAGTAATAATTCCTGGCTTTTCCTTATATCCTTAAAAGTTAGTTTAGAACTTTAAAATTATTGCGTATAATCAATTTAAACGAACTATAAAGAGATTAAGAATTAAAAATCAATTTTGCATATTTATGATGAAAATTCTTCCGTACAAAAGTAATGAAAGCTGTTAAATCAACCGTGGAACACAAAAAAAGTTTCCATGTTCTATTTAACAGCCCCCTTTTTAAATGTATTAGTCACAAAAAAGAATAATTATTTTTTTGTTAAGTTTATATTTTATCAGTGTTCGCAATTTTCTAATTCTAGGGTTTCTTCGTAGAAAGCATCTAGGTCAGCGTCACTTATCACATAAACACCATTGGATAATATGTAACTACCATTACCAAAATATTCAACAGTATCGTCCGTTATTCCGAATGGTGAAAATACATTGCTATTTGGTCCAACAAAACCTACACTTGCTGGGGCGCCGCACTTTAGGCATGTTTTATAAGGAAAGCCTGAATCGGAACTTGATACAAAGTGTCCTTCAAGACCCGACTCGCACAAACAACTTGAATAGTGTTTTGTGTAACTTCTCCAATCATATGTGTAATTGTGATTTGCTATGTTCGTTGTCGTGCGACATGTGGTACACATCATCCCATGTTTGTTTGAACTTAATTTAATTAATGGTTTTGATGTATGTTGACAGAGCATATTGTTCATGTAAACAGGATTATAAGAAGAGTTCCAATTATAATGAAAAGTTGCTGGAGAATTTGTTTTACCGTCTATGTATATAGGAGCTCCATTTGTTCCATAAAACGCATTATTCCCTATCGAATTTACTGTTTTAGGAATATTAATCTCGGTTAAAAAAGTAGAACCGCTGAAAGCATAATCAGACAACGTTTTGACTTGGGTTCCAGTTGCAAATGAAATTTTTGTGATTTTGCTACCACTATAACCAGCACTATTTCCGTCGCCAATTTTTGTTACCAAACCACCGTTAATCGCTACTGGAATAATTAAATCATTTGTTAAGTTCTTACCTATATTTGTAAGTCCTGTAATGGTCGTTTTTTTGTTTGAGGTGGAATATTGATAAATTTGCCTATTTGTAGAAAAGCGTCTGAAAATATATTCTTGACAAACTTGACAAAACAAACTACCGGGGCCAGTGTTATCAGCTTGATTCATAACACAATTATGACTCGGCCTATACCAACTAGTGCTTCCTGCACCCGGTGGATTAATTAAATAAACGCCAATATTTTCAATGCCTACCCATTGATTGTTGGTGCCAGGCAATGCTCCTATAAACAAACCCCATTCTGGAGGAATTGCGGTATTTAAACTTTCGTCATCTGATAAAGTTCCTGTGGTTGGATTTGTTAAATCCACATTTGACCTAATATTCGCTTTATTACGATATATTGTGTTTGTTAAAGAATTATACTCATCCCATAATCCCCAAAGGTGCGCCATTTCATGTAAACAACTTCCGGGTGATTCGTTGGCTACAGCAAGTCCTACATTTGGTGAGTTATCAACATAGGCATAACCGATTGGACTTCCCCTTTGGACAACAAGCCAAAACTGATTATCTGGAATGCTTGGGTTTGAAATTGTAGGGAAGTGGTAGGATATGAAAGGTTGCACATGTGTAACATTTATATCATTATAATTTGTACCCGACCCACTTCCGACTAAAACGCTTGTAGATGAACTCGTTGAAATTGTACCGATAGCATAGATTTGAATCCATGATTTATATTCACTGAAAGGATGAATTCCTACTATATGATTAGCAATTGCTCTTGCATGATCGAAAAAAATATTTTGTTCTGTGTCTACATAGCGATCAGCAACTATATATAGTTATTAAGTTTTCTATTTTCAATGCAGGATGTAATATTTGTAAATCGCCAAAAGCACTTGGTGGTGGATAATATGAACGAATATAATTAGAATTTTGGGAATCACTTTGGTGCTTTGGTGTACTATCATCACAATTTAATTGGGCATAGTTTAAAGTTTCATTTTTATTTTCAATATCAAAAGGCAATTTATCGTAAGTGTTATACAAATCAGGATCTAAAGCTTTGCTAATTTTTACAATTCCGTTGTTGATTAAAGCATTTTTGGATGTTAATGTAATAGAAGGAGTTGTTAAAAAGATTACTGCAATTAATTTAACAATAGTTCTTACTTTTATCATTTTTTCCAAATTTTTGTTCCTCCTTTTTTATTTTCAAACAACAATTAGTTTTACGACATTTGATTTAAATTCAAATAATTCATCTTCACTAATTTTTATTGTTGTTGTGATGTATAACTCATGTTCTCCTAATGGCAACTCAGTCCATTCGTCTGTCTCTTTTACTTTATATCCAAATGAACCGAGTCTCCATGTTTCTTCATAACTTTCAGTGTTTTTAAGAGTGACGGAAGGGAAGTTTGGTCGTTCTGGATAGTCTACTAACATATCTGGGTCAGGAAACACAAAAATTTTAATGTTGAATATGAATGGGGTAATTCCGCGGTTATAAAAAGGAAGGGTTATAGTTTTTCTGCAGCGATTTTTAAGGCTTATATTTATAATAAAATCTTGGCCTTTTTGTTTAGTATCGTTATCAACTGTAAGTAAAAACTCGAACTTTTCTTTGTTTTTACAACTTACTAAAAAAGACATACATAAGAGTAATATTAAGATTATATTTGACTTATGTTTAAACATTGGAATCCCTCCTAATATTTTTAAAAACACGGTATTAATTTGTTAACAATTTCATTATACCAAACAATAATAAATTTACGAAAAAGGCAGCGATAATTACCATATATGCATATTTTCTAAATGTTTTTTAATTTTATTAGTATAAAATATCGTACTTATAATCAGTGAAATTTAACAAAAGTGTAAATATTTACAATTAAAGGTTGCCCAAAAATATATTTTTGGTATAATCATATGCGTATATTGCTCGCACAATGCGGACGTGTACAGACCGTGGGAGGAAGAGGCGATCTTCCCCTTACCACAGCACGGACATATCTAAAAAACGAAGGAGGAAAGTCACGTGAGTAAAAAAATCGCAAAAGTCGTAAAACTCGAACTTATCGGTGGCGAAGCTAAACCTGGTCCAAAATTAGCGTCAGTAGGTGTTATTATGCCTAAATTTTGTACTGACTTTAATGCCCAAACCGGTGATCGTCGCGGTGAAGTAGTTCCAGTAATTATTACGGCATATGAAGACAAGTCGCATTCTTTCATTTTAAGAACGACACCCACCAGCATTCTTTTACGGAAAGCCGCTGGGGACATCAAAAAAGGAGCAGGCAATCCTAAAGTCGAAAAAGTTGGGAAAATTACCCAAACCCAATTACGCGAAATTGCCGAATACAAATTACCTGACCTCAATGCTAATGACGTCGAAGCCGCAATGAAAATCGTTGCTGGTACCGCACGCAACATGGGCATTGTAGTCGAAGATTAGTGGAAGAGAACCCACTCGTTAGTACCACAGAGGAGGAAATATGAAAAGAGGGAAAAAGTACAAAGCCGCAGCGGCTTTAGTCGATAAAGAAAAACTTTATACGATCGAAGAAGCAGTTGCGCTTGTCAAACAAACTTCAACAACTAAATTTGATGCCACTATCGACGTCTCATTTAGATTAAATGTTGACCCACGTCATGCCGACCAACAAATCAGGGGAACACTCGTGTTACCACACGGTAATGGTAAGGAAAAAACAGTTCTTGTCATTACTAATAGTCCAGAAGCCGCTAAAGAAGCAGGCGCTGACTTCGTCGGGGGTAAAGACATGATTGAAAAAATTAAGTCCGAAAACTGGTTTGGTTATGATGTTATCGTCGCCACCCCAGATATGATGGGCGAACTTGGGAAATTAGGACGATTACTCGGTCCAAAAGGACTTATGCCTAACCCAAAAACCGGAACCGTCACGACTGATGTCGCTAAAGCCGTCCAAGAAATTAAGGCTGGTAAAGTCGAATATCGTGTTGACCGGGAAGCAAATATGCACGTGTCAATTGGCCGCGTGAGCTTCGAAGACGAAAAATTAATTGATAACCTTAACGCACTTACCGAACGCATTGTGAGAGTTCGTCCCGCTGCAGTTAAAGGAACATTTATCAAAAATGCTGTGATCCATACAACTATGGGTCCATCGATCAAGATTACATTCCCTGGTCGATAAGTACAAACTACGCTATCAATAACCTAAGAAAACAACGGCGGAAATAAGCTTAATAATGTTGTCGAGGAAAGAATATAAATTAGTGAATATCCTTGTGGGATTATTGAAGCCTCAATTACCAAATTAACGGAAGGAGGATGAACAATGAATCAAAAAAGCATCGTTGCAAAGGAAGCAATTGTTAAAGAAGTAGTCGATTTAGCTAAAAGTCATGAAGCATTTATCGTGTTTACTTACCACGGCTTAAGTGTTTCACAAATTACTGAATTACGTCGCTTATTACGCGCTGATGGCAACACGATGGGTGTATATAAAAACTCATTAGTCGAACGCGCAGTTAAAGAACTTGGCCACGAAGAATTAAATGATTATTTAACCGGACCAAACGCATTCTTATTTAGTAAAGATGTTAGTTCAGGCGCTAAAGCATTAACACGCTTCGCACGCTTCAATGATGTCGTCGAAATTAAAGGTGGTCTTTTCGAAGGAAACCGTGTAGTCGATGGCGCAGAAGTACGTAACATTGGACGCTTACCAGATCGCAACGGAATGATCTCAATGTTCTTATCAGTGCTCAATGCACCAATTCAAAAGTTTGCCGCTACAGTTAAAGCGGTCGCAGAAAAACAATAAAATTGCCCAAGGAGGAAAAGAAAAATGGCAAAATTAACCGTTACAGACATTATTGCGGCATTAAAAGAAATGACCGTACTCGAATTAAATGATTTAGTTAAAGCAGTCGAAGAAGAATTCGGCGTTACCGCAGCAGTCGCAACTGCTGGACCAGCACCAGAAGATGATGGCCCAGTTGACAAAGGTCCATCAGAAGTCACCTTAGTGCTCAAACACTGGGGTCAAAGTAAAGTTGCAGTCATTAAAGCTGTCCAAGCTATCACTGGCTTAGGCTTAATGGATGCCAAAAAATTAGTTGATGGTGCCCCCGTCAACATTAAAGAAAAAATCTCACCTGTTGAAGCAGAAGAACACAAAAAAGCTCTTGTCGAAGCTGGTGCGGATGTTGAAATTAAATAACTTAAATAAGCAAGATGCGAAGACCCACAATTCATGTTGTGGGTTTTCGTGCGTTTAAGGAAGGTTGAATTTGAGTCATTATTTTACAAATAATAACGAGCTAGAACATGATATTCGCACATTAGAATTATCATTACAAGGCACAAATTTAACGCTAATTACTGATCGCGGAGTCTTCAGCAATAAAGAAATTGATGAAGGGTCCATTGTACTACTCAAAAGTATTATTAAGAGCATAGACGTAAAGGGCGAAGTACTTGATGTCGGGTGTGGTTACGGGACGCTTGGCTTATATTTAGCCGCACGCTACCCCGAAATTAAAGTCACAATGTTCGACATTAATGAACGCGCTGTAAGTCTAACGAGTGAGAACGCTAAACGCAACAACCTCACAAATACACATGTTTATGTAGATAGTGACTATCAGGCTCTACCTAAACATACATTCAACTTGATAGTTATTAACCCACCAATTCATGCGGGTAAAAAAGCTTATTACCCCCTTCTTAGTGCGGCGCGTGACTATCTCACTGATGGCGGAATACTGATGTTTGTGATTCGTAAGTCCCATGGCGCTAAAAGTGCCGCAAAGTACTTAAGTGACTATTATTCAAATATCACACTTATACAAAAAGATGCGGGATTCTACGTCTATCACGCACAAAAGTAACAAAATACAAGTAAAGCGAGGCCATTTATGAAAACAATTAACGATAAAACAAAAAGACTCCACAATGACCGAGTTGACTTTAGCAAGATCAGCGGAAACTTCGAAGTTCCTAATCTTGTAGAAATTCAAATCGACTCATTCGAGTGGTTCAAAAATGAAGGTATCCCGGAAGTATTTAATGAAATCTTCCCTGTTGAATCTTATAGCAAAGACATTGAAATTGGCTTTGAAGGATTCCGCTTTGATACTCCAAAATATACGTATTTAGAATGTAAAGATCGTGGCTTTACTTATAGCGCACCATTACGCGTTACATTATCGCTTGGGATTAGAAAAACGGGTGAAGTCGTTAAAAGCGAAATCTTTATGGGTGATATCCCTTTAATGACACATACCGGTACATTCGTTATTAACGGTGCTGAACGAGTAATCGTCTCGCAAATTGTTCGTTCACCAGGCGCCTATATGTCCAAAGAGTTAGACACTAAATCAGGTAAGTTTATTTATAACGCTGATTTAAATCCAACGCGCGGGACATGGTTAAACTTTGAAAATGACGCGAAAGGTTTATTATCAGTCCGGATTGATAAACAACGGAAAATGAATGCAACGTTGCTTTTAAAGGCACTTGGCATTACCGATTATCACGAGACAATTGAACTCTTTGATGTGTTTGACGCGAAAAACCGCGCCAAAAATAATAAACGCAAATCGGAAGAAGAGATGACTTCGCTTGAATTAACTTTGCGTAAAGACGAAAGTTTTACAACTTCACTTGAAGCACTTTACGAAATTTTCCGGCGCTTAAAACCAGGCGAACCAATGAGCGATGAAGGGGTTAAAAATCACCTTATTCAAAAATTCTTTGATCCAAAGCGTTATGACTTAGGCAAAGCGGGTCGCTTTAAATTTGCGAAAAAACTTGGTATCTACGAACGTTTAGAAGGCGTTGTCCTTGCTGAAGATTTAGTAAGTGTTGACGGCGAAATTCTTTTCGAAAAAGAACACCAAATGAAAAAAGAAGATGTCGATAAGCTCCGTGCCCTTAAATTCTTCGAAAAAGGTGCCCATACTTATACGATTCCTTTTAACCCTGATTTAGATGATTATAACACTGTAAATATTGTTAAGGCTTATGTTAATGATGAAAAAACACAAGCAATTAATATTGTTGGCACTGATTTAAATATTGACGAAAAACGCGTCACGACTCCTGATATTGTCGCTGTTTTCTCCTATTTCTTAAATCTAATGCACGGTATTGGTCGCGTTGACGATATTGACCACCTTAGCAATAGACGTGTTCGTCCAGTTGGCGAATTAATTCAAAATCAATTCCGTGTTGGACTTTCAAAAATGGTTAAAGCAATGAAAGATTCTTCATCAATTGCTGATACAGAAACTATTACTGTCCAAAAACTTGTCAATACTCGAGCAGTAGCGAGTGCGATTCGTGATTTCTTCGCGACAAGTCAGCTTTCGCAATTTATGGACCAAGTTAACCCACTTGCGGAACTTACAAACAAACGGCGGATTAGTGCCTTAGGTCCTGGCGGACTTACCCGTGACCGCGCAAGCTTTGATGTGCGTGACGTTCACTATTCGCACTATGGTCGTATTTGTCCAGTTGAAACGCCAGAAGGACAAAATATTGGGCTTATTAATAACCTAGCGTGTTATGCGAAAGTTAATGAATATGGCTTTATTGAAACACCATATCGTAAAGTCTTAAAACCATATGGTCAAATTACAAACGAAACGATTTATTTAGACGCGGACGAAGAAAAAGAGTTCGTTATTGCCGAAGCAAACGTTGAAGTTGATGAAAATGGTGTGATTCAAACTCAAGAAATCATCGCCCGTTATCAAGGTGAAAACGTCTTAGTTAGTCCCGATAAAGTTGATTACATTGATGTCTCACCAAAACAAATCGTGAGTATCGCCGCTGCGTTAATTCCGTTTTTAGAAAATGACGACGCAATGCGGGCACTCATGGGTGCTAACATGCAACGACAAGCGCTACCATTAATGGTGCCAGAATCACCATATGTTGGTACGGGACTTGAAACAAAAATTGCTCACGACTCGGGGTCAGCAATTACTGCACATAAAGATGCCGTTGTCACTTATGTAGACGGCGCTAACATTAGTGTGAAGTTTGATGACGACACAACTTTCACTTATAAATTACAAAAATTCGCGCGGAGTAACCAAGGAACTTGCTTTAACCAAGTACCAATCGTTAAAGTTGGTGATAAGGTGAAAAAAGGTCAAGTTTTAGCCGATGGACCATCGATGGTTAACGGTGAACTCTCCCTTGGTCGTAATGTCACTATCGCCTTTATGACGTGGGATGGTTACAATTTTGAAGACGCGGTTATTATGAGTGACAGACTCGTTAAAGAAGATGTGTATACGAGTATCCATATTGAAGAATATAAAATTGAAGCCCAGAAAATTAAAACTGTTTCTGAACGGATTACGCGCGACATTCCAAATGTGAGTGAAGCCGCAAAAGCGTTCTTAGATGAAAACGGTATTATTATTCCTGGTGCGGAAGTTAAAGAAGGCGATATCTTAGTTGGTCGCGTGACACCAAAAGGTCAACGTGAACAAAGTCCAGAAGATCGCTTACTACAAACAATCTTTAATGAAAAAGTGCGTGAAGTTAAAGACACTTCCTTACGTGTCCCGCATGGTGGCGGCGGAACGGTGATTGACGTTAAAGTCTTTACCCGTGAAGCAGGCGACGAACTAGGACCAAATGTTGAAATTAGTGTCAGTGTCTTTATCGGCCAAAAACGTAAAATTAGTGAAGGGGACAAAATGAGCGGACGCCATGGTAATAAAGGTGTTATTTCGCGCATTCTCCCAGAAGCTGATATGCCGTTTATGGAAGATGGCACCCCAATTGATATTATGCTTAACCCCCTTGGTGTTCCAAGCCGGATGAATATCGGGCAAGTACTTGAAATTCACTTAGGTATGGCTTGTAAGAAACTTGGTGTTAAAGTTGCTTCTCCAGTATTTGACGGGATGACTAACGAAGAAATCTTTGAACTAATGGAAGAAGCAAAGATGCATAAAGACGGTAAAGAAATACTTTATGACGGCCGCACTGGTGACCGGTTTGATGAACGGATTAGTGTTGGTGTTATGTACTTAATTAAACTCGTCCACATGGTTGATGATAAGTTGCACGCGCGTGCGACTGGACCTTATAGTCTTGTTACCCAACAACCACTTGGTGGTAAAGCACAAAACGGTGGACAAAGATTTGGGGAAATGGAAGTGTGGGCACTTGAAGCTTATGGTGCCGCCAACATTCTCCAAGAAATTCTCACAATCAAGAGCGATGACCGTGTTGGTCGTAAACGCACTTACGAAGCAATCGTGAAGGGCTACGACTTACCAACACCAGGAATCCCAGAAGCATTTAAAGTATTAGTGCGTGAACTGCAAGGACTCGCGATTAATGTTGAATTACGGATGAAAGACGGCGAAATCCTTGACTTAGATAAACTCGCTAAAGAGCAAGATGCAGATATCCGTCGCTCCCGCAGAAGTACTGCTGTTAGAGAAGAACAAGAAGTGTTCGACCCAGAAGAAACAGCAGTGGTCTACAAAAATGAAGAAAGAGGGGATGAATAATTATGGCAAGAAAACAACCATTTAATATTAATGATTTAGCAAGTGTCCAAATTGGACTTGCTTCCCCAGACATGATTCGGGAATGGTCAAATGGTGAAA
>Ga0255345_1004476_pt1 | contig 15226 bp, 9 predicted proteins | sample wastewater_treat_6_FD_192415 | JGI IMG/M metagenome (GOLD analysis project Ga0255345, IMG submission 192415) | Wastewater microbial communities from Lulu Island WWTP, Vancouver, Canada - plant20 | ecosystem: Engineered > WWTP > Wastewater > Unclassified | place: Canada: Vancouver, British... | reverse complement strand
GCTCCCGGGAAAATCCACAAAATCGACTCTGAAAAGTGCATCAAGTGCGGTGTTTGTAAAGAAACCTGCAAATTTGGCGCAGTAATTTAATTGGGGGAAATGAATAATGACTACCGATAAATTTGTTCTTGTTAACGGACAAGAGGTTCCTATAGAAGGTGAGAAAAATCTGCTTGAGCTGATAAGAAAGGCCGGAATAGAAATTCCGACACTTTGTTATCATCCTAAGCTTAGTGTTTACGGCGCTTGCCGTCTTTGCGTCGTCGAAATTGAAGGTCGCGGTATTCAAACCTCATGTTCAACCGAACCTGAGCCCGGTATGAAAATCAAGACTCATACACCCGCATTGCGAAATATTCGCAAGGTTGCAGTTGAGTTGTTCTTAGCCAATCATAAGGTTGAGTGCCCGACTTGTGATCAGATGGGTAACTGCAAGTTAGAAGAAATTGCAAGAAAGCTTGGCGTGAATGAAGTTCGTTTTAAAAAGAAAAAAGATTTCAGACCGGCAGATACAGGCTCAGTTGCAATTTACAGAGATCCCGATAAGTGTGTGCTTTGCGGGCAGTGCGTCAGATATTGCAAAGAAATACACGGGATCGGAGCTATAGATTTCGCTTTCAGAGGCAAAGACACATATGTGACACCGGCTTTTGATCGCTCTGTGGGCGATGGTGAATGTGTGAACTGCGGTCAATGCGCCGCTGTGTGCCCTGTGGGTGCCATAGTTGTTAAAAAACATATCAGCCCGGTTCAAAAAGCTCTTGACGATAAAACAAAAACTGTCGTTGTTCACATGGCTCCCGCGGTTCGTATAGGCATTGGCGAAGAATTTGGCTTGGTTGCCGGCCCGGAAACAACGGGTAAAATGGTTGCAGCACTCAGAAAATTGGGCTTTGATAAAGTTTATGATACTGTTTATGCAGCTGACCTTACAATAATGGAAGAAGGAACAGAGTTTGTTAATCGTCTGACCAAGGGTGGTGTATTACCTCAGTTTACTTCTTGCTGCCCGGGTTGGATAAAATTCATTGAAGAATATTATCCCGAACTTTTACCTAATCTCTCTAGTTGTAAGTCTCCTCAGCAAATGATGGGCGCTGTAATGCGCGAACTGTTGCCCGAACAATTGGGTGTTAAAAATGAAGATTTGTTCGTTGTTTCTGTAATGCCTTGCACAGCCAAAAAATTCGAAATCAGACGACCTGAATTCGAATACACAAAAGGCAAGCGTGATACAGACGAAGTTATAACCGTTCAAGAATTGGCACGAATGATCAAGGGATCAGGAATTGACTTTGCAAATCTGAAACCCGAAGAATTCGATATGCCGTTGGGTGACAAAACCGGCGCAGGCGTTATTTTCGGTGTAACGGGCGGCGTTACCGAAGCAGCATTGAGATTTGCCGTAGAGAAAGTAACCGGCAAGGTTATTGATGCGAAAGATTTAGATTATAAAGCGGTGCGCGGAAGCGAAGGCCTATTGGAAGCAACTCTTGATGTTGAAGGCACAAAGCTTAGAATTGCGATCGTTCACGGTCTTTCTAATGCTCATACTGTTTGCAAAGAACTTCTTAACGGCGAAGTAAAATATGACTTTATTGAAGTAATGACTTGTCCCGGCGGTTGTATTAACGGCGGTGGTCAGCCAATAGACTTTAACCAAGCTGCAAAAATCGAACGCAGAACGAAACAGATTTATGAAGCTGACAAAAATATGCCCAGAAGAAAATCACAAGATAATCCGGCTGTAATAGCTACTTATGAAAAGCTCCTCAAAGAGCCTTGCGGAGAAAAATCTCACCACCTGTTGCATACGCACTATTACAAACGTAACTTTTAATTAAGTTTTTTATAAGGATGCGGCCTGTTAAGGTTGCATCCTTTTTTATTTCCTTGACAAAGAAGATGTTTTTATACAGATTCAGTATGTAATAGACTTGTTCCACGGAGGGTAATATGCTTACAATTGTTAAGAATACCGTTAAAATTGCAGCTGTCGCTGTGATTGGTTTTTGTGTTTTGGGCTGGCCGGAGCCTGCACAAGCAGTGCTTGAGGGCTCAAATAGAGACAGAATGGAGTTCTTGGACTTTTCTGAAAAAATGATTAGAAGCGGTTTGTATGCCAATACCGGAAATAATAGTTTTTCTCGTGAAAATAAGCGATTTGTAAGAGGTGTGAAACGCCACAATGAGCCATATATTTATGAACCCGATGTTTACACATGGCGATTGGCAATGGATGAACACAGGAAAAAAATGGAAAAAATGGCGCCGCCGCCCCCTGTTATGGAAAATTCAGATTTTGTAACTCCGACTCCTACTGTTCGAAGACCTGATTTCCCGCCGCCTTCAACTCTCCCCGATAATCCGATGCCCATATTTAATTCAGTTCAACCAATGACAAACTACAATAATAACGCTCTTTATCCACAACAGGGTTATGCCGTTCAATCCTATGTTGAACAGTCACTTGTTCCGTCCGGGCAGCCATATGTAGTTCAGAGTGCGCCCGCACTTCCCGGCGATTCACAAGAAACAATGAATGGAATGATTTATAGAGCCAGGGTGCGTGGTATATATCCAACAGATCCTTTGCGCGGACAAGAAATCAGAGACAACCTAAGGGAACATTCCATAAATCTGGGAAGATAGGCGTATTCTTTTTAGTTTAATTTTTGCTTTATGTGTGTTAGAATCTCACTTCTGCGAGATGGATTTAAGAACAAGAAAGGATATTGCCTCTAAGATGGCTCCTCTTAGAAAGATAATATTTGCATTAACAGATATTGTGTGTGTGACCTTTGCTTTAGTGGCTTCTATCTGGTTAAAATTCGATAGTTTGACACCTGCACACACTCAATATCTGTTATTTGTTATTCCAATACTGATGCCAATCGGTTTAGCTGTGTTCTGGTTATTTGGCTTGTATAACAGAACAATGCGTTTTATATCTTTGCCCGACATGATTGCTGTTTTTTTTGCTGTTTCATGTTTTAGTGCGGTAAAACTATTGTCTATATATTTCAGAGAAGGATTTCCCAGCCTTAGTTCTGTCTTTGCCATAGACTGGATGCTTTGTTTGATTATGCTTGGTGCTGTCCGAATAACTCCCAGGTTGCTTTTAAGTTTTATTGAGATCAGTCCCCTCCGAAACATGCTTTTTACCAAAACAGATAAAGCTTATAAGAGGGTTTTAGTTGTTGGAGCCGGGCAAGGCGGCGAAACAATTATTCGTGAAATCAGACGAAACATGAATCTGCCAATCGAAGTTGTGGGCCTTGTTGATGATGATCCTACAAAATTGAATCAAATAATGCTTGGAGTTCGTGTTTTAGGCGCTACCGAAGACCTCTCGAAGATTGTTGCAGAACACGCAGTTGATGAGATTATAATAGCAATACCTTCAGCCGGCGGGTCAGATTTAAGAAGAATTGTTCAGCAGTGTCAAAATACAAAAGTCAGATTTAAAACTTTACCGGGACTGCAGGATATTATTTCCGGCAAATTAGCCCATTTGCAGTTAAGAGACATAGCCATAGAAGACTTGCTCAGGCGTGCTCCATCAGAAATAAATATCTCTGAAATAGCGGCCTATTTGACCGGAAAAAACGTTATAATTACCGGTGCGGGTGGCAGTATCGGAAGTGAAATATGTCGACAAATTTTGCCTTTTCAGCCAAAAGCACTGCTTTTATTGGGACATGGTGAAAACAGTATTTTTAACATTCACCAAGAATTGCAACGCAACCCTGCCCTCGGAAACACAAAACTTATTCCGATAATAACTGATATTCAAGATTACGACAAACTTCTTAAATTGTTTAAATCATATAAAATCGATATAGTTTTTCATGCTGCAGCCCATAAACATGTGCCATTAATGGAGTTGAATCCTGAAGAAGCTGTAAAAAATAACGTAATCGGAACAAAAAACATAGTTGAAGTCTCACATCTTACTAAAGTTGAACGCTTTGTTATGATTTCCACAGATAAGGCAGTTAATCCAACTTCCGTTATGGGGGCAAGCAAACGGGTAGCAGAAAAAATACTGAAATGTTATGCAAGAAGAAGTTCCACAAGGTTTGTTGCCGTAAGATTCGGTAATGTTCTTGGCAGTCGCGGCAGTGTTATTCCGATGTTTAAGCAGCAGATCGAAAATGGCGGCCCTGTAACTATAACTCATCCCAATATGATAAGATATTTTATGACTATTCCCGAAGCCAGTAAGCTTGTAATTCAGGCAGGAGCATATGGAAAAGGCGGAGAGGTCTTTATTCTTGATATGGGTGAGCCGGTAAGAATAGTTGATCTCGCAGAGGATCTCATTCGTTTGACGGGCCTTGAAGTTGGCCGAGACATTGAGATAAAATTCACGGGTGTTCGTCCGGGCGAGAAGCTTTATGAAGAGTTGTTAACCGCGTCAGAGGGTATTACAGCTACCAGAAACAGCAAAATATTTATCGCAAAGCCTGAAGAGGTTAACGAACAAGTGCTTTTGGACCAGATAAAGAATCTTGTTGAAGCAGCTCATAGCGCAAATGCTGCATCTGTAATCAAGTGCTTTAAAGATATTGTTCCAAGCTTCTCACCTAACAGAGATATGATTTATAACAAAGACAAGCAGGAGCGGGCTACTTCTGAAGCAGATGTGGTTAAGTTAAGAGTTTTATCAAACTGATTTATTTTAGTTCAATTTTGTTTGCTTTTAACAGTGAAGTTCCGTCAGCCCTCATAAGTTCGGTTATTGCTCCCGTGTATGCTATTGCCGCTTTTACCTCGGCAATTTTGGCTTCGGTGAGGTCACGCTGGGCTTGAGAGACTTGAAAAGAGGTTGTTTTACCAACACTGAATTTAATTTCTTCTACCCTCAATTTTTCCTGCTGTTTTTGAGTTGTGGCGGCTGTAGCAGCTACCTGCTGCATTGTCCTTTGAACTTCTATGTATGCTTTTATAACATCTTCTTTGATGACTTGTTCGAGGTTTTTTAGGGCTTCCTTTTTCATATCAGCTGTTATTTTACTTCTTTCAAGCTTGGCTCTGGCCGATCTTCTGTTTCTTGTCAGTTCATAGTTGAAACCCACTTCAAAATCCGGTTTTTCATTGTTATTAAATTTTGGGTTAGAGTTGTTAAAAGACCTTGAATAGCCGGTGTTTCCGAGGCTTACAAAAAAGTCTAACTTAGGGAGCAAGCCATTTTTGCTCGTTACAATATCTAATTCGTTTTTAGCTATCAGAACTTTTGCTTGAAGCAGTTCGGGTCTTTGTTGTTCTGCCAAAGCTAAGTGTGCTTCTAAATCCATTTGATCGATCTTCTTCAAGAAGGGTTTATCAGTAAGATTTGGTAAGTTCTTCCAAAAATTTTCAGTGTTGTGGTTGACTGTTCTTAATAATGATATAGCGGTGTTAACCATATTGCTTTGGGCATTTATTAAATCTTCTTCGCACTTAGCAACTTCAGCTTCTGCAGCTGCTCTTTCAGATTCCGGAATGCTTCCCGCAAGTATTCTGGAGTTAGTTTCTTGTCTTTGCTGAATCGCAAGGGCTGCAGATTCATTTACTATTTCAAGTTGTCTTACACTCAAATAATGTTCCCAATATTTTTTTTCAACCGAAGCTATGAAATCAAGTATAAATGCTTTAAGCTCATGTTTTGTGTAGTTGTAATCTAATTCTGCTTGTTTAAGAGAAATTAGATTTATTTCTTTTCCTGAATTGCGAAGCAAAGGATGCGTCAGGTCGATTCCTATTCTATTTGAATACAAGCTGTTAGAATTGCCGGACCTGTTTCTGCTTAACTCACTATTAACTGCAACTGTGGTTCCCGAATACAAAAGTTTTTCAAGTTCAATCTCTGCTTCAGCATTATCTGCTCTTGTATTCGTCAAATTGTTTGCAGCATTTAAGTTTTGTGCTTTTCTATCCCCTGTTGAAACTGTTGCTTTAACTTTTGTGTCGAAAGCGGCTTTTTCGCTTTCAATAGCTGTTTTTGAAGCTTGAACATCAAGTTTTTCAATTTTTAGTGAAATATTATTGTTTAAAGCTTTAAGTATCGCATCTTCTAGGCTTAACTTAATAGGTTTAACAGATTCGTCAAAGATATTAAACGCTTGTTTACTGAAGTTTAATTGAGCTATAGCATTGGTGTTATTTAGGGTAAGCAATATAAATATTATAATTAAGGATAAAGATTTTTTCATTTACTCTCTCCTTTAGAACGTGAAAAAGCCTTGGTAAATTCTATATAAAGCAATGGGATTATTAGTAAAGAAACCAAGGTCGCAAAAGAAAGTCCCGCAATAACAACTTTTGCCATTGGGGCTTGAACCTCTCCCCCTTCGCCTATTCCTATGGCAAGAGGAACTAATCCCAAAATGGTAGTCAAGGCTGTCATCAATATTGGACGACAGCGGTCGCGGGCTGCTTCTTTAACTGCTGACAACTTGTCCATTCCTGCTTTTAAGAGGTCGTTAATATGGTCTACCAACAAAATGCTGTTGTTAACAACAATACCACCTAACATGATACAACCAATAAATGACTGAACGTTAAAAGAGGTGTTGGTAAAGTATAAAATCGGCAAAACAGATATTACTGACATAGGAACCGTAGTCATAACAATGATTGGGTCTGAAAACGCTTCGTATTGAATTGCCATAATCATGTAAACAAGCAATAAAGCCAGAGCGAAGCTGATAGCCAATTCTGCATATGCTTCTTGCTGTTCTTCGTAGTCTCCCGCAAAAATGACACTAAATCGCGCAGGCATAGGTATGCTGTGTAATTTTTCCTGCACTTCTTTAATAATTTCACCCATTCCTCGGTTTTCAAAGTTTGCCGAAACATTCAGAATACGCTCTTGGTCTCGTCTTTCAATTAGAGTCGGGCCCAGTTTGCTCTCTATATGAGCAATGTTGCGCAACATAACTTGTTTGCCTATATTGTTAGTAACTTGAAGATTTAATAGGTGATCCAGTGACATGTATTCAGCGTCAGAAGCTTTAACTAAAATACGATATTCATTCCCGTCTTCGCGTAAATTACCCGCACTTGTGCCGGACATCATGGTTTCAAGAAAGGCAGAAATCTTTGAAATAGTAAGCTTCTGGTCAGCTGCCTTCTCGCGGTTTATAACAATTACTCGTTCCGGCACTCCCTTATCTCTCGATAACTGCACATCCGTAATTCCATTAACTGTATAAAGCATTCGCTCTATGGCCTTGCCAAGAGAGTCTGCGGTTTCAATGTCATGGCCGCGTATCTGTAATTGAAGCTTTTCACTTCCGCCTCCGCTTCCCATCATAAACATGCCCCTGCCTTCGCGCGTTCTTACGACGGTACCGGGAAGTGCAGAAAGATGTTTGCGTAAATCAGTCGCAATTTGTGCGCTGCTGCGAGTCCTTTGTGAGGCTGAAATCAACGGAATTCTGATGTTGCCGATCGCAACATTCGATGATCGCCCGCCACCAACGTTTGTAAAAATGACTTCTGCCTCGGGTGTTTTCTCATATATAATCTTTTCGGCCTCAATCATAATTTTTTCAACCAGACTCAGACGGGTTCCTTCTTCCATTTCCAGTGTAACTCTGACTTCGCCCTCGTCTGCCTGAGGCATAAATTCGGTGTCTACGACTTTTATCATAGTCAGAGAACTTGCCAATATCAAAGCAAGAACAAAAACAGTAAGAGTTTTGTGTTTTAATACAAAATCCAGTGCGATAGCATGTATCGAAAGAATTTTTGAGATTCCTTTTTCTGATAACCTCTGAAAATAGTTTTTCCGGTTTGAAGCAGTTATATTTAAAAACAAAGAACTCATCATAGGAACAATGGTTAATGAAATAGCCATAGAACAAAGCAAGGAAAAAGAAACTATATAAGCAAGCTGCTTGAACATAATGCCGGACATGCCTTCAATGAACATCAAGGGAAGAAAAATTCCTACTGTGGTCAAGGTGCTCGCCAAAATTGGCATTGCAACCTCAGTAGCACCATTTATTGATGCGTCAATCTTAGATTGCCCCTTTTCTCGATATCTGAAAATGTTTTCTAATACAACAATGGAGTTGTCTACAAGCATACCAATGCCTAACGCAACACCGCCAAGCGACATAATATTTAAGGTAAAGCCAAAATAATACATCAATGCAAAGGTGGCAATAATAGAAACAGGTATTGCAATGGCAATAATTATGGTACTGGTTATGTTGGCTAAAAATACAAGCAAAATAAGGACTGCTAATGCACCCCCCAATAAAGCCGACGAACTCACATTTTTGATCGAACGTTGAATGTATTTTGAGCTGTCGATAATCGCACTCAAATGTAATTGAGGTAAATCTTCATTTATAGCTTCAATTTCTTTTTTAACATCCTGAGCTACCGAAACAGTGTTGCTTCCTGATTGTTTATATACCATGATTCTGACGCCCGGACGCTGATTGATTCTGACAACACTGCGCTTTTTTTCCCAGTGATCTTTTACATTTGCAACATCGCGCAACCTAATGAGCTTTCCGCCTGTTTCACCCACAACCATATTTGCTATTTGATTAACATTCTCAAATTCACCCGGCGTTCGTAAACGCAATTCGTAATTGCCAAGTTCAATCATGCCGGCGGGTAAATTTAAGTTTTCGGCTTTAATGCGATTAATAATGGTTTCAGGAGCTATTTTAAGGGCTGAAAGACGGTCAATGTTTAGCTGAACTTGAATTTCACGCTGATTACCACCTAAAATATCGATGGAAGCAACACCGTTTATGCGCTCAATACGATATTTTACTTGATCCTCGATTAGTTCCAACATTTGTACAGGGTCAAGGTCGCTCGAAGCACCTAACACCAAGATAGGGGTGGCGGCGGCATCAAATTTACGTATACTGGGTCTTTCAATATCGTCAGGTAAACGCCTGATAATTCTGTCTATGCGGTCGCGCAAATCATTTGATGCTGCATCAAGATCTGTGCCCCATGAAAAAGAAATTCTTACACGACTGCTGCCTTCGTTGGAGGTAGAATTTATTTCTTCGACCCCGGAAATTGCAGAAACAGCTTGCTCAATGGGCCTGGTGATAAGAGTTTCGACTTCGGTTGGGCTTGCATCTGAATAATTTGCAGATACAGTGATGGTAGGATAAGTCATGTCGGGCATTAGATCGACAGGCAGTTTATAAAAAGAAAGAATGCCAAATAATGTGACAATGCTCATAACCATTGTCACACCGATCGGGCGTCTTACTGAAGTTTTGGCTAGTTTCATCGCTCTGAGCTCTTTCTTGTTGTCTGCAGCGCAGATTCATTCGAAATTATAATTTTCATTCCGTCTTCTAATAAGTGCTGGCCTAAGGTTACGACTTCACCCTCTATTAGGGGTGAAATAATCTCGATTTCATTTGCCGACGAGAATCCAAACACTATTGGCATAAACTTGGCTTTTTCTTCTTTTCTGTCAGCTATAAAAAAACCTTCTTGATTGTTTCTTCTGGAAACAGCATTAAGAGGAGCTATTATAATGTTTTCATGTGCTTCGTAGACAATTTCAACCTGAACAAACATTCCCGGTTTTAGTCGATGTGATGTGTTCGGGAGTTTCAGTTCAATGCGCCCTTGTCTTGAAGTTTCATCAATCAAGGGAGCTATGCGTGAAACTGTTGCTGTAAAGGTTTCATTGGGCATTGCGCTTGGTTTTACAGTTGCTTTCATTCCCGGTTTAATTTTGAAATAATCCCGTTCAACAACATTCAGAGCTACGGTGAGGTCATCGATGTCTATTACAGAAACAATTGGGGTATTTGCTGTTATCATAACACCTTCATTTAGAAATTTTTCTGCAATAAATCTTTCTTTTGCGCCTCCCGACCAAGAAACGTCGATGTTAGCGTATGCAAGTTTTAATTTAGCTGTTTCAAGTGTCGATTCAGCCTGGCTAACCAAAGATTTATTTACTAAATGCTTGGCTTGCCTGGACTTATGGGCGGCTTGTGTGCTTTCAACTTCGACTTCAGACGCAACCTTTTGTTTATGCATCGTTTTTATGCGCTCAAGTTCTTTAATAGAAATTTCTAATAGTTCTTTGCTTTCATTGAAGTTCGCCTTAGCTATTTCAAGTGCAGATTCTGCTTGTTTTACACCTAAAATTAGTTCCTCATCGTCTAATCTTGCAATTATTCCGCCATTATATATTTTATCGCCTATATCAACATATAGTTTTTTTATTCTACCGCCTATTTTGGGTGATACGGTAAATTTAGAGTCAGCTTCTATGCTTCCGCTAAATATGCCAACATCATATATGTTTCCTTTTTTTAAGGGAGAGGTTTCTACAGCGACAGATATTTCTCTTGTTCCTCTTTTTTGTGTTTGTTTTTTCGAGTCATTTTGAAATAGTCTGTCAGTGATAAACCAAGCGATGATTGCGCCGGCTATAAATATTGCTATTAATTTTTTCATGTTTAACAAAAATTCTCTTTCTTTTTAGCTTAGGGCACATCATAACAAATTTAAATACAAAAAAACAAGAACCAATATGGTTCTTGTTTTTTATGCTTTATAAATAATCTGTTTAAGCTATTAGAATCTGCTGTAAACTTCAGCCCACAGAATTCCGTAATCAGCAAGACCTGTGCCGGCAGCATTGTTAACGCCTGTTTTAACACCGGTGGTGTATTTGCCGTCGAACTCAAAGTCTGTGTAACCAACTCTGACTCTTGTGTTTTCGGTAAGTCTGTATCTGTATTCTAAGGTCATTACGTTGGCTGCCGCATCTTTAACTGCGGGGTCACCGGCTGCTGTTGCAAATGCGGTGAAGTTGTCATTGTTTGAAGAATCTTTTGATTTGTCGAGCATATCATAAGCAATTCTTGCATAATGTTTGTCGTTGCAGGGTCTGTATTCAACTTGAACTTTTATGTCAGACATATTGGTGAAGCCGTTGTTAAAGAAGTTATTGCCGCGGGCAATGTCTTCATAAGGAGTTTCGATTCCGTCTGAATATCTGAGGTTGTTATTGAGTGAAATAGCACTGTAGGCTTCTTCATCTGCTTCAAGGTAAGCAACTTTGGCGGCCCATTCTTTTTTGCCGTCCCATTTGATGGCAGCATAGTTGGTCCAGCCTTTGTATTCTTTGGTAGAGGTCAACACTTTGTCTGTTTGGTTATATGCAAAACCAAGATCGTATGAATAATGACCGCTGTCGCCGAGAGCTCCGGAAGCCCCGAATTCTAATACGTTTGCTGCACCGTCGGTGTAAGCTAAGCCATCGATTGCGCTAACGCCGTCGCCATAGCTTTGTGTGTAATAGCCAACATAAATGTCGTTGTCGCGATATTTGGTGTCAAGGTTGAGGTTCCAGATTTGTCTGAAATCAACACCGTTGATTCTGTTGTAAATAGAATTGAGGTTCATGTCGATTTCGCCGGCTCTCTTTGTGTAGGTGATTGCGTCAACATAATCGCTCAGAACAAGAGCGTGACCATGAGTTCTGAAGTCGCGGCCGAATGTGAAGTCTCCGCCAAACGAGAACATATCTTTGATGCTCAAGTAGGCTAAGTCAATCTGGTTGTCAGCTGCAGTAGCACCACCAAGGTTTTTGCCGAAATAATAGTTAGCGAGGGGAGCGTTTTTTGCATTGCTGCCGTCATCCAAAATGATCCATCTGGCAACTGCAGTAACATTTTCGTCTACGTTAGCTTTGAACATAAGGCGGAACTGAGTTTCTGCATAGCTGTTATTGGGGTCAGCGTCATTCTTTTCGCGGGCATTGGTCTGTCTTACTAAAAAGTCGCCGGAAATTTTGATCTTTTCGGTGCCGCCGTTTTCAACACAAGCTCTCATTTTGCTTACGTCAGTTTTAACTGTGGCAAGATCGGCTTTTACCATTTCCATGTCGTCTTCGAGAGCGGTAACTTTAACGCCCAAAAGAGCAAGTTCGTCTGCGAATTCAACAGTTAATTTTTCCAGAGTTTGGAGATCTTCTCGGGTGATCGAACCGAAATCCATGCCGTTGTCGGCCATTTGTTCGATGTTTGCCAGCATTTTAGCAGTGATCATAGCCAAAGCATAGCGACTTACATTATTATTGCCCTGGTAGGTGCCATCGGGGTAACCGGTCAAGATACCCTTATTTGCTAATTTGGTTATAGCTTCGTTAGCCCAATGTGATGTGGGAACATCGGAAAAAGGATTTGCACTTGCCATTGACGATACTAACATCAATAGCGCAACAAGAAGCATAGAAAAACGTTTCATACTATTCCCCTATTTTTATAATATTGGATAAAAAATCCTAGATACTTCGACATAATAATAGTAACTATAGTAAATGTCAATAATATTTTTTGTCTCCCATAGTGTACATCGATCACCCGTTTACTTGCCCAATCAGAGCCCAAGAGCCGTCCTTTTCCTGAGCGATGGTGCCATTTTTGACAAGCTCGTTCAACAGTTTGTCAATTTGTACGCTTGAAGCGTTAAACACTCTCTCTAACTGCTCTTTGCTGCAAGGATGTCTTAATAAAAGTTTTAAAATATCGGATGAAAGTGCCGGACGATTCCAGGCACTTGCTTTTGCAGGAACAAAACTGTGCTCAAATGCTGTTGTTATCGGAATAGGAAGATTCAGTTTATCTCTGAATTTATTGAGTTTGCCTTGGTCGGCAGTTTTGACTTCCTTTTCTAAGGGCATCCTGACCGCAGAATTAAGATAAATTGATTCTATATTTTTCAAAGAAGCTAAATAATTGCTCAGTCCTTCGATTTCTTGGTCTGTGTCATTAATTTCCGGACAAACGAATATCTCAATTTCAATTGCACCTGAGTATGTTTCGGTAAATATTCTCAGACCTTCTAAGTTAGCCAAAACCTCAACACTGCTGACCGGACGATGTATTTTTTCATACGTGCTTTGGTTTACGGTACAGAGAGTCGGCAGTACTCTGTCAGCAAGCATTAGTTCTTTTCTTACATCAGGTAAATGAAGCATCGAGCCGTTTGTGATCACGCAAGTCGGGGCATTATTCATCTTTTTGATTTCTGCCAGTATATACCCAAGTCCCGAATGGAGCGTGGGTTCGCCCGTTCCCGATAAAGTAATCCAGTCCGGTTGCTCCACTTCTCGCAATACAGATCTCAGTTCCTCCAAGACATCATCGGCTTTGCAAAATTCGTTTCGGTGATTTGTGTGAGTGGTAGTTCTGGAAAGTTGGCAATAGATGCAGTCAAAAGAACAGGTTTTTGTAGGGGTTAGGTCTACTCCAAGTGAAGTGCCCAGCCGTCTTGACGGCACAGGGCCAAATATGTGTGTGTACATGTTATTCGCCTGAGAATTTCTTGAAATTTCCGAAATAATAAACGCCCACAGCTAAAAACACAACCACAAAGGGTATAACTGCAAAATATAAAGACTTGAAAGACCTGCGTTGCTCTTGTGGACTTGCAATTTTATTCTTTGATTCTTCCATTAAGGCAATAGTTTTTTCTATCTTTTGCCGAGTGCGCTTATGCTGAATCTCTTTCGCTGATTTTTTCAGCTCCTCAATGGCATTCTCTAGGTTTTCTAATGGTATATCTACGGTCATACTGTTCTCCTTTGCGCTCATTCATTGCGTTTATTCAATCTTAGTTTGCTCTACAGACAAAGTTTCTCCTAATTTTACCTCTAATTTTTTAAGCTGCAGATTATTGAGATTCATTGTTTTGAGCCGATTCCATACACCCGATGCACTATTATTGTAGCCAATATTTACAAATCGGTCGGCTATTTCAAACATATTATCGGGATCAATAAAAGAAGTGTTCAGGGCTCGTGTGTATTCTGCCGCAGCATTTTTTGTTTCTTTTGCTTGCGCGTATAAATCGCCCATTCTTATATATGGAAGGGGGGTTTGAGGCTCTCTGCTCTGCGCTAATCGGTAGGCTTCTGCCGCTTTGTCATATCTTCCCATTTGTTTGTAAATGTCGCCTTGAAGTAAGTTCATTAGATTGTTTTGAGGCTGTTGTGCCAAAGTGCTTTGTACTATTGCCATGGCTTCAGACATCAAACCTTCTTCTAAAAATGCCTTTGTTATAGGCTCAATAGCTCTTGGGTCGTTTTTTTCAATAATTCTGTTATATACCGGGAACCCTTCTGTTTCATTCGGGTTTGCAGATTTTACCTGATTCGAGATTTGGTAAGCCAAGCTGTGCATACCAATGTCGGCATATCCGTTTGCAAGAGCCCTTAAAGCGTGAATGTTCTGCGGATTAAGTTTTAATGCCTTCAAATATATTGCCGATGCTTGAGCTTGTCTGTTAGTGGCTGTGTATACTTTCCCCAGGTTCATAAGCGCGTTGAAATTACTCGGATTATGCGATAACAAACTTCTGAAAGTTTCTATTGCGTCGTTAAACTTGCCTGCCCGTGCAAATCCTAAAGCTCTGCTGTATTCAGCTTCTGTGTCTGCCGGGGTTTCATTGATAACATGGGCCGGTATGATTACTTCGCTCTCAATTATTTGTGGTTGTGACACAAGCTCTTGCCGACCTTCGTCTCCCAACGCTCTTATTATTCTCGCCGCGTATGGGTCTTCATTGTTTAAAGTAGCAATTGAAGCCCGCCACAAATTATGTGCTTCGTTTTTATTTCCGCTTTGAATTAGGTTTAAGCCCGCAAAATATCTATATTTGTTGTTAAACGGTTCAAGTCTGATAGCCTTTTCAAAAAAGGCACCGCTTTGTTCGTGATTTCCAAGCTCCATCTCTAATTGCGCAAAATTAAACAGTGTTTCGCTGTAATCAGGGTCATTGTTCAAAACTTCATTCCAAAGTGCTCGCGCTCCCTCAAAATTGCCCATTCTCGCAAAAATCTGTCCTTTCTCAGACATTAGTTCATTTTTGTTCGGGTAGCTTTGCTCGAGTTCTCCGATTATTTCAAGTCCTTTTTCAAAAAAACCTTTTTGATACAAGCATTTTGCGTAATGTAATTGTCCTTTTTGCGATTCCGGCTCAAGGGCTAAAAATTCTTCGGCGTATTTCATTGCTGAGTCGTATTCAGAAAGTTTCTCGCATACTATGCTCAGATCCAATACAGCCCAGGTTTCGTTTGGAAACCTTTCTGTAAGTATTTCGAGTGCGCGTTTTTCGTCGTTAACGTTTCCGTTTTTCTCGTATAGTTTCAAATTTTCTAATATTTCTTCTAGGCTCATTGAGTATTCAGGGGCCTGCGCTAAGCTGACTTTGGGCATGCTTGCCT
>Ga0255345_1004470_pt1 | contig 15241 bp, 12 predicted proteins | sample wastewater_treat_6_FD_192415 | JGI IMG/M metagenome (GOLD analysis project Ga0255345, IMG submission 192415) | Wastewater microbial communities from Lulu Island WWTP, Vancouver, Canada - plant20 | ecosystem: Engineered > WWTP > Wastewater > Unclassified | place: Canada: Vancouver, British... | reverse complement strand
CCAAGGACAGGAAGCAGGACATCCGGCATCAAATCGGGATGTACGTCGCCAGACGCAGGGCGGGGAGGATTTAGGCATACCCTCCGGGCAGAAAAAAAGTCCTGCAGGGGCTGTCGTATCGCCGAACAAAAAAGATAGAGATAAGAAAACAAAGGATTTTGAGGTTTCAGAAAAAGCAAAAAAGAAAGATTATCGCAGAAAAGAAGATAAGCAACCTCTTTCCATGGAAAAGCAGGTTCTTAAGAAATATAAGAAAAAAACCGAAAAACCGGTTGAAGAGGAGAGCAGCATAGACATAAATACTTTATTACCGGGTTCAAAAATCATCAATGTACCGATAACAGTAAAAGGTTTATCGGAGCAAATTGAAAAATCCACTTCAGAAATCATCCTGGCATTGATGAAATTAGGCATTATGGCTAATGTGAATCAGAACATAGACGAAGATACGGCAGTTTTGCTTGGAGCAGAACTAGGCACCAATATTGTTGTGGATAAAGTAAAAGAAGAACTTGTGGAAGACGGATTGGAAACTTTTATAGACGAAACTTCCGACCTAAAGAGCAGGCCGCCTATCATAACCGTTATGGGACACGTAGACCACGGCAAAACATCACTTCTTGACGCTATTCGAAAAACCAATGTTACATCCACGGAATCGGGAGGGATCACTCAGCATATCGGTGCTTCTGAGGTTACTGTCAACGGACAAAGGATAGTATTTTTGGATACACCGGGTCACGAAGCCTTCACGGCAATGCGAGCAAGGGGAGCCCATGTCACAGATATAGCGGTTTTGGTAGTAGCGGCGGATGACAGTGTAAAGCCGCAGACCATTGAATCCATAAGCCATGCCAAAGCGGCAGGGATTCCAATCATAGTAGCTATTAACAAAACAGATAAAGCGGAAGCAAACCCGGATAGGGTAAAACAAGATCTGGCAAATCTTCCGGCGGACCAAAGAGTTTTAGTGGAAGAATGGGGCGGAGATACCATCAGCGTCCCTGTTTCCGCAAAGACCGGGGAGGGGATACTTAATCTTTTGGAAATGATCCTGCTCCAGGCAGAGGTGCTTGAATTGAAGGCAAACCCCAACAGATTGGCGCTGGGGACTGTCATTGAAGCCCGACTGGATAAAGCAAAGGGACCTGTAGCGACTTTGCTGGTGCTTAACGGCACGCTGCAAACAGGCATGTCTGTGGTCGTCGGCACCTGCAGCGGAAAAATAAGAGCCATGACTAATTTCAAGGGGGACAATATCCGCAAGGCAGGACCTGCGACAGCTGTAGAAATCCTCGGACTGAACGAGGTACCCGAAGCCGGTGATGAATTCAATGCGGTTAAAGAAGACCGCACAGCGCGTGAAATTGCAGAACAGAGAAGAATGAGAGTCAGAGAAGAGGTAATGGTTCGAAATTCCAGCACGACGTTGGAACAGTTGTTCAGTCAAATCAAAGAGGGAGAGGTTAAAGAGCTCAACCTGATCATCAAAGCCGACGTACAGGGATCTGTGGGCGCATTGACCTCGTCTCTGGAAAGACTGCAGACAGAGAATGTAAAAGTCAGGATAATCCATTCCGGTGTAGGGACGATAACAGAATCGGATATTATGTTAGCCAGCACATCAGATGCTATTATTATCGGCTTCAACGTCCGTCCAAGTTCAAATATCACAGCAATGGCCGAGCATGAAAAAATTGAGATTCGTACTTATAGGGTTATTTATGACATTATAGATGATGTCGAAGCAGCAATGAAAGGTATGCTGGATCCGATATTCAAGGAAGTGGTGCTGGGTAAAATAGAAATCCGTAATACTTTTAAAGTACCTGGCGTCGGGATCGTTGGAGGCGCCTATGTGCTGGAAGGAAAAGTGCAAAGGAATTCGGAGATACGTTTAGTAAGAGACGGCATCGTCATTCACGAGGGTAAAATCTCATCTTTAAAAAGGTTCAAAGATGATGTAAAAGAAGTGAACCAGGGGTATGAATGCGGTATCGGAATAGAAAACTATAACGATATCAAAGAAGGAGACATTATTGAAGCCTTCAAGATGGAAGAAATAGCGAGGTAAGAAATGGGGAAGGGTTATCGAGCGGAAAGGCTGGGTGAGGAGATCAGAAAAGTGGTAAGCGATCTGCTGCTAAAGGAGATACAAGATCCCAGGCTGTCAGGCATCGTAAGCATATCAGCGGTTGAAGTAACATCGGATTATAGCTATGCTACACTTTATATCTCATTTTTAGACGACCCTAATATAATTAAAACTGAGGATAACAGAAAAAGCGAGGTCATTATGGCTTTCCAAGGGGCAAAAGGACTAATACGAAAAGAAATCGGAAGGCAGATCAAACTCAAACATGTTCCGGATATCTTGTTTAAGATCGACACATCATTGGAATACGGCCGCCATATATCTCAAGTAATAGCTGAACTGGACTCTGAACGGAAGAAAGCGGATGAAGAATAAACTTAGTAATAAAGGAACTATTAAGAAGGTCGCAGCCCTGCTGTCCGATGCGGACTCGGTATTAATTTTTCCCCACATGCAAATGGATGGCGATGCTATGGGGGCCTCGGCTGCTCTTTGTGGGGCGTTGAGGAGACAGGGTAAGAAAGCTGACGTCCTTATTGAGGATAAAATACCGGAGAACCTCAGATTTTTGGATAAAGGATACTGTATACAGGATTACCGCAATAATAAAACAGATGTATGTATTGCGTTAGATTGCAGTGATTTTTTGAGAATCGAAAAGAGGCAGGATATTTTTAAAAATGGCAGACAAACCGTCATGATCGACCATCATACCACGTCACAACCCTTCGCTGATATAAACTATATAGATCCGTCTTCTTCGTCGACGGGAGAAATCGTTTTTCTTATTCTGAAGCAGATGGGAGTTCGTATCGACCCCGATGCCGCAGAGGCACTTTTTGCCGCTATTGCAACGGATACCGGCGGCTTCCTCTACTCAAGCACCTCAGAGAAAACCCATCTGGCAGTAGCCGAGCTTTATAAAGCAGGCTTGAATCACAACAGGGCGGTTGTGGAGATCTACCAAAAAAAACGCATTGAAAAAGTAAAGCTGATAAGCAGAATTTTGGGAACTATGGAAATGATCCACGGAGGGAAAGCCAATCTGGCAGTCATGACGCAGCAAATGCTTGCAGATACGGGAGCCTACCCTGAAGAAACTGAGGGTCTTGTGGAAGAACTGCGCAACATCAATGGAGTGGAGATCTCGGCTTTTTTGAAAGAAGAAGAAGGTGCCGTCAGAGTGACCATGCGATCCAAGAGTCGGGCAGACGTGTCGGCAATAGCAATGGAGTACGGCGGGGGAGGTCATACCAAAGCCGCAGGATGCACTATTCCCGGGGGGATAGATGAGGCCAGACAGTTGATTGCGGATTCCATTGGCCGGCAATTGGACGATTTGTCGAGGCTCTGATCATGAAAAACGACGGTATTATTAATTTTCTAAAGCCGGCGGGCATGACATCTCATGATTGTGTTTATTTCATGAGAAAAATAACGGGGATCAAACGGATAGGGCATACGGGGACCCTGGATCCCATGGCGGCAGGCGTACTGCCACTTTGTATCGGACGTGCCACAAGAATCATGGACTATCTTGATCCGGATATCAAAACCTATCGATGCGAAATGGTGCTGGGCGTCAGGACTGATACTTGGGATATCTGGGGCAATGTGATCGAAGACGATAGGGATAGATTCATAAAACCGGATACTGAAGCCGTAGTACGGACTTTTCAGTCTTTTACAGGTGAGATATTTCAAATGCCGCCGCTTTACTCCGCCATCCGCATGGGAGGCAGGCATCTTTATGAGTATGCCAGAGAGGGAAAAGAGGTAAAGATCGAAAAAAGACCGGTCATCATTCACCGGCTACATATACTAAACTATGATGAAGCCAATGCGAGAATAACTTTTGATCTGCAATGCTCAAAAGGAACATATGTGAGAAGCATTTGCCATGAAGCAGGCGAAGCCCTCGGCTGCGGGGGAAGTATGAGCTTTTTGCTCCGTACAGAAAGCGGTGCTTTCAGGCTGGAAGAAGCTGTGACACCCGAGGAGCTATCGGATGACTGGCAGGGTCATATGATGCCGGTAGACTATCCGCTTGCCCGCCTGGGAAAAGCTGAAATTGAAGGAAACAGCGTGGTCAGGTTTAAAAATGGAGGAGAGCTTAAGCTTAGCGAAACTAAAATCCTTCAAAGGCCACTTGAAAGCGGAGGCTCTACGCATATACGCATGCGAGAAGGGCTTGACCGTGCCTACTGCGTTTATGCAGGAGCGATGTTTCTGGGAGTAGCTCTCTTTGATGAAGAAAAAGAACTGTTTAAGGCTGATAAGGTACTAAGCGAATGAAATTATATAATGATCTGAAACAAATCGACATACTACAGGAATCCGTCATCGCTTTAGGGAACTTCGACGGTGTCCATAAAGGGCATCAGGAATTGATCCGGAGGACTGTCAACAGCGCCGTCGGCACAAACTTAAAGAGTGCTGTTTTTACGTTCACCAACCATCCTAAAAACATACTTGCCGGGAAACCGGTGGTAAAAAACATACTTTATTGGGACGAAAAGATCAAGATCCTCGGAGACCTTGGAGTCGATTATATCGTGGCCGTCCCCTTCGATGAAACCATCCGTAATATGGTGCCGGAACGCTTTATCATGGATATACTGGTGGCAAAGCTCAGAATGAAAGAAGCTTACTGCGGATTCAATTACCGTTTTGGAAGGGAAGGAGCCGGCACGCCGGAAACTTTGATGAGGGTGGGCATCTCCAATGGATTTGGGATCCATATATTAGAGCCGTATATGGTGAGGGGGCAGGTCGTAAGCAGCAGCATCATAAGGAACTATATAACCAACGGCGATGTGGATCAATGCCTTAGCCTTATGGGTCATTATTACAGCATTCGGGGCACAGTTATCATAGGAAACCGGTTCGGCAGGACACTCGGCTTTCCGACCTTGAATATTACTATTGATGACGATATGGTGAGTCCTGCAGACGGTGTATATGTGACTTATTGCAATTATAATAGAATAAAATATCCCAGTATAACAAATGTGGGAATGCGGCCTACTATACGCAGCGCAACAGCAAGAAATATGGAAACGCACATTTTCAATTTTGATAAGGAGATATACGGAAAAGAAATACGAGTAGAGTTTTTAGAGAGGCTCAGACCGGAAATCGCCTTTGAAAGTGTGGAGGAACTGGCTGTACAGATCAAGAAGGATTGCTTGACAGCCGCAGCGTATCATGGTATTATAAATCGTTAATTTAGTTCCTATTGCTGAGTTTTGCGAATCTCCGACGTAAGACACGGCATAGGAGTATTTAAGAGAGGAGAAAAATAATGATTGACCAGACAAAAAAAGCAGAGATCATCAATGAGTACATGACTCACGAAGGCGATACCGGTTCGCCGGAGGTCCAGATCGCGATCCTGACATACCGGATCAACGATCTTAATGAGCATTTAAAAATCCACAAGAAGGATCATCATTCCCGCCGCGGGCTCTTAAAAATGGTAGGGCAGAGACGGAACATGCTGAATTACCTGAAAAATAAGGATGTCGAGAGGTATAGATCCCTCATTGCTCGTTTAGGGCTTAGAAAATAAGATGTTGTGAAGGCGGAGGATAACCCTCCGCCTTCATTGCACAAACTAATTATAACATTTTACAAAAGTATAGAATTGAGAGGACCAACACATGAGATTCACTGATTTTAAAACCTATCGCACGGCTGTCGGAGGAAGACTGCTTCAGGCCGAAATCGGAAAGGTTGCACAAATGGCAAACGGCGCCGCCACATTGCGCTATGGCGACACTGTTGTAACGGTAACGGCGACGGCATCCACAAGCCCGCGGGCAGATATTGATTTCTTTCCGCTTTCCTGTGAGTTTGAGGAGAAAATGTACGCTGCGGGGAAGATCCCGGGCGGATTTATCAAAAGAGAGGGGAGACCGTCTGAAAAGGCGATTCTGAGCTCCAGACTCATGGACAGGCCTCTTAGGCCTCTTTTCCCCAAAGGATATTTCAACGATGTACAGGTTGTGGCAACCGTCATGTGCGTCGACCCTGACTGTACCCCGGATATCGTTGCAATGCTGGGATCGTCTATTGCACTTTCTATTTCGGATATTCCTTTTGAAGGCCCGACAGCATCGGTTCTTGTGGGATTGGTAGACGGAGAGTTCATAATTAACCCCACCCTTGCACAGAGAGAAGCAAGCGACTTGCATCTGGTAGTCTCGGGGACAAGGGATGCTATCATGATGGTAGAGGCCGGAGCCAATGAAGTACCGGAGGATATGATCCTGGATGCTATACTCTTCGCCCACGAGGAAATCAAGTCTCTGATTGATTTTATCGACAGCATTGTCGAGGAGGTGGGAAAACCGAAAAAAGAGGTTGTTTTATACAAAGTACCGGAGGATATCGAACTTGCGGTCAGAGATTTTGCAACGGAAAAAATGCGCAATGCCATTCAAACCTATGATAAGCAGGAACGGCTGGATAATATGGATGGAGTGGAAACGGAAACCTTTGAACATTTCGCAGAAATCTTTCCGGATAACACGAAGGACATTGGCAACGTATTGTATGCCATTACTAAAGAGCAGGTCAGGAGCTTGATACTTGATGACGGCATACGCCCCGACAACAGAAAGAGCGATGAAATAAGACCGATCTGGTGCGAAACTCATTTTCTGCCAAGAACTCACGGATCCGGGCTTTTTACGAGAGGGCAGACTCAGGTCCTTTCGATTGCGACATTGGCACCGGCTGCGGAAGCACAGACCATCGACGGGATAAGCGAGGAAACCGAAAAAAGATATATGCACCACTACAATTTCCCGCCCTATAGCGTAGGAGAAGCAAAACCTTTGAGAAGCCCCGGCAGGCGTGAAATTGGACACGGCGCTTTAGCCGAAAGAGCTTTGGTGCCGGTGCTGCCTCCCCTTGAGGAATTTCCTTATGCAATCCGGGTAGTATCCGAAGTGCTTTCTTCCAACGGGAGCACAAGCCAGGCATCGGTATGCGGGAGCTGCCTTGCTCTTATGGATGCAGGTGTACCGATTACAGCGCCGGTCTCCGGTATTGCCATGGGTTTGATCAAATCCGAAGATAAGGTGGCAATTTTAAGCGATATCCAGGGAATGGAAGACTTCCTGGGGGATATGGACTTCAAAGTGGCAGGTACAAGAAAAGGTGTGACTGCGATCCAAATGGACATTAAAATACACGGTCTTGATAAAGAGATATTGCAGGCGGCTCTTAAGCAGGCTCACGACGGCAGATTGTTTATTATGGAGAAAATGCTGGAAGAGATATCCGAGCCGAGACCGGAGCTTTCACCTTATGCACCAAGGATAATTTCTATGTCTATAGATCCTGATAAGATCCGTATCGTGATAGGAAAAGGCGGCAGTACAATCAACCGCATCATCAGCGAAACCGGAGCAAAGATAGACATCGACGATGACGGAAATATATCTATCGCCTCGCCTGATATGGAAAGCGCCATTGCCGCTCAGAAAGAGATAGAACTGCTCTTAAGAGATGTGGAAGTGGGCGGCATATACGAAGGCAAAGTCACCAGACTTATGGCGTTCGGAGCTTTTGTCGAGATACTTCCGGGTAAGGAAGGGCTTCTTCATATTTCTAAAATGGCAAAACACAGGGTAGAGAGGGTTGAAGATGAATTGGAGGTGGGAGATACGGTAACTGTTAAAGTTACGGAAATCGACAGCCAGAATCGCATAAACCTCTCTCGTAAAGAGCTGCTTTAATCATTTTCGCGATACAGAAGTTTTTTAACCGCAGGAACAGATGCCGCGGCTGATTTTACAGGCAAAGGCTCTGGGCTTTGCGGTTGTTTTTTGAATGCCACCCTCAACCGGCGCATAGGTTAGTCGAGGGGTGGTATTATGGCAAGGCGAGCTTTATTTTATTTGATTATAGCCGGGACCTTATTATTCATCGGATACCAGTTTTATACTATGCTTTATTTGATGTCAGGAGAAGAAAGCATAACGGTCGAAGGCGAAGAAGGCTGCGTGATCCATCGCGGAAAGGAGGATGACGACAGGATCGCTTTTACATGTAATGTTGACTGGGGGGAGGCTATCGTTCCGGCAATGCTTGATATCTTTGCAGAATACAATATTAAAATCACATTCTTTGTAAGTGGAAAATGGGCCAATAATAACCCGCGGCTGCTTAGAAAAATGTTTCTGGAAGGTCACGAAATCCAAAACCACGGTTATGGACATCGATTAAGTTCTCAAATATCCGAAGAGGAGGTCATGGAAGAAATAAAAAAGACAGAAGACGCCATAAAAAACTTCACCGGTGTCAAGACGGAGGTTTTTGCTCCGCCTTCAGGGGATTATGACAGTAAAACAGTGGAGGTTTGCAGAGAAATGGGTTATTTACTCAGTCTGTGGTCGGTAGATACAATTGATTGGAGAGCAGGTTCAACAGCAAAAGTTATCGAAGACAGAGTGTTAAATAAAAAATTAAATGGGGCGATCCTATTAATGCATCCAAAAGAGGAAACCGTAAAGGCATTGCCGGGAATTATTAAAACTATACAAGGACGAGGGCTGGAGATAGTTACTCTTAAGGAACTGATACAATGATTGTCTTTGCCTTGCGCCGATACAGTTTACGATATATAATAATTCAATTATACAAAAGAAAAGTAAGGAGAAATACTGCGGATGATAATTAACAGAACATTAAACAACGGTATTCGAGTGGTCATGGAAAGCCTCCCTTTTGTGCAGTCTGTATCAGTCGGCATATGGGTCAGGGCTGGTTCCGTCGATGAGCTCCCGGTTTATTCAGGGATATCTCACCTCATTGAACACATGTTGTTTAAGGGTACAAAAAGCAGGAGTGCAAAGAAAATTGCTGAGGATGTGGACCGTATCGGTGGCCATATGAATGCTTTTACCGGGAAAGAGGCTACATGCTACTATATTAAAACCCTTGAAAAAAATGTTGATAAGGCATGCGACATATTGATAGATATGTTCATGAACTCAGTATTCGATCCGGATGAATTAAAAAAAGAAAAAGATGTTATATTTGAGGAAATCAAGATGATAGAAGATAACCCGGAGGATCTTGCGGGAGATTTGCTGCTTGAGATGGTATTCCGGGGGACGGCGCTGGAACAGTCAATTATAGGTACCCGCGAATCCCTGGAGGGCATCGCAAGAGACTCGATCATTGATTTTCTCTCACAGAAATACACTACCGATAACATTGTAATATCGGTGGCAGGCAGCTTTGACGCCGATCATATCTGTGAACTGTTCAACGAGAGCTTCCTTGCGGCACAGTCCGGAAAATCAAGAACACCGGGTCACAAGGCGCAGTATGAGCCTTCTTATCAGGTTAGGGTCAAAGATGTGGAACAAAGCCATATCTGCATGGGCGTGAAGGGAATAGCTCAAGAGGATCCGCTGTATTTCCCAATGGCTCTTTTAAATAATATTATAGGCGGGAGCATGAGTTCCCGGCTCTTTCAGAATATACGGGAACAGAAGGGGCTTGCGTATTCGGTCTACTCCAGCTCAAACTCATATGTAACCGACGGGATCTACAGCATATATGCGGGGGTAAGCCATACAAAGATTGAGGCGGCCATCGATGCTATAGCAGAAGAAATGAAGCTTGTAAAAACCAGCGGCATTGGGAGCGAGGAACTGTCAATAGCTAAAGAACAGCTGAAAAGCAGTTATGTCTTCAGTCAGGAGAATGTGAACAACCGGATGTACGCAAACGGTAAGAATACTTTACTCCTGTCCCGTGTCCTTACAGCGCAGGAGATCATAGAGCGGATCGACCAAGTGGAAGAGGAAGCAATGCTTAGGGCGACGGATTTGATTGCGGATATAGGCCGGTATTCGGCAGTATTGGTCAGCAGTAAAGATTATGATATCTGTTCAAAGATATTGGGTTTAGCAGTATGAAAATCAAAATCACAACTCAAGGGGGAGACCTTCCGAGCTATGAGACAGAAGGCTCTGCCGGAATGGATATTCGGGCCTTTGTCAAGGAGCCGGTTAAGCTGGACCCGGGCGAAAGGAAGCTGATACCTACCGGGATAGCTATAGAATTGCCGAAAGGTTATGAAGCGCAGATACGCGCAAGGAGCGGGCTTTCTGTAAAATTCGGAATAGGACTGGTAAACGGAGTAGGGACAATTGACAGCGATTACAGGGGCGAAATAAAAGTCGGGCTGATAAATCTTGGCGAAGATCCATATACGATAAACAACGGTGATCGTATTGCGCAGATGATCATTGCAAAATATGAGACCGCTGAATGGGAGCTTTCTGATGAATTAAACAGAAGTTCCCGCGGAAGCGGAGGCTTTGGTCATACCGGGATCTGACTCTTGCATAGTTTTGCACCTTCTGCATTTATCATCGCATATATTAGTAATAAATGCAGGAGGCCTTGTTTATGCTCACCATAGGATTGATAGAAGATCTTGCCCGGCTAAACCGGCTGAGGCAACCGGAACCTTTATTATTTGCCAAGGGTGCAGGAGCTAAAGGTGTTTTCGTTCCTTACATTTCGATGAAGGAATATACCAAGGCCTGTTTCCTTCAGGATGCAGAAACAGAAACCCCTGTTTTTGTGCGTTTTTCCCGAATGATGGGAAGGGCCGGATCGTCCGATACGGCAAGGGATATAAGGGGCTTTTTTGTAAAATTCTTTACCGGAGAAGGTATATATGATATGCCGGGAGTCAACATTCCGGTAGCATTTATTAAAGATCCTGAGAAATATCCGGCTTTGCTTGAGGCCTTAAGTCCTTGCACTAAAACCAATATTATGGAGCCGGAACGTCTATGGCGGTTTGTAGCCGAAAATCCCGAATCAATGCATATGATTACCTGGCTTTATTCCAATCGCGGGACAATAAAAAGCTATCGTACAATGGAAGGCCACAGTGTGCACACTTTTGTATGGGAAAATGACAAGGGAGAAAGTTTTTGGGTAAGATACCACTGGAAACCTTTTGAGGGAGTTGAAGAAATCAACCGCCAGGAAGCTGAATTTCTTGCCGGTTATGATCCCGATGCGGCTTCCCGGGATTTAGCGGGAGTGCTTGAGAGAGGAGGAAGTATCAAATATGAACTTTGTGTACAGTTGATATCGACGGGACAGAATGTGGAGAGTGAAATGTCTCTTCTGGATCCTACGGTGCTATGGCCGGAAACATCCGTTCCATGGACTAAAGTGGGGAAGATGATACTGCGCAGCGGAGTGGAGGATTACCGAGCGGAGGTCGAAAACTGTTACTTCTCTCCCGGAAGGCTTATCCCCGGGATAGATCTTTCACCGGAGCCCCTGCTGATAGCTATGACCTATTTTTCTTTGGACCATGAAAGATGCAGGACCGGAAACACATACATGGCGGTGGATCCGACCTTTTTACAGCAGAAAGTCTCAACGGGAGGTGCCAAAATACAGCATTACGAACCAAACCACCTTATTACTGGGCAATTGGCATGGAGGCTTCAATCTATGGATGAAAAAGAGAAAAATGCCTTGATCGATAATATGGGAGAAGAGATGCTTTTCATCGGTGAAAATATTCAGAGGGTAATCGTTCAGTATTTAAAAGATGCCAATACAGCCGTCGGCAACTCGCTTGAAAAGTGGCTTGGGCTATGTTAGAATCGAAAAACAAAGGAGCAGCAAAATGATACTTCGCGAAGAATTAGAACTGAGGGAATACACCATTCTTTCCGCCGGCGCCACCAAATCTGCGGAATCTAAAGGCCGCGCCCTGGAAGAAGATAAATGTGTTTTCAGAACGGATTTTCAGCGGGACAGGGACAGGATCATCCACTCGAAAGCCTTTCGGCGGCTAATGCATAAAACTCAGGTTTTTCTTGCTCCGGAGGGAGACCATTTTCGTACGCGTCTTACACACACACTGGAGGTTTCCCAGATAGCGCGGACCATCGCCAGATCCCTTTGCATGAATGAAGATCTTACGGAAGCAATAGCAATGGGGCACGATCTCGGACATACGCCTTTTGGGCATAACGGAGAAGAGTTTTTAAACGAAAGGCACGAAAAGGGCTTTAAGCACAACATTCAAAGCTTAAGAGTGGCGGAGGTACTCGAAAACCACGGAACGACGGCGGGCATGAACTTGACTGAAGAGGTGAAGGACGGGATTTTGAACCATACGGGAGAAGGTTTGCCGTACACTCCGGAAGGTCTGATAGTCCGTTACAGTGACCGCATAGCATATATCAATCACGATATCGATGATGCTCTAAGGTGCAATGTGATAAGTAAAACGGATTTGCCGCCGGACTGCATGGAGGAACTGGGATCCGATCATCGGAGACGGATCAACAATCTGGTCAGCGATCTGGTTATAAGCAGTGATAAATCCGGTAATATAGCTATGAGCGACGAAAAACTGTTTTACATGAACAAACTGAGAGATTTTATGTTTGAGAATGTATATCACAGCAGGAAAGTCAAGAAGGATGAAGAACTAAATAAAATAAAGTCCATGATATTCCTGCTTTATGACTACTTTGAAAGCAATCCTAAGAAATTGCCGGAGGAGCGCAGACGCGGAATCCCGCTTTATGGTATACAAGAGGTGGTTAAGGATCATATCGCAGGAATGACAGATCGGTATGCAGTAAATCTCTTTAAAGAGATCTTTGTGCCAAAGTCCTGGAAATAATTCGGATTCTTTTTATTTTCTAAAAAGGAATTCTCCCCTTATTGTCGTATATAGTGGCGAAATGATAGAACAGGACAGTACGACATGGCATCAAACTTCAATATAGTCGAAGAAATAAAAAGCAGGTGTAACATTGTTGATGTGGTCGGCCGACAAGTCGCATTGAAGAAGACCGGTTACAATCATAAAGGGTTATGCCCGTTTCATAATGAAAAAACGCCGTCCTTCGTTGTATCTGAGGACAAGCAGATTTTTACCTGCTTTGGTTGCGGAGCCACGGGCGATGTGATTGAGTTTACCAAACGGTACCACAATCTTGATTTTCAGGGTGCCCTTGAGAAACTTGCGGAAGAGTGCGGGCTGGAATTACAAAATACGGGCTTCGGAGCGGAAGGAAAAAAAGCACAGCTGTATGAAATAAATCGTGAAACGGCATCATTTTATCACAAGCGCTTTTCGATGGAACCTAACAGCGCCGCCGCATATATGAGATCGAGAGAGTTGGGACCCTCGGTGCTGAAAAAATTCGGGATCGGCTATGCAGACGCAGAATGGCAGAGTTTGTTTGACTATTTATCGAGTAAAGGTTATGATCGCAAGCTGCTGCTTTCACTGGGACTCGTATCGGAATCAGGCGGCAAGATCTATGATAAATTTCGTGATCGGGTCGTATTTCCGATCATTAGCACCAGCAAGAAGGTAATAGGATTTGGCGGACGAACAATAGGCAACGGTACCCCTAAGTATCTGAACTCGCAGGAATCGCCGATATTTCAGAAGAAAAACAGCCTGTATGGATTAAATTTGACAAGGGAGGATATAAATAGAGAAGATTGTGCAATACTTGTTGAAGGGTATATGGACGTAATATCCTTGTATCAGTATGGAATACGAAATGTTTCCGCTTCGTTGGGAACTGCGCTTACTGAAAGCCAGGCTATGATGCTGAAGCGTTATACGGACAATGTCATATTGGCTTATGATGCCGATGAGGCGGGACAAGCAGCGGCATTAAGAGGAATGGATATTTTGTATGCTGCAGGGTGCAATGTAAAGATACTTCAGATTCCGGGGGGGAAGGATCCGGATGAATATATAAAAGAAAACGGAAAGGAAGCTTTTTCCGCACTTATTAAACAAGCTTTACCATTCATGGATTACAAGCTGTCAAACATTAAAAAGCAAGTAGACTTGAATACTACCGCCGGCAATGTGTTTTTTTTGAAAGAAGCGGCTCGGGCAATGAAATGTCTAAGCCCCGTGGAAGCAGAGACTTATATAAAAAAAGTGGCATCGGAAACAGGAATATCCGAGGGTGCTTTCCGGCTTGAAGTTTTCGGGAGCGGGTTTGTGACCGTTCCAAAAAATTGGGAAAATACAGAAGGGCGTCGTAAAGGCGGTATAGATAGATCTTCATTGCTGGAGCTTCATTTGATAAGGCTGATGCTTCTCAGAAGCTCATACGTTCCGCTGATAGAACCTTATAAAGACTTTTTTGAAACAGTGTCCTGCTACCGGATATATGAGATAATTCGTTCATTATATAAACCTGATGAAGAAATAGATCTTAAACAGCTGCAAGACAGCTTGGATGAGGAATCCAGAGCGGTACTGGCACATACGCTCGAAACAGTCCATATTGCCAACAGAGACAAACAGGTATTTGAAGAATGCGTTTCACACATCCGCACGATCAAAAAAGGGAAGAGAGAAGAAGAGCTGATTAAGATACTTTCCATACTGGACGATGAAAAGGATAGTGAAAAAATATTGGAATTAAGTAAGGAATTGATGGATATACAAAGGGAAAGGTACAAGGGAGCACGCAATGAGCTATGATATGGAACAACCCGAAGATAAGAGGTTTGAGTTCGTCAACGAGTTGATGGAAAAAGCTAAAAATAAAGGAGCCATCACCTATCAGGAAATATCTGCACACCTGGAAAATGTGGATATGGACAAAAACCAGATGGATGATCTCTATGACGCTCTGATCTCAATGGGAATCGAAATCGTTTCTGAGACAGATCCAGATGATTTCGAAATCATTGCACTGGAGCAGGAAGAAGAGGCAGAGCCGGAGACAGCTGCGGATGAAACGGAAACTGATTTGGAAGCTTCGATCCCCAAAGGGATAGCCGTTGATGATCCGGTAAGGATGTATCTAAAAGAAATAGGGAAAGTCGCTTTGCTTACGGCGGAAGAAGAGATCGAACTGGCAAAACAGATGGAAATGGGAAATGAAGAGGCAAAGCAGAAATTGTGCGAGGCCAACTTGCGACTGGTGGTGAGCATAGCTAAACGATATGTGGGCCGAGGGATGCTGTTTCTGGATCTGATTCAAGAAGGCAACCTGGGTCTGATCAAAGCGGTAGATAAGTTTGACTGGAGGAAGGGTTACAAATTCAGTACATATGCTACCTGGTGGATCAGACAGGCAATTACCAGGT
>Ga0255345_1004468_pt1 | contig 15250 bp, 17 predicted proteins | sample wastewater_treat_6_FD_192415 | JGI IMG/M metagenome (GOLD analysis project Ga0255345, IMG submission 192415) | Wastewater microbial communities from Lulu Island WWTP, Vancouver, Canada - plant20 | ecosystem: Engineered > WWTP > Wastewater > Unclassified | place: Canada: Vancouver, British... | reverse complement strand
GTCGGCTACAACTGCATTTCATTTTTTTAGGCCGCTTCGGCGGTCTTATTGTCATGCCCATTTTTCCGTATATGAAAGTTTCGTGAAATTGCATTCTGAGGTATTGACTTTTATTAGCAGGTCTACTATATATCCGAGGATTTTGAGGTTTGGACAAAGAAATTTGCAAAAGTTTACACTTTGTTCATCACGGTTCTCCCTTATGCCTAAATTCAACAGCGAATTTTTATACATATCGCAAAGAGATCGGACTGTCCTCGGTCATACCCTATCGGCTAATATCATCGTTGAGAAGTAGGGTGAAATGATGATATGGTCGGTCTGCATTTTGAAATTCCCCATAACAATTTGTCGAACGGAGAAACGCTAACGAGACAGAAAGTTTGAGCGCAATGCCAGTAGACAAACGGCGGTGTTGCGCGCTATAATATTATCGTGGGGGTTAATTCATATCCCACGATACCAAACAGAAAAGAGGTGATGTGAATGAAGGTCAAGGATAAAGTAGAGGTCGCTGACAAGTCTGCTGATACCGTCAAGGGCGGTGTGCTGTCTGAGAATGATGAAAAGCTCGACAAGATTGAGAAGTCCATTCAGAATGCTCTGAAGCGTAAGCACAAGATCATTATGGAGAACAAGCTCTATACCTACGGACAACTCTCCGAGCTTTACGGTAAAGAGGGACAGGAGCTTCTTGATGCTGTGACAGCGGAGCATACGCTGATCGGCAAGCTGACCGCAAGCGGTATGAGCTATGCCGATATTGAGGGACTGGCTGATAGCTCCGATGATGATACCGACAACGGCTCGGACGATGCCGACAGCGGTGCTGTCGATGAAGCAATCGGGCAGACTTCGCTCTTCGATGAAAAGCCTAACCCCTATGCGGTTTGAGATATAACCGACAATAAAACGATAGCCGTGGAGGAACGGCTGACGGCTGTTTCTCCATACGGCTACTGTGCAGGAGTAACGCCCCTGCAACAAAAAGCCCTTGCGTGTATAGATAGATAATCGCAGGCGGAAAGGAGAAAATTGACAACAAACGATGCTACCCTTGCAGAGCTGAACGAGCGATATAAAGATAAGCCCGTAAGCGAAGCAACCTATGAGATCGACGGTCAGCTTTTTACCGTCACAAGCCACTATGTCGGGGAGAAAAATCTCGACAAGGAGCTTTACAGAATGGCTTTTGAAAGAGCCTATGCAGAGACCGTAGGACAAGTCTGAAAAAAAGAGAAAAAAGGACTTGCCATATTCGGGTTTCTGCGCTATAATAGAAATGTCGAATATGGCTGTCTTGATTGGAAAGGAGTATGTCATGACAAGACAGTCAACCTACAATGTGGGTATTTATGTGAGATTATCACAGGAAGATATGCGAGAGGGCGAGTCCCTCTCCATAGAAAATCAGAAGAAAATGCTGACGGACTATGTTAGTCAGCAGGCAGGTTGGAACTTGGTGGAGATTTGCGAGGACGATGGTTACAGCGGAACAAATTTTGACCGCCCCGGCATTAAGCAGATTCTTGACGATGCTAAGTCGGGCAAAATCAATCTTATTCTTGTGAAAGATTTATCTCGTTTCGGTCGTAATTACATCGAGGTCGGTCAGTACATCGACTACATTTTTCCTTCGTTCAATATCCGCTTCATCGCCCTGAGCGACAATGTGGATACGCTTGACCGCAACAGTACGGCAATGGACTTAATGCCGATCATGAATTTGTTCAATGAATGGCACGCCGCAAATACTTCCAAAAAGGTGCGTAGTGTCCTTGCTCAGAATGCCAAAGAGGGAAAGTATATCGCTTCTTATGCCGCCTATGGCTATCTCAAAAGTGATGATGAAAAGCACACACCTGTCATTGATGAGCCTGCCGCACAGGTGGTACGCCGTATCTTCGAGCTTCGTGCAACGGGTATCACGCCGACACAGATCGCAAAAAGCTGAACGCTGAGGGTATCCCTATTCCGTCCGACTATCGGGCGCAGAGGTTGGGAAAGCCGAATATGTACAAAAACACATTCCATTATTGGAGTCATGTTGCGGTGAGAAATATCCTCAGCAATCCTATTTACATCGGCAACCTCGCACAGCAGAGATACACTACGGTATCATTCAAAAATCACAAGTCCGTCCGTAGAAGTAAAGACGAGTGGGTTATTGCGGAGCATACTCACGAGCCTATTATTTCTCAGGATCTTTGGGACAAGTGCCAAGAGATTGACCGCTGTGCAAGCCACGGCAAAATTATGAAAAAGGGCATTGTTCTTCCGCTGAATAGTTTGATGTTCTGCCCTGACTGCGGTGCGAAAATGAAGCTGAACGGTCACGCAAAGAAAAAGGACGGCTCTGTCAATTATTTCTATGCCTGCGGTACATACAGCCGATGCGGTGCAAGCACTTGTACCACTCACTATATCAGCCAGAAGCAGATTGAAAAGATCGTGCTTGCTGATATTCACGCAAAGGCAAAGTATGTGATCGAGAACGAAGATGAAGCCCGACAGGAGTTTCTCAAACGCAAGGAAGCGGACGGAACAAAATTCCTTGACGATGCCCGTCAGCAGCTTGCAAAGCACCAGTCAAGGCTTGCCGAGTTGAAGATGATGACACAGAAAGTCTATCAGGACAAGCTGCTCGGCAAGGTGCCGGAGGACTTGTGCCTTGAAATGCTCGGTCAGTTCCGCACAGAAGAAGCAGAGCTGACGGAGAAAGTAGAAAGCCTTACCGCTGCATTGGAACAGGACAGTAAGGCAAAGGACGATATTGAGGAATTTATCCGCCGTCTGAAACAGAACGCTGATGCACCTGAGCTGACGAGAGAAATGTGTGTAGACCTGATTGAGTACATTGTGGTCGGTGAACGCTCAAAGGATAAAAACACACCTCGCCGTATTCAGATTTATTACAAGTTCCTTAATAATGGGCTTGCCGAGGGAGAAAAGCCCGAATTTAAGTAAGTATGAGTTAATGTGTATCCATTAGATAATGTTTGCTCATACACGCAAAAGTCGCATTCTTCTTCAAGTGACTCGATTTCAGCGATAGATTTCTTATCTATAGCATCATCGGCATCTTCGCCCTCTACCTCTGCTTCTCCTGCTGCCTTGTGCGGCACACCCAAATCACAGAAAATAATCTGTGTGAGCCTATCCTCAGCCGTTTCAGCGTGGATACGGGCAACATTCTCAACGCACTTATTTAACTTTGTGTCGGGGTTATCCTCAAATGATGGATCAATCAATCTCGGATCAAGACCGAGCTTTCTTCCATCCGACGTAATCTTGAGCATATTGTCAATCGTGGGATCAACATTGCCTGCATTGATAGCATCTGCACGATCAGCCAATTCTTGAACAAGCTCCTGCTGAAAAGGAGTAGCATCGACCTGAACCACCTGATAATCACAGTCAGGCACATCAAGTTTCAGCGTATCCGCAGTACGAATGTCAGCCACTTGCTTGAACATAGACATAAGCTCAGGCAAGCCCGTATAGTTTGCAATACGGGTTCGCTCCTTGAAGCCGTTTCCCGCAGGCTTTAACTCCCAATCGGTTTTTTGTTCACCGAAAACTGCTATCCAATTATCAAAGTGCTGTAATCCGTGATCGTTCAGGAAGTCATACTCCAAGTAACGCATCATGGTGTGCAGCTCTGTAATACTATTACTGATAGGCGTGCCGTAAGCAACACCTTAGCAACGATTATTTGGTAATGTTCGGACGGTTGGTTTTACAACAATAAAACCGAAAGGACAGATACAAATGATTGATGCGATGTACAATTACAGACAGGGCGAAATCCACTCCGCCGAGTTCTCTGACGAGTTCAACAAGCTCTGTATCCCCTTTGAAGATTCGCTGAGCGAGGAGCAGATTGATGTGTTTCACAAGCTCCTCGACTGCGTGAGCGAGACTGCCGCCGCCGAGATGAGGGCAGCATATAAGGTTGGCTTCAAGGACGGTGCGGCATTGATGAAAGAAATTCAGGAATAACAAGGCGATCTAACCGACTAATACAATAATTACCCTAAGAGCTATGCTTTCCAAATAACGGATAGTGTAGCTCTTTTCAGATTCTTATGAAACAAAAGCCCAGTGAAAAATATAGATTTTTCGTTGCGGAGCGATTGACTATTTGTGCAGATTGTGGTATAATATTACCAAGTATAACTTCGCATAATTTAGACTTATCGGAAGTGGAGGTGCAATTATGACCATACTCTCAAAAAAAGAAATGTCTGAGGAAGATATTAAACTTCAATATATCACTCCTGCTATCCTCGCAAAATGGGATAAAAGCAGAATTACAATGGAAACAAGGATCACCGACGGTAAGATCTGTCTGAACGGTAACTTTGTTCATCGTGATAAGAAAAGTGCCAAGTTTGCCGATTATGTCCTGTATTGGAGCAGCAGTTTCCCCATAGCGATCGTTGAAGCTAAGGACAACAACCATAGCGTATCATTCGGCTTACAGCAGGCTATCGCTTATGCTCAAATGATGGATGTACCTTTCGTTTACAGCTCCAATGGTGATGCTTTCTATGAACACGATATGCTGACAGGTATGGAGCGTGAGATCGCACTTGATGATTTCCCTACACCTGATGAGCTTATGGAACGATACAAGGCAAATGCGAACGGCGGGCAAGGTCTGTCTGCAAATGAGCTTGCAGTTATCAGCCAGCCTTACTATTCAAGCCAGAACACCTACGAGCCGAGATATTATCAGCGTGTAGCAGTAAACCGTACTGTTGATGCTATTGCTCGTGGTGTAATGAGACTCCTGCTCGTCATGGCAACAGGCACGGGCAAGACCTATACTGCGTTCCAGATCGTGTACCGTTTGCTGAAAAGCGGTATGAAGCGTAAGATACTGTATCTTGCCGACAGGAATATCCTTGTGGATCAGTCCATTCAGCAGGATTTCTCTCCGCTTGAAAAGGTTATCCACAAGATCAATGTTGCTAAGGATAACAAAACCACTATCACCTCACATCAGGTCTATTTCTCGCTATATCAGCAGTTGATCGGTGATGATGATAAGGAGCATTTCTCTGAGCTTTTCGACAAGGATTTCTTTGACCTTATCATCGTAGACGAGTGCCACAGAGGTAGTGCAAAAGAGGACAGTAAGTGGCGCAGGATACTGGAATACTTCTCCTCGGCTACACAGATCGGTATGACCGCTACTCCGAAGGAGACAACATATACTTCTAACATTTCGTATTTTGGCGAACCGATCTACACATACTCCCTCAAAAACGGCATTGAGGACGGATTTCTCGCCCCGTTTAAGGTCATCAGCATCACAACAGACATTAGTGACGGCTGGAGACCGCTGAAAGGACAGCGTGACTATTACGGCAACGAGATTGAGGACAGGATATACAACAATACCGACTATGACTACAATATCATTATTCAAGACAGAATCAACCAGGTTGCCCTTGAAATTACGAACTACCTTATCAGCACAGACCGTATGCAGAAAACGATCGTATTCTGCGCGACTGAGGATGCTGCGGAGCGTATGAGGGTGGCTCTTGTCAACTTCAATGCGGATATGGTTGCTCAGAATCCTGATTATGTGGTGCGTATCACAGGCTCGGACGAGTACGGCAAGAGCAAGCTCGATTACTTCATCTCTGTCGGCTCTCCTTATCCTGTTATCGCTACGACTTCTAAGCTCCTGTCTACGGGTGCTGACTGCAAAATGACAAAGCTGATCGTGCTTGATGAGAATATCGGCTCTATGACCGAGTTCAAGCAGATCATTGGTAGAGGAACCAGACTGCGTGAAAAAGAAGGCAAAACACACTTCGTTGTTATGGATTTCAGAGGTGTGACAAGGCTGTTCTACGATGAAAAGTGGGACGGTCCGGTTGAAATTGATCCTAACTATCACCCTCCGAAACCGAAAGAGGGACCGGATATTATTGTCGATCCGCCTCTCCCTCCTCCTGAGCCGCAGGAGAAGCCCTATGTCGATGTGAACGGCTGTACTGTCCGGATCATCAACAAGGTGGTATCGGTCTATGATGCCGACGGCAAGCTCCTCCGACATGAGAATATCATAGACTATACAAGAACAAATATCCTCGGAGAATACGCCGACTTAGAGCATTTTATCAGAAGTTGGAACGGTGAGGAAAAGAAAAAGACCATATCCGAGCTTTTCAAGGAACACGGAATTGACCTGCAAGCCCTGAAAGAATCACAGGGTATGGGCGATATTGACGATTTTGATTTCATCATTCATGTTGCGTTCGACAAGAAACCGCTGACACGCAGAGAGCGTGCGAATGATGTGAAGAAGCGTGACTTTATCAGCAAGTACAGCGGAATGGCAAGAGAGGTCATTGAAGCTCTGCTTGAAATGTACTCCAACGAGGGCATCTATCAGATAGAGGATACGCAGGTGTTGAAGCTCGATCCGTTTATCAGAATGGGCAAGCCTGCCGCAATCGTAAAGCTGTTCGGTGGAAAAGACGGCTATATTCAGGCTGTCCGCGAACTGGAACAAGAAATTTACAAGGAGATCTCCTAAATGAGTAATGACTATGTTTTAGGTCTCTCACCTACAGATTTTGAAAAGCATTGTTATTCTATTTTAGAAGGATATGCTGAGAAAGAAGGTCTTAAAGACTTCACAATTACACACAATGTAATAATTGAAACATATGACGGAACTTATCAAATCGATGTATATGCTGAATTTACTGCACTTAATTCAAAATTTAAGGTTTTATGTGAGTGTAAACAATATACTTCATCTGTAAGCAGAGAAAAAGTTGCTGTTTTACATGATAAAATTGAGAGTATCGGTGCTCATAAAGGAATACTACTTGCTACAAGTGATTTTCAAAGTGGTGCAATTCAGTACGCAAAAGCTCATGGAATTGCCCTGATAACTGTTGAAGATCATACATTGAAGAATCACTCATTTTCAAATGAAAGCGGTATCCTTGATGAAAATGATCCATTTGCTTATGGTGTGTTACATATGCCTCCGGTAGTTGCATCTGTATATAGTGAAGATATGAATGAACCACAAAGGATTTATCCTACAAGAGCTATGATTGGAAAGTTAATGTTGGAGCAAACAAAACGTATAAACGAAGCATATGGAACAGATATAAAGCTTCCGTTTATTGTTGAGGAGGATGAATAATGAGCAGTTTAGGTAATTTCGTAAAGAGATTACGGGATATTATGAGAAACGATGCAGGTATCAACGGTGATGCACAGCGTATCGAGCAGATCGCTTGGCTGCTGTTTCTCAAGGTTTACGACACAAAGGAAGAAGATTGGGAATTTGATGATGATGCCTATGAGTCTATCATTCCCGAAGAATGCCGCTGGCGTAATTGGGCAGTAGATGACGGCAAGGGTACAGCACTAACAGGCGATGATCTGCTTGATTTCGTCAATAATACGCTGTTTCCTACACTGAAAGGCATACAAGTTTCCAAGACTACGCCTATCAATAAGGCTATCGTCAAGACAACATTTGAGGACACCAACAACTACATGAAGGACGGTGTTCTGCTCCGACAGGTAGTCAATGTCATTGATGAGCTTGACCTTACCAATTATGAGGAAAGCCACGCATTTGGTGATATTTATGAGTCTATCTTGAAAGAATTGCAGAGTGCAGGCTCGGCTGGTGAGTTTTACACGCCCCGTGCTGTGACCGATTTCATGGCTCAGATGATACGCCCTGTGATCGGTGAGAAAATGGCGGACTTTGCCTGCGGTACGGGCGGATTTATCATTAGTTGGCTCAAAGCCCTTGAATCGCAGAAAAAGACCGTTGAGGACAGAGCTGCGTTTGACACCTCGGTTTACGGTATCGAAAAAAAGCAGTTCCCGTATATGCTGTGCGTGACGAATTTGCTCCTGCACGATATTGATACCCCTCGTATCTATCACGATAATTCGCTGTTAAAAGACGTTCTCGACTATACTGAGGACGATCAGTTTGACGTTGTTCTGATGAATCCACCATACGGCGGCAGCGAGAAGAATGAAGTCAAGAATCATTTTCCGTCCGATCTCGCAAGCAGTGAGACTGCTGACCTGTTCATGTCGGTCATTATGTATCGCCTGAAGCAGAACGGCAGAGCTGCGGTCATTCTCCCTGACGGTTTCCTGTTCGGTACGGATAATGCAAAGGTCGCTATCAAAAAGAAGCTAATGAGCGAGTTCAACCTGCACACGGTCATTCGTATGCCGCACAGCGTTTTTGCTCCGTACACCTCTATCACCACCAATATCCTGTTCTTTGACAGAACAGGCTCAACTAAGGAAACATGGTTCTATCGTCTGGATATGCCCGATGGGTACAAGAACTTCTCCAAGACCAAGCCGATGAAGCTCGAACACTTTGCTCCTGCTGTTGAGTGGTGGAGCGACCGACAGGAGATCACCATTGACGGCTTTGATAAGGCGAAAAAGTACACGGCTGAGGAGCTTGCTGAGAGAAATTATAACATTGACCTCTGCGGTTTTCCCCATGAGGAAGAAGAAATACTCCCTCCGAAGGAGCTGATTCAGCAGTATCAGGAGAAGCGTGCAAGCCTAAATGCGGATATTGACCGTATTTTGGAGCAGATCACGGGTATTCTCGGTATCAGCGATATGGAGGACTTGACATGACAGCACAGCAGCTAAAAAACTCAATACTCCAGATGGCGGTGCAGGGCAAGCTCGTTCCGCAAGATCCGGGCGACGAGCCTGCAAGTGTACTGTTAGAGCGTATCAAAGCCGAAAAACAGGAGCTTATCAAGGCAGGCAAGATCAAAAAGGATAAGAAGTCCTCGGAGATATTCAGAGGGGCTTCCCGTAATTTGCCTTATGCCTTCTGTGAGCAGATCGGAAAGGATATTCGTGATATTTCGGACGAGATACCGTTTGAGATTCCTGATTCGTGGGAGTGGGTAAGGTTAGGAAGTATCGTTTATAACAGAGGTCAAATGAAGCCTACATCAGACTTCTGCTATGTTGATATTGGTTCGATTGACAATAAAAGGCAAAGATTAGGCGATACAGAGAATATCATAACACCCGATAAAGCACCGTCACGAGCAAGGAAAATAATAGATGTTGGCGATATTATCTATTCTACCGTAAGACCATATCTGCATAATATGTGTATCATTGATAGACAGTTTTCTTTACAACCTATTGCAAGCACTGGATTTGCTACAATGACGTGCTACAGCGGTTTACTCAATAAATACTTGTTCTATTATCTACTTGCACCAGATTTCGATAATTATGCTAACGATACTGAAAACTCTAAAGGTGTAGCATATCCTGCAATAAATGATGATAGATTATATAAGGCACTTATTCCTATCCCACCGCTTGCCGAACAACACCGCATAGTAGCCAAGATAGAAGAACTACTCCCATACCTCGAAAGATACGGTAAGGCAGAAGAACACCTCAACGCCCTCAACACAACCTTCCCCGAAGCCCTGAAAAAGTCTATCCTGCAAGAAGCTGTACAAGGCAAGCTCGTTCCGCAGAATCCTGACGACGAGCCTGCAAGCGTACTGCTGGAGCGTATCAGAGCCGAAAAACAGTCACTTATCAAGGCTGGCAAGATCAAGAAAGACAAGCACGAATCGGTCATCGTAACAAGGGATAAAATTCCTTATGAGATCATAGACGGAAAAGAACGCTGTATAGCCGATGAAGTGCCGTTTGAGATTCCTGATAATTGGTGCTGGTGCAGGCTTAAAAGCATTATAAATGCAGTTTCTGCTCGTCGTGTTCATCAATCAGATTGGAAAAATAGTGGTATCCCGTTCTATCGTGCGAGAGAAATAGCTAAACTTGCAGAAAATGGGTATGTCGATAACGAATTATTTATTTCAGAAGAATTATTTGCTGAATACGCCCAAAGTGGTGTCCCTAAAAGCGGAGATTTGATGGTAACTGCTGTTGGCACATTAGGAAAGACGTATATTGTTAGAGATACAGACAAATTCTACTACAAAGATGCCAGTGTAATATGCTTTGAAAACTACGGTAAACTCTGCTCCGAGTATCTTAGGTATCTTATAATGTCACCATATATGGAAACAGTCATCAAAGATAATTCGTCTGGAACAACAGTAGGCACTATTACGCTTGTTAGAGCAAATGAATACTTGATTCCACTTCCACCGCTTTCCGAGCAAAAGCGAATAGTCGCAAAGATAGAAGAACTTATGCAATACTGCGATAAGCTGAAATAAAAAACAAGGCATACCACTACATACGGTGGTATGCCTTGTTATCATTCTGTAAGTTAACCTAAAAAAGATTAAGAAAACTACTTGACAAGAGGTGAAAAATGTGCTATAATATCTGGTAAAGGAGGAGGTGCTACCATGGCTTACACGAAATTTGGCGAGTTTATGCGCATATTGAGAGTAAAACACCATGAAGTGATGGGCGATGTCGCTAAGCTGCTCGGTGTCTCCACACCATTCCTGTCTGCTGTTGAGAACGGTAAAAAAAACGTTCCGACAGAATGGTTCAATGTAATTGTAGAGCATTACGCTCTCACAGACGAGGAACAAGCTGAACTCAGAGAAGCTATCGAAAACTCAAAAACACAGATAAAGCTGAATTTGTCGGGTTCTTCTGCCTATCAGCGGGACGCAGCATTGCAATTTGCCCGTTCTTTCGGAGAAATCGACGAGAATACAGCTCAGAAAATCTTAGAACTTTTGAAAAGGAGCAACAACGACTAATGGATTACATTACTAAACCTACCAGCAGAGCCACTTTAAGACGGTTCAGTAAGATCGTTAGGGCTATTTTCGGGTGTGAATCCGATGACGAGCCGTTTCCTGTGCTTCAAGCTCTGGAAAAGCTGCCTGATGTTATTGAGGACGCAAGCTTTGAGATCGTAGATGACAATGATCTGCCTGCAAATGTTTTCGCACAGTGTTACCCAAAACCCGAAGGCGGTTTCGTGATACAGATCAAGGAAACCGTCTATGATGGAGCTTGTTATAATGACAACTATGCTTTCCTCTGCTTTATTTGCCATGAGATCTGTCATGTGCTTCTCTTTTGGATAGGCTTTACACCCGTATCTACCCGTGCTTTTGGTGATACTGAGATCGAGCCGTTCAGAAGCGTTGAGTGGCAAGCAAAAGCGCTGACCGGCGAAGTCATGATCCCGTATGAAGCTTCAAAGGGAATGACATCAAAGGCTATCGTGGAGAAGTACCATGTTACCAAGAAATCGGCAGATTACAGGGTGAAGCAGGATAAGAAGAAAAGGTAAGACATTTTACGAAAGGTAGGGTGATTCCGATGGACAATTATTTTTGACAAGAAGAAACGCACAGGTGTACGATACTGCGCCAACAGCATCTACCTATGCGTTCCCAGCTATGCATTATAATACACAGCTCTCCAAGCATTATTATAGCATAGCTGAACCTTCTTGTCAATAAGCAATCTATACAAATCTTATTGACCGTCGCTGTAAGCGGCAGAAAGGAGAAGCTATGACTTCTTTAGACATGAGAGAAAGCCATCTCTTTATGAGAAACGGCTTTGATGTTACGGGCAAGTGGGATATTCCTATCGTAAAGAAGCAGGAAATTCCTCTTGATAATGTGCGTCTTATCGCATATTCCGACACAAGACAGAACGACAGACCTGAGAACACTGCTTGCGGAGTGCATTTCTTTATTGACGATTATCGTTTTACGGGCATTTACAACAATCCTGAGAGAAGTATCGAGAAGCTCTCACAGTATGCTTTCCTGCTTACCCCCGACTATTCGACGTATTCCGATATGAATTACTGGAGACAGCTTGAGAGCGTTGCTCATAGTCATTGGGTAGGAGCATATTGGCAGAGTATGGGACTGAAAGTAGTACCCACCATGACATGGAGCGACAGCAGAAGCTACACTTTTTGTAATGACGGTGTTGAAAAAGGCGGTATTGTGGCAATTGGCATGATCGGATGCAAGCATGAGAAAAATCTTTTCCTTCAGGGATATAACAAGATGCTTGAAACTGTTGAGCCGAGTGCTATCATCTGCTTAGGCGAACCTTTCAAGGAAATGGACGGTAATATCATTGCTGTTGACTACCGTGCATCAAGAAAGGTGGTGCGTTGATATGGGCGGCAGAGGTAGTTCAAGTGGGATCAGCGTTAAAGGCAGAGCTTATGGAACAGAATATAAGTCCCTGCACACCGCTGGTAACATAAAGTTTGTAGTATATAAATATGGTAATCCGACAGCACCTATGGAAACGATGACCAAAAGACGTGTCTATGTGACACTTGGCAAAGACGGTGCGCCTAAGTACATCTCATATTATGATGCTGAAAACAAGCGTACCAAACAGATTGATCTTGATAAGCCGCATCATGGTGTACTTCCACACACACATCACGGATACGAGCATAAGGAAAATGATACCTCTAAGGGCTTTGCGAACCTTACCGATAAGGAGCGCGCAATGGTTGATATGGTAGATAAGATTTGGAGGAAAACAGTTTATGATAAATGGAAAAAGAAGTACAGCTAAAATGACATGGCAGGAGTTTACGGAGTGGCAGCGTTGGGACGAGTTTCCTGAGAGAGCCGATGATCCGCCTATGACCGTAGATGTAATGTTCTTTTATAAAGGCGACACATACTTTATTGACGAGTCATATGGGCAGTACCATGTATTGGATAAAGACTGGAATCCCATCAGTTCCGATAAGAATCTGCTCACACTTTTGACTTCTCCTATTCCTCTGTTTGGTAATAAGTCTTTCCGTGACATTATCAGCGAAATCGACTTTGATGCTTGAATCATCATAATGCTATTCTGTATAGCAGCAAGGCATACCACCATTTTCGGCGGTATGCCTTGTTTTTTACCAATCAATAATACTGTCCACGATCTCACGCTGTTCCGTAGCGGTCTTGCGGAGATAGATGCGAGTAGTTTCAATGCTCTCATGCCCCATAAGGTCTGCGAGGAACGCAATATCGTTGCAGCGGTCAAGAAAGCTCTTGGCAAAGCGGTGGCGGAACGAATGCGGATATACCACCTTTGTGTCGATGCCGTACTTCTCTGCAAACTTCTTCAATTCGCCCGAAATGCCCCTTGTGGTGATACGCTGTCCTCGCTGATTGAGGAAGATGAAACCGCTGTCCTGCTTCTTTTCAGTAAGCCACGCAAGTGCTTCTGCCTGCAAGGACTTCGGAATATAGATACGGCGGAGCTTACCGCCCTTAGAGTACAAATCAAGATAGCCGAGCCTGACGTGTTCCACCTTGATCTGGATCAGCTCGCTCACTCTCGCTCCCGTGGCAGCAAGAAAGCGGATCACAAAGTACCAGAACAATTCGCCGTCCTCTTTCAGACGCTTCTTGAAGTACAAATAATCCGCTTCACTGATAACATTTTCGAGGAACGGCTTCTGCTGTACTTTGACAAAGGACAGCTTCCACTTCTCCTTGCCCACGCTTTCAAGGTAGCAGTTCATTCCACGCAGGCGGAGGTTTACCGTCTGCGGTTTGAAGTGATCCACGAGCCACACCTTGTATGCCGTGAGGTTCTTCTTGGTCACGCTGCCGTACTGCTCGGTGAACTGTCTCAGGGCGAACAGATAGGCAGACTTTGAGTTTTCGGACAGATTTGTCTTGTCCAAATATGCCTTAAATGTGTCAATCATATCGAAAGACCTCCTTCCGATATAATTGTAACATCTTACTTTGTGATCGTGTTGATGTAAGGCATGATTTCTTCGATTTTTGCGACTATTCGCTTTTGCTCGGCAAGAGGTGGAAGCGGTAACAATAACTGCTTGAATATTTCAAACGGTGGAATATTCTTTATAGCAGAGCCTTTACTGCTTTCCCTTGCGGAGTTTTTCAAAACATAATCAAAATACATAAGGAAATAATCAATATCTATTGGTGCAAATATTGTCATTCGCATAAGTGCCTGATTGATTATGCCTAATTCTATATTATCAGGCATTACATAGGTTTCTCCTATTGTTCCTGCACAGCTTACTATAATATCACCTGCTGAGACAGTAAAGCCTTGCATTTTATCTTCATAATACTGCCGTGTGATATAGTAATCGCCCAAAGTATGGTCTTTTTTAATAGCGTTTTTCTGCTCATATACTTTTACTGTATCAGCACCTTTAGGGACAAACATTGATTTTGTCAAGCTACTTCCGAAAGGTCCTTTTCTGTAAATGCCTATGTCATTAAGTCGTATTAACGCCCACCCCTCTGGTAGCTCAAACGGCACTTCATCAGCAATACAGCGTTCTTTTCCGTCTATGATCTCATAAGGAATTTTATCCCTTGTTACGATGACCGATTCATGCTTGTCCTTCTTGATCTTGCCAGCCTTGATAAGTGCCTGTTTTTCGGCTCTGATACGCTCCAACAGCACACTTGCAGGCTCATCATCGGGGTTCTGCGGAACGAGCTTGCCTTGTACAGCTTCTTGCAGGATAGACTTTTTCAGAGCTTCGGGGAATGTGGTGTTGAGGGCGGTGAGGTGTTCTTCTGCCTTGCCGTATTTTTCGATGTATGGGAGGAGTTCTTCTATCTTGGCTACTATGCGGTGTTGTTCGGAGAGAGGTGGTAGTGGAATAAGCACTTCGTTTATATTTGCAACAGCTAAGCCTGGCTGTGCTGTTGCTGTAGCATATTGATTAAGATTCAAGGCAGTCAAAAAGTAACAGCACCATAACACATCCGTATTTGCAAATGTTTCGACACAAACAGCGTGTTCAGTAGCATAGAATTGACCATTTGCAAGGTTAATATTTCCACATAAAGCACCTTGTCTGCCGATAATAGGATAGTATCCCTCACGATTGAATGAAGGCACATAGCCTCTAATTCCATTTCCACCGAAACAAGGGTACAATCCTTCCGCTATATTTTCAGCAATTTGATTGGCACTTATATTTTTTCCTGCCTGTAATGTGAAAATAGAGCCGATTCTGCACCACTCCCACGAATCAGGAATCTCAAACGGTATCTCGTCCGAAATATCCCGAATTTCCTTGCCAATCTGCTCACAGAAGGCATAAGGCAAATTATCGGAATATGAGAGTACCAATAGCCCAAAGTCTAATGACACACTCACTTTCCGTTCCGCTGAGGTTCAAATCAGCATTATGGCGCGCGCCAGAATGACAGCGTACTCTTTTGGAACTGAATAACAGACAAAGACCTGAGATTTGCTC
>Ga0255345_1004457_pt1 | contig 15278 bp, 13 predicted proteins | sample wastewater_treat_6_FD_192415 | JGI IMG/M metagenome (GOLD analysis project Ga0255345, IMG submission 192415) | Wastewater microbial communities from Lulu Island WWTP, Vancouver, Canada - plant20 | ecosystem: Engineered > WWTP > Wastewater > Unclassified | place: Canada: Vancouver, British... | reverse complement strand
TTTGACACACAAATGCTTTGTTGCAGTTCTGTATCTCGATTCCGGAATAAACCCCTGAATCGGAGTTTTTGATTTTTAAACCTTCAGTGGCATCGCTTATGGTTATGTTTTCTAAAATATTTTCCTTGGTTCTGGAATTATCTATTATTATTCCTTGCCAAGATGATTTATTCGGATTAGGAGTATTAGAAGCAAATATAACTTTGGCCGGGCCGGAAGAGGTAATAATTGAACCGCTTACGGTTATTTCTATTTTATCGGGATTGATTCCGGTATTTACAGCATCTGTTGTGTCTATTAAAACTTTTACACCGTCGTCAATTCTGAGTATACCAAATTCAGTAACGGTAATATCTCCCTTTAAAATATAGGGACTATTTGCAACAGTCCATCTTATCTCGCTTATAACTCTGCCGGGTATTACTATGCCCTCTGAATTAGAGTTGAAACCACTTTCATTTCCCGCTTGATCTATTGAAGTGACCCGATAATAATACTTTTTACCCGGAATAACAGTGCTGTCTGTATACCTCTCTTGCCCTTTGGGTATTATTCTGTTTTCAAGACTTTGGTAAGAACCGTTTTTGTATTCACTTCTATAAATTTTGTAGCCTTTTAAATCGCTGTCGAAAACCGGAGACCAAAAGACAACTGCCTTGCCGGGTTCACCGTTTAGGGCTGTGTCAACTCCGTTGGGAGTGGTGGGCGGACTGTTGTCTTCTAAAACGCTTATAGTTGAAAATGTCTTTGTTACCGAAGTTTCCGCCGGCTGATTTTGTCTGCTTGATACTATTCTAAAGTAATAAAGCTTTTCCGGAGACAAATTTGGCAATTTAACACTGTGTGTTGTTGAGTAAAGTTGATCGCTTTCTTTTACTGCAGAGCCAAATGATTGTGTCTCTCCATATTCAACCATCCCATAAGTGTAGTCTGTTGTTTTCCAACTTATCACAGCATGGCTTGAAGATACGCTATCAACGACGATGTCACTATAGTCAAAACTTTTAGATTCGATAAAAACATCATCAGAACTTGAGGTCATACCGGAATAAATTGAAACAGAAAATGATCTGTTTTTATAACCTTCTCTCTCCACAACAAAACTTTGGGTACCAAATGAAATATTATTTATAAAATATTCGCCGTTTTCGTCTGTGTATGCAAAAATAGAAGAATCTGCACTCCAACGCACTGTTGCGCCTTCAAGAGGAATTCCCGAAATTGTTAAGACTTTTCCCTGTAAAGAGCCTTCCCGAGGCATTACGTTTGTGTTGTTGCAGCCTATAACACCTAAAGAGACTAATACAACAATTAAAATGAGTAATTGCGATGTAATTAATTCTTTAAGTCTTGTTATGCTTAGATTCATTGTTCTTCCTGTTAAAGCCTATTATAGGCTTCTCGTGCAAATTTTTCGATTTGGGTGTTCGCCGGAGCATTCTCTTGAGATCGTTTATAACAAGCTTTTGCTTCTCTTAACATTTGATTGCTTTCATATGCTTGTCCAAGGTGAAAGCAAGCATAGGAGTCGGTAGGTGACAGATTAACAACCCTAACAAGAGCATCTATTGCCGAGTCTATTTCTTGTTTGTCTAAATAAGCAACGCCAAGATGATAAAGCGTGTAAGTATCTTCAGGATTAATCTCAACCGCACGTTGCAAGGATTCGATAGCCTCTTCTAGCTGTCCCTGTTCATATAGAGACATTCCCAGGTGAGAATGAGAATAAGCATCATCCGAATCTAGTTCGATTGCTTGCGTAAATGCCTTTATTGCTTGTGCTACTCTGCCTGAGTTTCTGTATAATATACCTAAACTATACTGAGAAAAAGCATCTTCGGGATTGAGCTCTATAGCTCGTTTAAAGGCATTTTCGGCTAGTGCTTTTTGTCCGATAGTCCTGTAAATGCTTCCGAGCAAATAATGTGAATAAAACTTGTCTTCATCAAGTCTTATGCTCATCATTATGCAATTTAAGGCATTATCTGTTTGTCCTAAATTTTTATAAACTGAAGCCAACGCTGTCAAGACTGCTGAGTTTTCATCGTCTAATTTTAACAGTTCCTCAAAAGTTTCTGCCGCTTCATCCATCATTCCGTTATTTTTGTAAATTAAACCAAGTAAATAACGACTTTCGTTATCTGAAGGGTTAAGACGAATAGTTCTTTTTATGGAACTTATTGCTTCCTCAAGACGACCTTGATTTAGATAGGTTTTTCCTAAATGATAAAATGCTTCTTGAAACTCAGGATCTAATTCTATGGTTTTGTTCCAGGCTTTTATTGCCATGTCGGCTTTACCAACGTTTTTGTAGGCAATCCCAAGCTGCATATGAGCATGTGAAAAATCAGGATCAAGAGCAACTGCTTTTTCCCACTCTCTGATCGCTTCGTCAACCATGCCTTTTTCACGGTAAGCAAGACCTAGTCGATAATGGGCACCGGCATTGTCCGGATTTATAGTAACAGAACGTTTCCAACGACTTAAGTTTTGATCATCAACCCCTTTGATGCGATATATAACTTCCAAGTTATAATTTGCAAAAGTATCATAAGGATTCAAAGCGATTACTTTGCGATATTCGATGATTGCTTCATCATACATTTCTTTGTTTTTATACGCTGAAGCAAGTTTATAGTGTGCTTCTGCATTGTTCGGATTGGCTGCGATCTCCGCTCTGAATTTTTCGATCATCAGGTCAAGCTCAGTTTTGTTTTTTATTATTGAACCGGGCTTTATGAAATGATCAGATGAGGATTTTTGTCTCAACTCACTTGCCTTTTTAAAGTGCGTTACGGCTAAATCATACTGTCCCTTAATATCATATATTTCACCGAGAGCCTCATGAGCTCTTGCTAATTTCGGGTCAAGAAAAAGCCCTCTTTTTAATGCCCCTGACGCTTCGTTAAGCATACCCTTATCTTTGTAGGCCAAACCCATGTTAAAATGAAGTTCTGCGTCATTGGGATTCAATTGGCTTTCGATTTTATACTCTTCTAAGGCTTTGCCGGTGTCGCCTTTTTTTCGATAAACTGTACCAATATACATGTGAATTTTGGGATACTTAGGTGATGACTTCAAGGTTCTTTTGAATTCGGCTAAGGCCGCATCGTCCATGTTTAATCTTAAGAAGGTTTGTCCCAAATATACGGAAGCTTCGGATAAAGATGGATTGATGGCTAAAACTCTTTTAAACGAATCTATCGCATCTTCGTTGTTTTGAGCATAAAAATGACAAATGCCTAAGTTTAAAAATGAAAAAGCATTGTCAGGGTTTAGTTTTATAGAGTCAAGAAGATACTTTAGAGCTTCGTCATAATTCTCTAGGGCAATTTGACAACGACCCAGCTGACACAAAGAATAGGCATCTTTAGGATTAAGCAATATTGCCTTTTTAAACTCTACAATTGCCTTTTTGGGTTTGCCCATTTCAAGATATACGGCACCAAGACTAAAGTGGGCGTATGCGTAGTCTCGGTTAAGATCGATGGCATTTCTTAGCCTGACAACCGATTCGTCATACAGCTTTTTTAATTTATAGATTAAACCTAATTGTAAATGAGCAAACGCAAAATCAGGTTTTAGGGAAATTGCTTTCTTAAATCTGATGATGGCTTCATCATACATTCCTTTAAGTTTATAAATAACTCCTAAATTTGCATACGGGTATGCATAACTCTGGTTAAACATTATAGCCTTTTTAAATTCTACGATAGCTTCGTTTAAAAGCCCCTTGTTGCGATAGGCCAAACCTATGAAATTGTGGGCGTATGAATCTTTTGGATTGATAGTTATGGCATCTTTAAATACATTTATGGCTCTGTCTGTTTCGCCTGACAGTTCAAGTGCTCGGGCAAGTTGATAATATGCAAAAAAATCACGGGGATTAGCCGCAATGCGTTTTTTACAGTCTCTGATTATTTGCTCATATTTTTTTTCAAGCATTTTTTGCCTCCGCTATTAAATCCATTCCAAACTTTTAAACAAAACAGGAGTTTTTCCCTGAGCAAATTCTGAAATATCGTCTTTCATTGCCGGATAAATTGTCTTGTTAATAATTTCATCTGCGCCAAAGAAATCATAACCCTCGACTCGCTTGTCTTCTCCAACCTGAATTCTGCTGAAATCAGGATTTATGCCTTCAAATACCAAAAACTGTATGTGTCTTTGATCTACTTTAGAAATGCTTTCACGAATAAAAAGTAATCTATAGCTTTCACAGCTTATCTTAAGCTCTTCTTGCAACTCTCTGGCTGCAGTGAATTCTGCTTTTTCTAAAAAATCTTGTCCGCCTCCGGGAAGTAACCAGTAGCGCTTTTGGTCCTTTAAATGCCTAACAAAACATATTTTGCCGTCGTCTCGTTTCATTATTACGGTAACTCGAATTCTTGCGTGATTGTCTATAGTTTTAGCCTGTTTCATTTCTAACTAATCGGCAGATATTTATAAAAATATGAGCCTTATGATTTTCTTCTTATATTTTAATCTTCTCATTGGCATCATTAAAAAATTATGCTACAATTGAAATATGGAAGACAGGTGCCCTTTATGCCTCAAAATACAAAAATTTGACATACACAAAAAAAGCTATTTAAAATTTCAAAATAGCGAGAGGCTGGTATGCGAAAAATGCGCCAAAGAAATTGAAGAAAACTCAAGGCCTACTTGGCAAATTATTTCAAACAGAGTATTTCAAAAAAGCTTAAAAAATGTATAAAAATAGAACAAACAGCAACAAAGAAATTGAACTCTTTTGCAAGCTGATTGGTAATGACTGCGGTTTGTCATTTAACCCTTCTAACTACCTTTTTGTTGAAAATCGCATCGAATCTTTAAGGTGCCGATATGGTTGTTTTTCTCTCAATGATGTTATACAAAAGGCAAACTCTGATCTTTCAATTAAATATGATCTAATTAACCTGCTTACCATAAACGAAACTTGGTTTTTTCGGCACCAACACCATTTTGAAATATTGAAGACAAAAGTTTTCCCTGAAATTATTAAAAGAAAGCTTATGAATGGGGACAAAAATTTTAAAATTTGGTCAGCCGGCTGCGCAAACGGAGCGGAAGCTTTTTCTATATTGATGACTTTGCTAGACTACTTAGGTGCTGATAATGATTTCAATATAAAAATTATTGGCAGCGACATTTCTGTAGACTCTATAAAAGAAGCTCAAAATGCTCTATACGAAAGCAGAGCTTTAAAAAATGTCGATTGTAACAATAGGTTAAAATACTTTATCCATGAAGAATACGGAAAATATAGAATTAAGCCTCATTTATTAAACTATGTTACCTTTGAAATGCTAAATATTGTAAAATCCTGGCCCTCAAGAGATTTCGACCTAATATTTTGCAGAAATACAATGATTTATTTTAGTCCCGAGATAAAGTCGCAACTTATACATAAATTCGCCAATTCATTAAATAAATACGGTTATTTGTTTACAAGCGCTAACGAAACAATTAATGAAAATAATGAAACCCTTCAAAGAGTTTATACAAATAATGAAATCATTTATCAAAAAAAGTCATCTGAGATGGCCAAAAAACTTATTTTGTTTAAAGATTCAAATAATATGAACCGTGCAATAAACCTAATGCGAAATTTCGGTTGTCACTTTGATTTTTTGTTCAATAACCCCGATGTTAAAAGATGTAATGCTCTTAAATCATTATATGTCCCTGAAAATGAAACTGAATTCGTTTATAAACTTCTGAGTGAATCCGGAATAGCTTATAAACCCGAAGAAATGTTTAATTAAAAGTTGTTATAATCTGCTTCGGTAGCAGAGGTGTCAGCCCAAGAAAGAACAACAAAGCCCGCTAATTCATATTTGCTGTTGTCTAAGCCCAAAGTTGGTAAACTGTCGTCGTAAATTTTGCGCCGAGTGGGCGGAATGTAATCGTGATCGTCTTTGGTTATGCGATGTACGTCATAGAGCCTCATGTTTACTTCGCTGCCAAACATCCTGTGTATAAAATGACTGGTAAAAGAGTGTTTCAAACCTATCTCTTTATTGGGATCATATAATCCGATTTTATTATAATATTTTTGTACATCAGGCCCGGCATAAAAAGTGTTGTTCAATTTCCCGCACGAAATAAACATGCCGTTACAGGTAACTTCAGGAAAATATAGATAATCGCCCGGAGTATCTTTTATGTCGTTTTCATTGGCTTCGCTGTTTAAAGGTATGTTCAGCTTCTGCTTAAGAGTATTTAATAAAGTGTATACCCCATAATCACTGCTTTTGGCAGAAGCGCTTAAGGCACCGCGTTCACCGGATGACTCATAGTTCGTAGCATAACTTTCCCATAACTCTCTGGTCATTTTATCAAAAGTGGCAAAGTCAAATTCTCCGTCATTTTCTTCATATATCTTTTTAAAAGATTCTTTTATAGAAGCTTCAGAAGATTCTGAATCAAGTTTGAACAAGGTGAAAAATGAGTCGATTTTTTCTGAAAAATCTTCAACTGTAGTGGAGCTGGCTTTGAGTGAACTTCGATTTTTTTCAAGACAATTTGCTTTAGCAAGCGCTTCATTTTCAGTAATATGTTCTGCTAATTTATATTTCAAAACAGGAAAAAGTTCGTTCTCAAAACAGTCGACCGGACTCCTATAATCATATACAATTCTTTCTCGGGCAATGACAGTTGCGGCAAAATGATGCTTGAAATCAGAATTAACGTCGTTTTTTAATAGATTTTGACAGTCCTTGTTGTAGGTGTGATCTTTTAAAGCATTCCCTTCGTAATCTTGAGGAAAACAATAAAATTCATCGATGTTATCTCTGTCGCCCCTCTGATTAAAATCGCCTGCGACAAATATGTTTTTAGCACTTACTATGCTAACATTCGAAGTGGGATTTCCTTTAATAACAATGTCTTTGTCCGAATAAATAACACCATTTGCAGGAACTTCAACATTACCGTTTCTGATATTGCTCCCAAAATCTAGGTAAGCAGCATTTAAATAGTTCTTGCCATCGCCGGTCCAGCCTTTTGGCATCCTATATTTAACTACATATTCAGAGTTTGAGCTATCAGAAATAAATAGTCCTCCTGTTTTTTTTGAGACAGCCTTATATTGTTCGAAAGCCGGATTTCTGGGGGTGATGCTAATTCCGTCTGTTTTATCTTTTATCCAGGGTTTTAAAGTTTCAGGAATCGAGGGTAGGGTTTCTGATAACTCTAAAGGAAATGCGCCAAAAGGCTCTAAAGACTTATCTTCATACTTGCCGTTGGTGGGAAAAGTGGTGTTTTTAGGTATGGTAAAACTTGTTAATTGTGATGTGTTCTTTGCGAAAAACTTAGCCTTAATAGGACTGTAAAAATATATGCCGCCGTTTCCGCTTATGATTGCGTTCATTTCTGTAAGTTCTTGATCAGTTCCGGGGGATGTATAATTATGTTTTGACATTAAAATTCTGCCTATCTCTATACCTTTATGTCCGTAAAGGTGACCAACAGAGAAAATGTTTTTATTGGTTATACCACCGCTCCCGGTTCTGCCAAATACTAAGGAAAGTATGCCGCCGTCATACATTAAAAATTCACGCGCAGGATAGCGACGGTTCAGATAAGCCTCAACACGTCTGATAGTATTCTCAAACCTTCCTAAGGCTTCTACTTTTAAATAGCTTCTGCTCTCATCGATGGCTTTTGTGTCAATATTGTCTTTATAAGGTATCAACCCTATTCTGACTTTGAAATCTCCGTCACCGAGTCGACCTGAATAAGTCCCTTTGCTCGAGGAAAATACCTCGAAATTATGATTTGTGTCCGAAACTAAGGTTGTTTCACGATTTAGCTCTTTTTTCCAAGATAAATCACTGCCTAATTCATGAGTCGCGAAATTTGAATTGTTGTAAAGCTCTCCGATTATAAACTCTAATCCGGCTTCCGCTATTCCAAGAGCCTTTACGCGCCTGCTTTCATTTACAACAGTTTGAGTTCGGTGAGATGTAAAAATATGTACGGTAATTACAACAATAATTAAGACCAGACCTAAACCTATTGCAGTTATTATTGCGGAACCTTTTTGATTTTTTAGTATTCCGGACATGTTCCCCGCTCCTTTACAGAGATGGTAATAGAATTTGTGTAGGGGCTATCTTGTCTAGATAACTCTATGTTCATATAAACGTTCCCTTGTCTCGAAACATCCGGGTCTTTTATACGATAAAAAACACATCGCTTGATGCCCTTTAATACAGGAAAAATTGTCATTTCACCTGTTATGGGTTTTTTATTTGTGTCATATGGAACTGATTCTTTATATAAAGTCCAACCTTCATTTTCAGAATCATCTTTTTCAAGAAAATATTTAACTGAGTCTTTTGTGTAATTTACTTCTCCATTGGATAAACTAGATGGATCAATAGTAAAATCGTAGTTTATTTTGTCAAATTCAAGTCTGTTGTTCGATGATTCTGTTTTTAAATCATTGATTTCAGATTCATTTATTGATTCGGGAAACTTTGTTGATACTAAATTTGCTTCTCGTATTTCGTCCGTTATTTTCATTAATACTCTTTCAATCTCATCATTGATCGTGTGATTTGATATAACTTCATATGCATTTTGGCTTCCTGAACTAAAAACATTCCAAGAAGCAAACAAAATTAAAGAAAATATCAATAAGCCTATGATTAATTCTATAAGGGTAAATCCTTTAATTTTCATTGTTATTCTCTTTGCGCTATTGCTGTTGATACGTTTAAAAAATGATCTCTTCCGTCTTTCCCTTGGTATTTAAGTTCCAACCTGAAAAGGTAAACTGATGGGTAAGAGTCATCATTTGTTAATGAGTTCTTTACCGGATCAATAGAAGTGTTTTCTTGAACTACTTTATAGGTTATTCCATTTAACGTGGTTTGGCTTAATTCAGGAGTGTTAAGCAGTTTCCATTCAAATGTTTTTTCTTCATTTAAGTTGTCGGATTTATATTGATCGGCTTCAATCATATTAAACGAATAAGAGCGACATATTTCTTGCAACTTTTGCGCAACAAGAGCGGCTTGGGCGTGATCTCTTGTGGTTGAGACTGTCTGAGTCTTTCCAATTATTACATTCAGGGAGGGTAAAAGAATAAGAGCCAGCAACAAAACTCCTATCATTACTTCAACCATTGACATGCCGTTTCTATTCATATGTTTATTCCGGATAAATTAAAAACTGTTGACGTTTATTTAAAAAGTCGGTTTGCTCAATTTTAACTGAATCACAAATCGTTTCAATTGATTGACCTTTTAAGATGCCTTCTCGCATTGCTTCATTCCCTACAAGTATATCAAGAGCTTCGGAAACTGTATGGTTTTTTAAAGGTATTTGCTGCGGATATAGATCATACAATGTTTTTAAAAATGCGACACAACATTTAAATGGATCGAATTTTGATTTATCGGTTATTATAAGCTCTACTCCGTTTATTTTTTTGTTGGCAAATAACCCATAGTATGGGGTTTGAGTCGTTGGAATTACTGAGAGGCCCGGTAAATTTAATTTTGTTATTAAATCTGATAATATTTCTCCGTCAATCCAAGGTGCCAGAATATATCTAAATGGCCTTGTAGTGCCTACTCCCGTTGAAAAAACGCCCATTTCGCCCAGTATGCCGGTAACAGCGTAGTAAATGGGGGTGTCACCTTCGTTCACGTGGTCAAATGGTGGTATCCAATGCAGACCGGTTTCTTTATATGAAAACTGTCTATTGTATTTTTCCATTCCTATTACTGTTAAATTACTGCCTATACCAAATATTTTATTAAAATACAGAGCTAACTCACCTATTGTCATTCCGTAAATGAGTGGGATAGGATAAACGCCAAATCTGCTTCTCAAAGATAACTTTAATACAAAACCGGAAACGATTTTTCCTCCAATTGGATTAGGCCGATCCAATAAAATTACCGGTACATCGGAATTCTTTGCTAATTCTAGCAATTGAGCCATTATGGTTAAATATTTGAAATACCTTATCCCGATATCTTGAATATCAATTACCAAGGCATCAATGCCGCTTAATGAAATATTTGTAGGTTTAACAGAGGGATCTGAATAGATGACTACTTTTGAGTTTGTTAAAACGTCATATTCGTCCCCGTCATCGCCTTTCATTGTTTCACGAAAAAAAACATCTCCGGTAACTATCAACTTAATATTGGTGGCTTTGCTCAACCTATCTATAGTGTGCGTTAAGTTAATGTCAAGAGAACTTTTTGAGGTTAATAATGCTATGGTTTTTCCTATGATTATTTCAGGGTGCTGAGTTGCTAATACATCTATTCCGGGCTTCACTTGACTATATAAGTGAGCTGTAATAAATGTAAAACACAGAATGTGTAAAAATATATATTTTGTAATATAAAATGTCCTCATACACTTGATTCTACTCTAGATTTATAGAGCTTTCAATAGAATTGCTAAGATATATTCTGTGTAATGGCAAAATTTATAAATTGCCTCATTTAGCCCAATATTGTATAATTGTCCATTCTAATTGGGAGTGTTTGATTTGACTCCATTCGAAATAGGTTTACTTGCAGGATTAATCTGGGCAATAGTTTTAATCGTTTGGGCCTTGGTTTCAATGACAAGTGGAGAGGCAAGTCAATGGCTTGTTCTCGTGGCTTATATTTATGAGGGATTTGATTTTTCGACCGGAGGCCTGTTGAAAGGGGCCGCTTGGGCCTTTGCTGATGGATTTGTTTCAGCTTATGTCATTTCTTATGTAATTCAACTTTTAATTTGAACTAATCTTAAAAATTGAGTGAGGCATATATTTCTAGTCGGCGCTCGGTGAAGTAGTTCCTTGATCTCTCGCTTAAACTCATGAAAACATTGCCGTTAGTAAATTTATAGTTGCAAAATAAAGATGCGCCGGGACCTTTGTCCTCCATAACCACAGGAACGCCAAACTTATATCTGTTTACGATATAATTTCCCTCAACTCCCCACCACCAATTGACTCCTTGGTTTTTCTCCCAGGATAACGAAAATTCATTGCCTCTAAAATCTGATGGAGCCCAATAACTTAACAAATCTCCCCGCTTATCAAATTGCTTTTCATAGCTTGACTGCCAAAAGCTTAAGCTGGCGGTTAAAAATGGCAAATGATTTCTATGAAGAGAATAAATTACTGAAGTGTCGTATCTTCGCCTTGAGTTACCGTCAGAAATATCTGCTAAAGTCACGCCTTGCATTATTTTTGTGCGATGATGGATGTTCCCATATAGAGTTACTGCTTGACTGTCCTCTTCATAATTATTTTTTATTGTGAAGATATTTTCTTTGAATATGTTTTTGCTTGCCCTGAGAGCCAATTTTAAACTTTCGTTGCCGGCAAGGCACTGCAAAGAGAACCCATTTGTGCTTTTGCCGCTTCTTATGGTTTCCGGGCTGTAGGCTAATGCTAAGATGTTATTTGAATCGGCAGCATAATTTATCGTCGCAGAATACACATTTGAGTTGATGTGTTCTGTTTTATCCTCATGTGACCACATTTCAGCTCTATACTTCACTTCAAGTTTTTTGAAATTTTCTGAAGGAAAAGTTGCTTCAATAGAGGACATGACTTCCTGAAAGCCTCTGCTGTCCTCTCTTATGTACATTCCGGCCGTTCCCGAGGTGTTTAGCTTTGCTTTATATGCATCTAGTTTTTCTCTTTCGTAGTCTGAAAGGGGGTGATAACGATGCAGAGCCTCAAGTTTTTCTCGTGATTTGTCAAAGTCTCCAAGATGATAATGCACCATTACTAAACCATGGTTCGCTTGAAGATTATTCGGAGAAAGTTGTAATGCCATTTCAAAAAATCGCTTGGCTTCGTGTAATCTGCCCTGAGAAAGCCTTAGTTCTGCCAATTCTATGTAGGCATCGAGCTTTGATGGTTCTCGCGTGAGTTTTTCAAGCGCAAGGTCTCTTTGTATGTCTTGAAGCTTTTTTAATTCTTTGGTTACATTATCGGTTGCTTCACCTTGTGGATAAATCAAATCAAAAGGTTGACAGAACAACGGTTTGCATAAAAAAACAAAAACTATTAATAGATATGTATGTCGTAATACTCTTTGCATAAGTTCTTATCGGCAAAGATCGGGAAAATTGATATAAAAAAAGACCGTTTTGTAACGGCCTTTTTTATAATGATATTTATTTGTTATTCCCTGTCGAATTCTCTTTCGGGAGCACCCTGTTCTTTCATTTGTTTGACGCGTTCTTCAACTCTTTTCTTGATTTCTTCAAGTTTTTCTTTCGGAACGTTCATAGCGATCTGAACGCTTTTCCCTGATGAGGTTACTTTGATGGTATTCAATATTTCTGCAGCTTCGGGAGCCTGAGCGGTAAACATTTTTGCCATCGCAAGAAAACCATTGAGAGCTGTGGAAACACTGTCTAAATTTTCTTTCTTATCAACTTCGCCATTAAAATTTAATACTATGTTATCTGCATTGGTAAAATCAAAAAAGAAATAATCAATTGCTGCTAAAGCGGCCGCTTGAGGATTTTTCTTCATTTTTTCTTTTAACTCCGCAGGCATCAGACCGGCACCGGATAATGTTGCGTTATAATTCAAGTTTTTAAGAATAGAAGCAAAATCTTTTCTGGAAGAAACGTTTTTGGCTTTTTTCTCTGCTATTTCTAATACAGAAGTAATGCTGATCTTTGAACCGATTGCAAGAGTGTTTTTGTCTAAAAACACGCCATAACCGTCATCCGGATTTTTTGGTATTACTGCATCGAATTTTCCAAGCTTGCCGATTTCGACGTCCTTAGCTGCATTAGGATCCTTTTTGATTGCACTGAGAATTTTTTCAGGATTAAAATTCCCGCTTACGATAGCACCGGCCATTTGCTTTCCGGTTGATTCAGCTGTTTTCCCTGAAGTGAAAACTAAAGCGGAGTGCAAGTCTTTGAAAAGATCAATCCCTGTGTTTGCTACGAATTCATCGAAAGTCTTTTTCTGCTGGGGATTAGATTTTAAATTCTCCTCAAGGGATTTTTTTACATTTGGGTTCGATATCAATTGTTTTATGTTAATCGAAAACACAAAATCTGAATCCCGTGGAATGTGTTTTAATACATCTACTTGAGCATCAACTGACGATATCGCCAGAACTACCATTAAAGCTACGAGAAGAGCTAGTTTTTTAAACATGTTTTGTCTCCATAATTGCGTCTCGGTATAAGAATTAACACCAAGACCATCATATAGTTTGTTATTAATAAAGTCAAATGTTTTGCTACTAAAAATACTGCTTTTATATTTGTTATAAATATCCTTAAGGCAATCATATTGAAAAATGATCAAGATATGTGGTAGGATTTCTCGCTTGAATTTTTATGGGAGCTGCTAAATGGAAATAAATAGTATTAAGAAACTTTATCGAGTGGTCGCAGAAAACGGATACTCGGAATTTGAACTTAAAATTGGAAAAAACAATAAACTTAAATTTGTTCTCGACAACGCAATTGAGAAGTCAGATAAACACACTGATGACAATAAGAACCAAAACGAGATGAATTCCAAAGTGCTTCCCACTGATAAAAATACAAACTTCGAAGTCTTTTCTGACAAAGTCGGAGTTTACGTTGCCCCCGATAAAACAATTAATGTGGGGGATAAAATTAAAAAAGAAGATAACTTTGGTTTTGTAAAGGGGATAAGCTTTAAAGACCCAATTAAGTTTCCGAAAAACGGAATAATTAAAGAAGTTTGCGTTTCAGACGGTGAAATTGTCGACTACGGCAAATTACTTTGCATTTTGCAGATCGGAGACTGACAATGTTTTCTAAAATACTTATCGCAAATCGAGGAGAGATCGCTGTTAGAGTAATCAGAACATGCAGAAGGATGGGGATAAAAACCGTCGCTGTTTATTCTGAAGCCGATAAAAATGCATTGCATGTGAAAATGGCAGATGAAGCTTATTGCATCGGACCTGCAAGGCCCGACCTCTCTTATCTCAATGTTCAAAACATTTTGTCAGTTGCAAAGGCTGCCGGAGCAGAAGCTATTCACCCGGGATACGGGTTTTTGTCCGAAAATCCTGCTTTTGCCGATGTCGTGGAAAAATGTGGTTTTGTCTTTATCGGACCTGATTCAAAAGCAATAGAAAGAATGGGCCAAAAATCAGTTGCAAGAGATCTTATGGACAAAGCCGGAGTCCCGGTAATGCCGGGATCTCAGAATAATCTCGAAAGTTCGGCAGAGGCTTTGAAAACTGCCGAAAATATCGGCTTCCCTGTCCTGGTTAAAGCTACGGCCGGCGGCGGCGGTAAAGGAATGCGCCTCGTTGAGAAAAAAGAAGATTTTATTAAGCTTTTTGAAATGGCTCAGGCTGAAGCTGAAACCTCATTCGGCGATAACAGAGTTTACGTTGAAAAATACATGATAAATCCAAGACATATTGAAATCCAAATTATTGCCGATAAATTTGGAAAAGTTGTGGCTTTAGGGGAAAGAGAATGTTCAATTCAAAGAAGACATCAAAAGCTTCTTGAAGAGTCTCCGTCGGTTGCTATTTCTCCGGAACTAAGAAAGAAAATGTCTGAAGCTGCTATTTTAGCTGCTAAAGCGGTTGATTATTATAGCGCGGGAACTATAGAGTTTTTACTTGACGAAGCCGGTAATTTCTTTTTTATGGAAATGAACACGCGCTTACAGGTTGAGCATCCGGTAACTGAATTGATAAGCGGTTACGATTTGGTTGAACTGCAACTTAGAGTCGCTGCCGGCGAACATCTGCCTGATATGGATGAAATTATTCAACCCAAAGGCTGGGCTATTGAATGTCGAATAAATGCTGAAGATCCGTTTAATTCGTTTGTGCCTTCCCCGGGTAATATCGAACAATATTTTGTCCCCGGCGGACCATGGGTGAGGGTAGACTCTGCCTGTTATCCGGGATATAAAATTACCCCGAATTATGATTCAATGATTGCTAAACTAATAGTTTGGGCCAATACCAGAGAAGAAGCAATAGACAGAATGTCGGCTGCATTACTTGAATTTGAAATTTCGGGAGTGGAAACTACAATACCATTTCAATACTATGTGATGTCACATCCTGAGTTTCGTTCCGGAAAATTTTCAACGGCTTTTGTAGATAAAAATATGAAAGCATTTTTGAATGATTATACAGAAAAATGAATCTATTTGAACTAAATACTCCATTTCCCGCGAAAGTTTTAAGCATTTCGGATTTCACAGCTTATCTTAAGGGGCTGGTTGAAAAAGACACATTGCTTTCTGGAGTTTGGCTGCAAGGCGAAGT
>Ga0255345_1004447_pt1 | contig 15312 bp, 14 predicted proteins | sample wastewater_treat_6_FD_192415 | JGI IMG/M metagenome (GOLD analysis project Ga0255345, IMG submission 192415) | Wastewater microbial communities from Lulu Island WWTP, Vancouver, Canada - plant20 | ecosystem: Engineered > WWTP > Wastewater > Unclassified | place: Canada: Vancouver, British... | reverse complement strand
CGCGCAGGTGCGCAGAGAGATGGACTGCATAGTGGCAAAAAAAAATTTAATACTGCTTATATTTATCACCCTCGCATACCTGGCGAATGCTGAAGAGCCAAAAAGAATCAGCATGGCCATAATGGAGTTCCGTGCCGATAACACAAAAACGACATACGGCAAGGCGTGCGTTGACATGCTCTCAGAAGGTCTGTTCAACACAGGGCTTTTTACCATGATGGAAAAAAGCCAGATGGACAGGATAGCACGGCAGCATGGCTTCGAAGAGTTTAACACCATAGATTCCGAACAGGTTGCCAGGCTCGGCAGGATTCTGAATGTTGATAAAATAATTGTCGGGTCCATAACTTACATCGATTCATACATCATCGACGTAAAGGTGCTTAACTCCTCAACCGGCGAAATTGAATTTAACACCAGGCGTAAAATAACCCGCATTGAAAAACTTGATGAAACCATTGAGATCATGGCTGTAGCTATTGAACGTCACTATCTGGGATACTACAATCTGTCCGGCAGCCCTGACATTACTATTGAGGCATGTTATCTTCAGCCATTTTACCTGTTCCACGATGTTGTGAACAGCGGCACAGGACTGCAGGCTGTCATCCAGTTTAATTTTCCTTTTGATTCTCCAATCTGTATTCAGGGAATAACAGGTTATTATATTTTCAATCCTGCGCGAGATTCCCTGGAATACTTTTGCATGCTGCCGGCGTATTTGTGCGCTTCGTATAAATTCAGGCTTGCCAGGAACCTGGATTTCATACCGGCAGCCGGTGCAGGTTATATTTTTTCTGTAATATCATCCGATGGTTCTGTTGAATCTGACGGATTGTACTGGCAGGAGGGTAAAAATCTGTATTACAATATTTCCATTGTTTCAAGAGCCGAGCTTGATATTCTGCTTTACGACAGATGGTATCTAGTAATATTATCGCAATATAATCTATTTTTCGAAAAGACCACGGCTGGCCAGTTTTTTACTGCAGGCGTTGGTCTCAAGATGCTTTTTTGATTCAGCAGCGGCAAACGGGTGTGCATACCGGTTAAAAATACTGTTAATTGAAAGCAAACGGAATTTCCGGATAAATATGAATGCATTTTTTTCAGACAGGACTAAAAAATTCAGCGAACTCTACAGTGATCTGTACCCGTCAGTTTACCATGAAATTTATTCAAATGTTCATGACATACATATAACGGGCGACCTGACACAGGAGGTATTCCTGCGCTTTTATCAAAAGATGGAAACTATTGATAACCCCCGTAACTGGCTCCGTGGTACGCTTAGAAATGTTATCATGGAACATTTTAAAAAAAATACTGAAAATTCTTATGAACTTGACAATGACATAAATTCCGGGTATGTAAATGGATTCCGTGATACGCGGATTGTACTGCAAGAGGCTTTTGAGGCTTCGGAGAATTTCAGGGATGAAAGGGAGCGTGTAATATACAGACTTATTGCGATAAATAATTATACCTATGAAGAGGTTTCCCGGCTGCTGGGAATAAAAAAACACCAGGTATATTATAAATACCAGTGTGTAGCTGACAGGATTATTGATTATCTTAAAAAAAAGGGTATAAGCAGGCTGGAAGAACTGCTATGAAAAATGACGAAATTCTCAAGGCATTAATAAGCAGGTACGAACTCTCTGAACCTGTGTCCCCGGATGTGCGCCTCTCCATGGAAAAGGCGCGCAGAGACGCCCTTGTTTCAATCCTGAAAAAAGATGCAAAGTCCGCGCTGTACACAACTGTCGTTGTCTCATTTTTCCTCTGGTTAAAAAAATTCGGCATCCCGATCTCAATATCAAAGAGCGCGGTCGCGGTAACAGCAGCCATCACAATCGGAGCAGGGGGAATTACCGCTGCCGGAATCTACGGCACAGTAAAAATCGCCCGTTACCTTTCTTCACCGCAGACTGAATCTGATAAAAGTGAGCTCACATCGCCTTCAGATACAACTGCCGTTGACAAAAAACCCGCTGAAGCGCCGCAACTGATAACATACGCGCTGGCTGTTGCACCGGTAGAGATGGAGGATGTTTCCCGCGAGACCATCTCCTTATACACCGGCACAGTTATTAAAGAACTGCAGCGCACAGCAGGATCAAGAGCAGCCATAAACCTGAACATGCTTGACAGATACCGCGTGTCCGAAAAGATATTAACCATATCAATCATAATGCTCAATGAAAAATCAGGCACAAGCTGGCGTATATCTGCTAAAATTATAAACAGCGCTAATTCGCAGGTGCTGAGTCACATCTCTGAAACAGTAAATAACGAAGCGGACATACACGCAGCCCTGCGAAATCTCGCAGCAAGAATATCGGCTGGCCTGTAAAACTCCCGCTGCTGCATCCGGCATGTAGAGTGCACTGCATTATACAAAATTATTTACTTGCAAATAATCCCCCTGTATGTTTTTTATTAAGAAGATAATTTTTCGCTTAAATTTACTGTAAAAAAAGATTTTACTCACAAAATCCATACTTTAAAATTGTATAATTAAATAACGCGAAGATTGTCCCGGGAACAGAATGAAGCAGAATACAAAAAATATTGTAAAAAAAATAATAATCGCTGAAACTGTGCGAGACTCGGTCATTATGCCTTCAGGGCTCAATGCCGAAGTTAATTATTGTGAAAATCCCGTTGATGTGATCAATTCTTTCATACTCGAATCGGAAAACATGATTCTTTTTACTGTACTGATTATTCCTATGACACTTTACAGGGATACCTGCAAACACCTTAATCTGATTGACTATTCAAGAATTTTTTACCAGATCCTTCTTATAGGCAATGACAATGAACTAATTGACCAGAACCTTGACCGCCTTTATCATATATGCGATTTTTTCCCTTCAAAAGTCAGCGATACCAGGATGCGGTTTGTTATAGATAAAGCCTTTTCCATTCTTGAAAAATATTTTCAGAATGAACAGAAGAAAATCTGGTACTACAACAGGCTGGTTGACGTACAACGCGACCAGGAGGACCTGATCAACATCGGCAAGTCACTCTCCAGTGAAAAAGACATGGAGAAGCTGCTGCGCCTTATACTATATCTCAGCAAAAAAATAACCGGCGCTGACGCAGGCAGCATCTACCTCGTTGAAGAGGATGATTCAGGCGCCAGGCGGCTGCGATTCAAGTATTCACATACTTTTTCTCGGGAAATCCCGCTTGAGGAATTCGTAATGGATATGAATACTAAATCTATTTCCGGTTACGTTGCGGTCACAGGAGAAGTTCTTAACATACCCGACGCGTACAAATTATCTGAACTTGTACCATATAAATTCAATCCATATTTCGACAGGCAGCATAACTACATAAGCCGCTCGCAGCTTGTTGTTCCCATGAAAAATCACCTGAACGAAATCATAGGCGTCATACAACTTTTAAACAGCAAAGAGAGCCACAACCCGGCAAAAAAATTCGTGAACGAAGCATTCGAGATACAGCTTGAGACGCTCAAGGATTTTGATAAGTACGTTGTAACATTCGACGAAAGATACAACAGCCTTATGGAGGCTATTGCAGGGCAGGCTGCTGTTGCCATCGAAAACAACAGGCTGATCAATCAGATACAGATGCAGTTTGAAGAATTTGTCAAGGCTTCAGTAACCGCCATAGAATCGCGGGACCCGGCAACATCGGGTCATTCATTCCGTGTTGCCGCGATATGCAAAGAGCTCGCCCTTGCCGTTAATGAAGTCACAACCGGTTATCTTGCCTCTTTTAACTTCAGCGAGAATGACATACAGGAACTTGAATTTGCCTCGTTGCTGCATGACTTTGGCAAAGTTTACATTGACCTGAACATTTTCCGGAAAGCCAAGAAGCTATACCCCAAGGACCTGGAAAACCTGAAACTGCGTATTGATTACCTGTACAGATTCACGGAGATCGGGTATGATACAAGAGAAATCGAGATGCTCGATTCTCTTATCCGCCTTGATGGGAAATACTCCACCAACGACATAAAAATGCTACGTAAAGAAAAAACCATGCGCCTGGGCCGCATCAGGGAGATCAAAGATATACTTGTGCAGTTAAACGAGCCCACAATTATGGACAGGGACCCCGAAGCCATACTCAAAGAAATACTTGCCGAGATAGAAGGGCTTGAATGCATTGATCCTTCAGGCGAAAAAATCGACATACTGACACTGTCCGACCGTACCAACCTTATGATCAAACGCGGAAGCCTTAACAGCGAGGAGCGCAGCGAAATAGAAAGCCACGTCATTGAGACCTATAAGTTCGTGAGCAAAATCCCATGGCCTCCCGAATACAGGCGTATTCCAGAAATCGCACTTCGCCATCACGAAAAGCTGGACGGAACCGGTTATCCCGACAAACTAGAAGGGCGTGACGCCACATCTCTTCAGTCCCGGATGATGTCAATTGCAGACATATTCGACGCACTCGTAGCGCAGGACAGGTCGTATAAAAAATCGGTCCCCATTGACCGGGTCATCAAGATACTGCAGGAGGAAGCCGGGGCCAATAAACTCGATCCCGATCTTGTAAACCTCTTTATCGATAAAAAAATCTACATGAAATTCATCGACCCCGAATAAACAGCACAGGCAGATAATCAACTGAAAGCCGCAGATCCAATCACTGCCCCGACACCTCAGACGTAACCAGAAAAATAACCGGTAGTTCAACTGCTGCGGCAAAGGCGCGAAAAACCGCCGCAGCCATGTCAAAAAATGACAGGTGCAAACCGGGCGCTATATGTATAACAACAAAGGCAACTGACCATGCAACATGCAGATCCATCAGCAGCAGTTGAATTTTTCTGTTTACCGGGTTCTCGTTGAACAGCATAATTACATGCAGCGTAAGAAGCGCTATGAGCAATAATCCAACAGCGAGCGCGAACGGTTTGCCGTACAGAAAATTCAAAAAGATAAAAATAAGCAAAATCTCGACATAAAAAAGTGTCGAAATATATGGAAGCGCGGAATTTGCCCTGTTGCGCCAGATTTCAATGTAGCTCATACAGCAATCCTGTAAGTTGAAGTCTTTTACTCAGGAAGCCTGTCCTGAACAAACCGCCTGACTGGAATTACTCAATCTTAACGCAAATAAAATTATTGTCAACCAATACCGCTGTACTATATTGCCCGGAAGAGGAAATGTTTTGGAAGATAAAATAATTGTAACTGTTCCTGAAGAATATCATCTTGAGCGGATCGACCGTTTTCTTGCCGCCAATCTTGAAGAGGACCTGTCGCGTTCACTTATACAGAGATACATCAGGGATAACCTTATAACCGTGAATGGCAGGGCTGTACGCGCAAACTACAAAGTTAAAACCGATAACGAAATTTTGATCACATTCCCGCAAGCCCCCGAAGGCGGAACGGAACCTTTTCCGGAAAACATTCCCCTTGATATTATCTACCAGGATGAACATCTCGTTGTAATAAACAAACAGCCGGGACTAATTGTACACCCCGGGCACGGCAATAACAGCGGCACCCTGGTTAATGCGCTGCTCTATCACGTAAAACAGCTCTCTACAGACGGCGAGCCCGAACGCCCGGGAATCGTACACAGGCTTGACCGCGACACCTCAGGGCTGATGGTTGCGGCAAAAAGCAACCAGGCCTACCACAGGCTTGTTTCAGCATTTGCAGAGAGGCTGATCGACAAACGCTACCAGGCAATAGTTACGGGCAAACCGAAAAATGATCACGGAAGGATTGACCTTCCTCTTGCCAGGCATAAAAAGTACAGGCACAAAATAGCCGTGGACGAAACAGGCAGGGACGCCCTCACCGAGTACTGGATAGCGAAGATCTGGCACCCGCTTCAGGGAACATACACGCTCCTCGACATAAAACTTCATACCGGGCGCACTCACCAGATACGCGTACACATGTCGGCAACAGGCACCCCCGTAATCGGCGACCAGATATACTCCAAAAAGTGGGAAAAACATAAAGTGCCATATCTTCTGCTCGCATCGACCTCTCTTATGTTTGACCATCCCATAACGGGCGAACACCTCTCATTCACGGTACCCATGCCGCGACACATGATAGAGTTCATTGAAAAACTCGAAAAGATGAAATAGCATCACGCACCGGCTGAAACTGCAGTCAGGCAAACCATACGATTATGCGCGTCATGAACCCGGCTGTCAGTAATTGATCCCCACAGCGTCCTTGACTTTTTTTAATGTCACAGCCGCTACTTCACGGGTCTTGTCAGCGCCGTTCTTCATTATCCTGCGGACCTCTGCCGGGTCATTCTCAAAAATTTTTCTCTTCTCCCTGTACGGCCTGAAGTATTCTATTATCAGCTCCAGCAACTCCTTCTTTGCCTGGCCGTAACCGGTGCCCCCCTTCAGGTAACGCTCCTTCATATCCGCCAGCTGCGAGTCAGTGGCGAATAGTTTATACAGTGCGAATACATTACATTTTGTTGGATCTTTAGGATCGTCAACAGGTGTTGAATCTGTCACAATCCCCATGACCTTTTTTTTCAGCGACTTTTCATCTTCAAAGATCTCGATAGCATTCCCGTAACTTTTTGACATCTTCTCACCGTCAGTGCCTGGGATCACGGCTATCTCCTCCTGGATATCCCCTTCAGGAATAACAAAAATCTCTCCGTACCTGTGGTTGAACGACTGTGCTACGTCGCGCGTGATCTCTATGTGCTGTTTCTGATCTTTACCAACCGGAACAATATTCGCGTCATACAGCAGTATATCCGCTGCCATGAGTATCGGGTAAGTGTAAAGGCCCGCATTGGGAACAAGCCCCTGGCGATCTTGTCTTTGTAGCTGTGACTTCGCTCCAGCAGTCCAATAGACGTGTGGCACGAGAGTATCCACGTAAGCTCTGTCACCTCGGGGACGTCTGACTGTATCCAGAAACAGCATTTGTCAGGATCAAGACCAAGGGCCAGAAAGTCCATCGCCGCGTTCAATGTATTCCGCTTGAGCTCAGCCCCGTCGTGCAGGCTTGTCATTGCATGGTAATTTACGATAAAGCAGAAAAGTTCATTCTCATGCTGCATCCCGATCATTCTCTTCATCATGGCAAAATAATTGCCTATGTGAAGCGCGCCTGATGGCTGTATCCCTGAAAGCACTCTGGCCATAAAAACCCCCGTAAACTGAAACTATGGAGCAATTCCCCCGGATAATGGGTAAATATCATAATCCTTTAAAATGTTTTGCCGTACAAACCGTTAAAACTGCCTGTTATTGAGTGCGAACAAAAAACGGTGTCAATAAAAATTTTCCTTGAATACTCAGGCCTGATTATATATAAATACATATATAAACACATTTACAAATAAACTGGACACGGCCGGTTTAAAAGAATTTATGTATCTCAAAGGAGTTTGCAATGAAAGAAAATATGGGGAGTACAGACAAGTTTATCAGAACTATGCTCGGAATCGCATTTTTATGCAACATCATTATTCTTGAGCCGGGTGTTTTTGGCACAATAGTCCTTCTTATTCTTGGCGGATTAATGATTGGCACAGCATGGTTTGGTTACTGTCCCGCGTACAAACCGCTGGGAATCTGCACATGCGAAGGAGCATGCCAGTGTCAGGAAGAAGAAAAAGCTGAGTAATCTCTGAAAAAAAGCCCGGCGTAAAGGCCGGGCTTTTTTATCTGCAGCAATTCTCAGTGTGTCCGCCGCAAAATGTTCCGAACTCTACCTGAACCGCTGAATGATTTATCCCAAACCTGACATCCAGCAGACTGTTAATCTCCTTAATCACAACGTCCGATAAAACTGAACTCTCTTCGAGGCATATATGACATGAAAGAAATACCTCCTGCGAATTTATGGACCAGATGTGCAGGCCGTGAAGACTTTTAACTCCCTCAACAGAAAGAATCGCATCATATACCTCATCTGTTTTTATATGCTCCGGAACACCCTGCAGAAATATTCGCAGAGATTCCCGGAGAATACCAAGAGCGCTCCAGATGATCATAATGCCTATAAAGCAGCTGATAACTACATCTATCCAGTAATTGGAGGTGAACCATATAATTACTGCCGCAAATATTACAGCTACAGAAGAAAGCGCGTCGAATAAAAGGTGCAGCGATACAGCGCGTATATTAAGGCTTGATTTAGTTCCGGAGTTCAGCACAAAAATTGAAATTACGTTTACCACAAGCCCGATAAACGCAACCGGAAGCATAACTTTCAGTTCAACAGCCTGCGGGTTAAAGAATCTCGCAACTGCTTCATAAAAAATATAAATACCAATCAAAATCAGCGTAAGTGAATTAATCAAAGCAGTAAGAACTTCAAATCTTTTAAGCCCGAATGTATACTTATCTCCCTTTCTGCCGGCCGAAACCTTTTCACCCGCATAGCCAAGAACCATTGACAGAACGTCGGAAAGATTATGCCCTGCATCAGAAATCAGCGCAAGGCTGCCCGAAATCACCCCGCCGATATATTCTACGACTGTAATTATTATATTAAGCAGTATAACAAGCAGCAGCCTGAAGCTCCCCTCTGCGTGATGAGTATGCCCGTGCCTGTGATCATACGCGCGGTGTTCATGATCCTGATTGCATTTATTATTATTCATAACTGCTCCCTCTTTTCCAGCACATGCTCTATTCCGAAACTCAGAATTGTCTCTATGTGATCATCATCGAGCGAATAAAGAATATTCCTTCCTTCGCGCCTTGTTTTTACAACACGCGACTGTTTAAGCACGCGCAACTGATGTGAAACAGCCGACTGATTCATATTAAGAACTGCGGCCAGGTCGTTCACGCAAAACTCCTGATCCAGAAGAGCAAAAAGCAGTTTAAGACGGGCCGGTTCGCCGAATATCTTAAAAAAATCCGCCAGCCTGTCAAACCGCCTTTCATCCATTTTTGCCTTACGGATTTTCAACACATTCTCCTGACGTATGAATAATGGATCATATATTCATACGTCAATGAAAAAGTCAATACTTTAGAACGCCGGCCCGAAAAAACCGCGGCATGTAAATTTCTCGCTTCTGCTTCTTTTTATCCTGCCCGGAATTTTTTTATTGACTGAATTACAAACGGGGCATAACACACAGTATCCCAGATGGAATCCCGAAATGAACCTGTTAAAGAAACTCATAAACATAATCCTGATTTTAAGCGCGCTGCCCGCGCTTGCAGGCAACAGCGTGGCAATTGTAAAAAGCAGATATGACAATATAGAACTTGTACTCTCCGCTTACAGAATTCCCTATGACCTTATAGACTACAGCGATCTGGGAAACGAAGAAACTTTCCGCAAGTACAGGTCTCTCTTTTTTCCATCAGGCCTTGCATCAGATTACGAGAACAATCTTGACGTGAACTGGCGGGGCAAGGAAATAACATCTGTTAAACTGGGTAAAAATTTTTTTGAACTCGATGAAAAAAAATTCAAAACATATCTGCGGGATTTTATCAGACGCGGCGGATCCGCATACTTTTCAGGTTATGCCTTCAGGGAACTCTCAATGGCGTATGACTATTTCGATTTTTTTGAAAACTTCCCTTACATGGGTCTTCCAGGCAGGCTTGAGGCAACACTGTATGACGACCTCGCAAGGTTCAGCCTTAAACGAAAGTATGCCCTGTATATGGACTACCCTGGGTGGATAGCTGTCAGGGATGTAGATAACGCCCTCGTGCTTTCGGAGTCTGCTTTTGACACCCCCAGAGGGAGGAAGTCAGGGCCTGTAAGCGTACTTATAAAGGATGGCGCCGGTGAAATCATTTATACAAGCTATTACAGCACTGTTTACAGCGAATTCAGGCGCTTCAACATTTACAGGATTGCGGGATACCCGCTTATGAAAAGAACAGCCTCGCATGCAGATGAATTCTTCCAGGATATAACGGGAAGGATTACAGATGCATTCCACGCGGGCGAAGCGTCCAGGACATATTACTTTGACCTGAGCAAAGGCATAAACACTTTCTACCTGCAGTCAGAATCCTCGCCATTTGCTTTTGAAGTGTATGACAGCAGTCTTTCTCTTGTTGCTTCTGTTGAAAAATATGAATTATCCCAGACATGGACAATCTCATCCGCTGCAACCGACTACTGCTACATCACCATATATCCCGGCGGCCATGACAGGTACGGAATGCACTCAATTGTTTCGGCCAGCGGCACTCTTATCCCTAAACCTGTTAAAACTGCTGCAAAAGTGTTCCTTTACACAATCGGATTCATTTTTACCGCGGCTTTTATCAGGGTCGCAGTATCCCGCTTTATGTAGGGGATATTTTATCTTTTTAAATTTTTCCCTCTTTTCGGATTGTTGGGGAACCTCATCCATCAAAGAGAATTGGCCACTCCGGCTGTAGTGCCGGAGGCGTGTGTCATTCCCGCAAAGGCGGGCGACCGTAAGAAGAGCCCTGGCTAACGGAACATGCTCTGACCCCTCCGGGACTTGCTCTGACCCTCCGGGAACATGCACTGAGCCCTCCGGGAACATGCTCTGACCCCCGGAAACATGCTCTGCCCCCGGGACTTGCTCTGGCCCCGGGAAGAGGCTCTGAGCCGGGACTTGCTCTGACCCCCGGAACAACACGCTCTGAGCCCCTTTCCCCAAATTTACGGAATGAGCCGTATTTTTTGATTTACAGAACAGCTTTTCATTTTACATTTAATTTTTGCATATCTTCAGCTACAATCCGTAAAATCAGGGGGAAGTTTAGATGGGTAGAGTTATCTCTGTTTCAAACCAGAAGGGTGGTGTGGGTAAAACCACAACAACCGTAAATATTGCCGCCTTCCTCGCTGAAAAGGGCAAGCGCGTGCTTATTATCGACATTGATCCCCAGGGCAACGCGGGTTTTGGAATAGGCATAAATGCTGAAGAAATGGAAACTACCCTTTATGAAGTCCTCATTGGCCAGATTCCGCTTGAAGAGGCCATATTTAAGACAGAAATAGAGCGCCTCTCAATAATACCGTCTAACATTCACCTTTCGGGCGCGCAGGTTGATCTTCTCGAAGTAGAGGGAAGGGAATATATTCTAAAAAAGAAACTTGAACCTTTAAAAGCATATTATGATTATATATTTATTGACTGCCCTCCGTCACTGGGCATACTTACACTTAACAGCCTTGTCGCCGCCGATTCTGTGCTGATACCTCTGCAGTGCGAATATTACGCACTTGAAGGTCTTAATCAACTGCTCAGAATTATTGTGATGGTACAGGAAAATCTTAACCGGTCACTGAAGATCGAAGGGGTTGTACTCACCATGTATGATCCCAGAACCAACCTGGCAAACCAGGTCGTTAATGATGTTCGGGAGTATTTCAAGGACAAGGTTTTTGAATCAATCATCCCGAGAAACGTAAAACTTTCAGAAGCGCCTTCATTCGGCAAGCCTATAGGAATTTACGACAAGACCTGTCCCGGCAGCATGGCGTATGAAAAACTCGCAGAAGAGGTTATGAAAAATGACTAAAAAGGCTTTAGGCAAAGGGCTTGGCGCGATTATATCCACATCACCCACACCGTCGGATGACATGGAAAAAGCTCTTATCGGTGTCAGTAAAAACAATGTTATTGAACTCGCGCTTGACCGGATAATCCCCAACCCGGACCAGCCCAGGACATACTTTGACGAGACCGAGATACATGGACTGGCCGAATCTATCAAATCTGTGGGACTCATACAGCCGATCATTGCCCGTGAGCGCGATGGCCTCTATATTATAGTGGCGGGTGAACGCAGGTACAGGGCCTGCAAACTTAACGGAATGAAGACCATCAAGGCCATTGTTATCGAAGCAGATGATGAACAGAATCTTACAATGGCCCTTATAGAAAACATCCAGCGCGAAAGCCTTAACCCGATTGAAGAGGCAAAGGCCTACAGGGTGCTGATTAACAGGTTCAAGCTTAAACAGCAGGACCTTGCCAGAAAAATCGGCAAGGAAAGAACAACTATTACAAATTCACTAAGGCTGCTCAACCTTCCCGAAGAAATTCAGGAAGCTATTATTGACAAAAAAATAAGTCCCGGCCATGCCAAGGTAATACTCTCTGTTGATGAGCCGGGAAAACAGTTTTTCCTTTATAAAGAAGTGATTGAAAAAGAGCTTTCCGTGCGCGCTCTCGAAAACATTGTGAACAACGTCAAAGAAAAAAAAGAATCCCTATCATCGCAGAAAAAAACAGTTTTAAAAACAGCGCAGATAAAAAAGATGGAAGAAGAACTTATTGCCCGCCTGGGCACCAAGGTAGAGATAAAACATACCGGCAGCAAAGGCCGCATAGAGATAAGCTATTATTCGCTTGATGATTTTGAAAGAATTGTTGAAAAGATTAAATAAATCAGATTTCATCTAAGCTGATCTTTTCCACCCTGTCTGCTTCGATATCCAGAATGACCACTGAAGACTCATCGTGGCCATAAACCGCTCCCGGATTGATTATCCTGCAGCCCTTAGACACATAGTTCTCAAAATAATGCGTATGCCCCTTTATAACGTAATCATATTTCCCCGATGCAAGAGCTCTTCTGTACATGGGCACGTCGTTACCGTGAAAAAGAACAAAATTTTTACCGCCAAGGCTGAACTCGACCATAGTATCGACTGGATTGAATCCCAGCGCAGATGCTTTAGCGCTGATATCTTCGGCATCAATGAGATCGCCGTTACCGAGAACTACATAGCATGTGAAGCCTTTAAGGTAATCGAGCATTCTCGGCGAAGTAATATCTCCGGCATGCGCTATGACTGTAATTCCCCTCTCCCTGAAAAGAGAAATTGCCTTTTCTGTCGCCTCTATATCGTTATGCGTATCAGAGATTATCCCGAGAAGCATTCTGCCCTCACCCTAACCTTGCTCCCGGCTGAAGATTTTCATCGGCAAATATTACAACAGGCCTGTCCTTGGGGCCTGTCTTTGCGGCAAGGAGCATGCCGTTTGATTCTTTGCCGAAAATTTTTGCGGGCTTGAGGTTGGCAACCAGAAGTATGTTTTTATCCCGGACATCTTCGGGCGCATAATGCTGGGCAATGCCTGCAACAATGTATCTCTGGTCATAACCTGAATCAACCTTGAGGTAGAGCAGCCTGTCAGATCCCTCAACCCTTTCCGCTTCGAGCACTTTTGCCACACGGATGTCAACTTTACCAAAATCGCTTATATCAATAAGCCCCGGAACAGGCTCCTTCTTCTCCTGTTTCTTCGCAGCAGGAGGAGACTTTTTATCGTCCGCTTTAGCCTTTTCAATGCGCGGAAAAAGAATTTCGAGGTCGCCGGTTTTAAGCCCGGGCTTAAGGTTATCAAGTTTAAAAAGGGACGCAGTATCTGCAGCGGCAGCGGAACCAAGCGCTTTAATGATTTGCGGCGCCAGTGTGATAAGAACAGGCGAAAGCAGGACACTGACACTATAAATGGATTCGAGCAGATTGCGCAGAACTGATGCAAGCCTGCCTGTGTCGTTCTCCTTTGCGAGCTGCCAGGGCTTATGCTCGTCAACATATTTGTTTAATGACCGTATGAACTCCCAGAGCTTCTCTATGCCTATACTTGTCTGAAATTTTGAGCAGTGATCTATGTATCCATGGGCTGCCTTTTTAAATCCGGCAAGAAGCTCCTCCCTGCCTGGATTATCTTTACCGAATTCAGGTATCAATCCGTCAAAAAATCTGTTGTTCATGTTAAATGTGCGGTTTATAAGGTTGCCGAGGTCGTTTGCCAGATCATAGTTTATGCGGTCAACGATCACGTCCTCACTGAACTTCGCGTCCAGGCCGAATGTCATTTCGCGGAGAAAGAAGTACCGCATCTGGTCGTTGCCGTACTTTGCCGCAAAATCATCCGGGGTAACTACGTTGCCAAGGCTCTTGGACATCTTGGACTCATCCATGTTCCAGTAACCGTGGACGTTCAGGTTGCGGTATGGTTCAATCCCCGCTGATTTAAGCATTGTAGGCCAGAATACTCCGTGAGGCTTCAGAATATCCTTGGCAATAATGTGTTGCACCGCCGGCCAGTATTTTTTAAAATTCTCCCCATCAGGATAACCGATGGCGCTGACATAGTTGATCAACGCATCAAACCAGACATAGGTGACAAAATTTTTATCGAACGGGAGGGGAATCCCCCATGTAAGCCTTGAAACAGGCCGTGATATGCAGAGATCCTCAAGGACTTCGCCTTTGAGCATTGAAAGAACTTCATTTCTGTATCGTTCAGGCCTGATAAAATCCTTATTCGCGTTGATGTAATCAACCAGCCACTGCTGATATTTGCTCATTTTGAAAAAATAATTCTTCTCTTCAATATACTGCGGCTCTTTATTATGTTCGGGGCATTTGCCGTTTACTATCTCCTTCTCTGTAAGAAACCTCTCGCAGCCTATACAGTAATTGCCTCCGTAATTTCCGAAATAGATATCGCCATTATCATAAACCTTCTGCAGTATCTGCTGAACTGTTTTTATATGCCGTTCCTCGGTAGTTCTGATAAAATCGCTGTATTTAACGCCTATCCTGTCCCATGCCGCCCGGAACTTTCCGCTGATCATATCGGCATACTCCCGCGGTGATGAATTATTCGCGGCTGCGGCAGCAACAATTTTATCTCCATGCTCGTCTGTGCCTGTGAGAAAAAAAGAATCATCGCCCAGCATAACATGGAACCTGTTCATAAAATCTGCAAGAATTGTACTGTACGCATGACCGATGTGCGGTTCGGCATTTACATAATATATTGGTGTTGTAACATAAAATGTCTCTTTCATCATTATCCTTCTGTTATATTTCAGATTGTCCGGGTACTTTTATCTGGAATGATCATCATCCTCTTTTCTGAAAATATTTTCGACCATGTCATCTTTTATATGATACTTCCCGTTGCGGAGTTCCATACATTCCGCTTTTATCTCGACATACCGGTCACCCTCTTTAATCGTCACCGAACCTTTCAGGCTGTTCAGGGATATAACCGGGTAGGGTTTACCGGCAGCCATAACCTCGCTCTCGGAATCGGGCAGATGCTCATTCATCTCGCGGTAAGTATTGTACTCAAACCCCAGACAGCATAAAAGCCTGCCGCACATACCTGAAATTTTCATAGAGTTCAGGTTAAGACTCTGCTCTTTGGCCATCTTGATAGATACAGGTTCAAACTCTTCACGCTGATAAAGGCAGCACATCGGTTTACCGCACGGGCCGTAACCGCCCACGAGCCTTGCCTCATCACGCACACCGATCTGTCTCATTTCTATTCTTGTTCTGAATACAGCCGCGAGCTCACGGACAAGTTCCCTGA
>Ga0255345_1004446_pt1 | contig 15313 bp, 17 predicted proteins | sample wastewater_treat_6_FD_192415 | JGI IMG/M metagenome (GOLD analysis project Ga0255345, IMG submission 192415) | Wastewater microbial communities from Lulu Island WWTP, Vancouver, Canada - plant20 | ecosystem: Engineered > WWTP > Wastewater > Unclassified | place: Canada: Vancouver, British... | reverse complement strand
TTACGATTGATCACGTAGTGTCGGTAGCTATGGAGTTGGTCGGGAAGGGGCAATAAGATCAAGCTCGGACATCCATGCGGCGTTTTTTGGTAGCTGCCACCAGCCTTGCCCGCGCATCTTCAGAAAAAAGGATTTTCGCTCAATCGAGGTCGTAATGATGGAGGTCCCGTGCTGTACCGGGCTTATGGGTATAGTTGAGAAAGCCAGGCAGATATCTGGCGAAAATGTGAGAATAAAAAAGAGCATAATCGCCTTAGATGGAAATGTGGTTGAAGTCTTTTCCGTCTGAAATTTCTTCCAAATTGAAGCAGAGCTAGTAGACTCTTCTCTTTTACAATGGACTGATCTGTTCATTTCGTATATCACTGCCTGCCATGAGAACCGAACCGGAATGTATACTTTGCCTTTTCAGCCAGCTGAACCGTATCTGCAAATACAGCGCCATGCCCAGAAGCGATTCGATAGAACTCTTTCGCATCCTCGCAGCTATGATAAAGGATTTGGATCTGGAGAGCACCCCTCCAGAGCTCTCTGTTCAGGTGATCGATATGGTTAAGAAGAAATTCGCCGGCATCCACGATCCGTTTAAACTGGTAAAGAAGATGGAAAATGAGCGCGCTTCGGAGATGCTTCCGAAATGCAGGGCAATGATAAAAAAATCGAAATCCCCGCTGGAGATGGCCGTTCGCTTCGCCACCGTCTCGAATGTTATAGACTATGGTCTCCCGGTCATGCTGGATCTGAAAAACGCCATTACAAAACTTGCGATGAAGAAATTCGGACGCCTGGATATCGATCTGCTGAAGAAGAGGCTCTCCCGTGCCAAAAAGGTTTTGATCATCGGCGATAATACGGGCGAGATTTATTTCGATCGCCTTATGCTAGAATTTCTCCCCCAAAATGTTGATTATATCTACGCGGTGCGTTCAGCTCCTATTTTAAACGATTCCCTTTTGGAGGATGCGGTCGAGGCGGGGATCGGTGAGTTTGCCGAGATCATGGAGTCCGGTTCCACGATTCCGGGGACGCTCATAAAGAGCTGCTCTAAGGAGTTTCGCTCCGCATGCAAAAATGCCGATATCATAATAAGCAAGGGACAGGGGAATTTTGAGACGATGATAGATGAGAAGTTGCCTATCTTCTTCCTTTTTGCGGTGAAATGCGATGTCGTCGCGCATAACCTCAAGGTCGACAAGGGGACGATGCTCGCGATGGCGAGCCCTAATTATGCGTGGGGAAAACCCGCGAAAAATAGGGCGGGGCAGGGTAAATCTCGTGCCAAGAAAGATCGTTGAACTTTGAGCATCGAATCTTCTGAATATAGCCCCTAAAAACTTCCTGCAGTTGCCGCCCGTATTAGAAAACGGTTGACTAGCACTCCATATTCGGCGATAATGTAGCCCATGAAATACATCGATAGGCTGGTCGAAAAACAGCTAACCCATCAAGTTTCAAGGGGAAAAAGTGTTTTGTTGCTCGGCGCCAGACAGACTGGCAAATCCACCCTAGTGGATCGCCTTCAGGCGGATCTCTCTATATCGCTTGTTCCGGCAGCCGTCCGCCAGAGATATGAAAGAAGCCCGTCTATATTGAGCGGCGAAATCTCCGGGCTCGCAAAAAAACTGAGGCGTCGCCCTCTTGTCGTTCTGGACGAAGTTCAAAAAGTTCCGGAGTTGATGGATGAGTTGCAGGAACTTATAGATAAAAAGACCGCCCAATTTGTTTTGACCGGTTCATCCGCAAGAAAGTTGAAGAAGAGTGGAGTCGTAAATCTTTTGCCCGGTCGTTTGGTGAATATGCGCCTGGATCCTTTCATACATGAAGAGGCGTCATACGATGATATACTGAAGCATATTTTTTACGGGAGCCTTCCGGGTATATTTGTTGTGCAAAATGCACAGGATAAAGAGGTCGATCTAAAATCCTACGTTGAAAGTTATCTTGAGGAGGAAGTTAGATCAGAGGCGCTGGTTCGGCAGATAGGTAGTTTTGTAAGGTTTCTCGAATATGCGGGGTTGGAGTCCGGGAATAACGTCAGTTTTAGGGCTCTCTCACAGGAGATAGGGGTTAGTCATACGACGATCATGTCGTATTTTGATGTCCTGGAAGATTGCCTCATAGTTGAAAGAGTCGAGCCGATAACGAAAAGCCTTACGCGAAAAAAATTGTTGAAATCCTGCAAATACATTTTGTTCGATCTCGGCATAAGAAGAGTTTGTGCGCAGGAAGGCTTTAAGATGACGCCTGAGAGGTTGGGTCAGATATTCGAGCAATATGTCGGACTGGAACTTATAAGAAGATCGAGGCTTAGCCATGATACCAAAGTTCGTTTTTGGAAGGATCCGGATGGTCCGGAAGTGGACTGGGTTCTGGAAAAAGATGGCGAGTATATTCCTGTTGAGGTCAAGTGGACGGACTCTCCGTTAGCTAAGCATGCGAGGCACGTACAAGTTTTTTTGAGTGAATATAAAACTGCTAAAAAAGGCTATGTTGTTTGCAGAACTCCTAATAGTGTCGAATTGGAGAAAAATGTAACCGCTATTTCCTGGAAAGATATTTCACAGATATTTGACTGAACTTAAAAAAAAGAAACTTTCATGAATGGTGACTGGTGGAAAAACAGAAGCTAGAAACGAGAGGCTAGAAGCTGGAAAAACCTCGCCTGTAGAAATCTCGCTTCTCACTTCTAGATTCTAGCTTCTTGATGTTTTGCTCGATGCTCAATTGTCCATGGTCGAAGTTATTGTAAGGGCCGCGATCTCGTGCGCAGGGGTCGCAATTCCGCTAAATGGCGCATGAACTCAAAAAAACTTGCCATTTTGCGAAGGATTCGTTAGGAAGCGGCACCTAAATCGTCATCTCATCAGTAACCCTGTAAATATGACGATTGTTGAAGCGTTGAACAAAAAAGAACTCCGTTTGATTTGAAGGGCCTTAAATCAGGGGTCGGCGGGTGATTAGCTCAGTTGGTAGAGCAGCTGACTCTTAATCAGCGGGTCGCAGGTTCGAATCCTGCACCACCCACTGACTCCTGAGAAAAGTCCTGAGACAGGCGGAGTTCTTTTTTATTTCTTAAATCGACCATGGACAATTGACCATCGACCAGCATCTCTAGCTTCTGTTTTTCCGCCAGTCACCAGTCACGGTTGTTCAAATCTGTTTTTGTAAGCGCTTAACTTGATCTTCATTTGTACATTGCTTTGACCTCTTTCATATAATAGATGAATCTTCATGAAATGGTACGTGATCCAGACTAAACCTATGGCCGAAGATGGTGTCTGCGCCCTTCTTAAAAATGCGGGCATAGAAACCTGCTCCCCGAAGATCCGCAGTGCGGTTCGTGGAAAGAGCTGCTCCACCTGTCGCGTGAAGCCTCTCTTTCCATCGTATATCTTTGTGGCTGCCGATTTTAGTGACGCTAACCTGCACAGGATGATCCTCTATACGCGAGGGGTCAGAAAAATTTTGGGCGATGGCGAGAAGCCGGTTCCTCTTCCTGATGGCGTGCTGGATCTGATACTGGGTCGCATGAGCGATGAGGGAGTTATCGAACAGGGGCTCACGATGAAAAAGGGTGACTCCGTCCGCATCAGGCGCGGGGTATTTAAGGATCTTATCGGGATACTGGAAAAACCGGTCACCTCTGCAGGTCGCGTCCGCGTCCTTTTGAAGATCATGCACCATCAGATCAAATGCGACATCTCGGCAGCGGATATAGAGAAGGAATAACCGATCATCGACAAGTTCTGTTTCTGAACGCAATTCTAAGAAGTCAGCGCTTGAGGTATTATCCGTATATATGGATAATAATTTGCTGATAAAAACCCTGATTTCAAATCCGGTCTGGGTGGTCCTTAACTTTCTTCTTCAAAATCCTGATCTTGAATTAAAATAGTCGAATGTGCGAAACAGTTTCTTGCCGCTTCTAAGGCGATTATCTGTACAAATCAAGATTTGATCAAACAGTTCTGAAAACCAATTATAATGGGGTCCCGCATTCACTTCTCTTTTGACGGGGTTCCCCCTTCGTCGACCGGGCGCACTTCGCCTCCCTATCCGTCGTCATAAATCAGTCGCTTTCAGCTGATTTGGATGTCCTCCGCTGTCGGCCTCCAAATCAGGAAAACGATCTGATTTTTGACTTCCGAATACGGTCGGTCTCGTAGACGCGCCAATGTCTCCTACAGGGGAACCCCATCAAAACCATCGAAATCAAACACTGCCTATCTTAAATAACGGAAAAGAAGAGGCGCTAGGGGCCCATCTTTCAAGGGCCTCTCGGAGATCGGCGTATCCATGGTTGTTATGCTACGCCGATCGAGAGCGGAGGTGCATTTGCGGGCCGTAACCCGCAAATGACACCGTACCTTGAAAGATGGGCCCCGGGAGCCTCTTTTCCGTTATTCAGATGATTTCTAATTGATGGTTATCTCCTGGGCCATCGAACCTCTATTTTATCATTGACCTTTTATTCCCATCACAATACAAGCGTTCAACTCCTGAGCGTTCATGAAATGAACATTCTTGTCGGATAAGGATTTTATTCTAAAAAATGTAGTAAAATCAATTAGTTCCTTGCAAGTGCGCATCTACCCAGATGCTCATATGGGCGGTAGCGTGTTTTAAATCAGAAGCTAGAATCTAGAAGTTAGAAGCTAGAAAGATGCCACGCGAAAAGATTAAAACTTACAGAGATTTGATAGTTTATACAAAATCATTTGATCTTGCGATGGAGCTTTTTCGGCTTACAAGCACTTTTCCAAGAGAGGAAAAGTACGGGCTGACCGATCAGATCAGAAGGGCCTCAAGGTCGATACCTGCAAACATAGCTGAAGGATGGGCTAAGAGAACTTTTGAAAATATCTTTAAACGCCATTTGATTGATTCCTCCGGATCATGTGAAGAAACCATGGTTTGGCTGGAGTTTTCCTTCCGGTGCAATTATATCGATTCTGAAAAATACAATTACTATTCTCAACAATATGACGAAGTCGGGAAGATGCTTTTTGCTCTTCACGATAAATGGTGTACTTATAAATGACTATCTCACTTCTCGCTTCTAGCATCTAGCTTCTAGTTTCTCCCATGCCCTTCCTATCTCACAATGAACTTACTGTGCTCGAATCCCTGCACGATTCCGATTCGGGGATATCGCAGCGCGAGATCGCGCGCCGCACGGGGCTTTCGGTGGGGCTTATCAACGCGGTCATAAAGAAGCTCGTAAAGACCGGCTACGTAAAGACCAGCCACTTGAACCGCCGTTCGCTCGATTATCTTCTCACACCGGAAGGTTTCGCACAGACGGCGATGCGTTCTTATCGCTACGTCGTGCGCACGGTGAAGTCGTACCGAGGAATTCAGATTCAGATGGAAGGGATCTTCGACAAGCTTTCAGGTGAAGGGATCTCAACCTATTATCTGAACGGCGATGGAGAGGTCGCGGAACTCATCGAGTATTTCTTTGCGAGGGGAAAGTGGGGGGCTCTCAGGCGCGGGATGCCGCTTAAGAGCGAGAGCAATTGCGTGATACTCAACGCATCACCCGAGCCCATGGAGAGCGACTCGCACAAGGTTGTAAATCTGATTCAGATCTTAAGCGATCCGAGTGTTCGCAAGAAGATCATCAAAATGGAGGAAAATCTGGAATGAAGATACTGGTCACGGGCGCTGCCGGCTTTATCGGCTTTCATATAACGAAGAGGCTTCTTTCCGAGGGGCATGATGTAGTCGGCATCGACAACCTGAACGACTATTATGATGTCACGCTCAAAGAGTCCCGCCTTGCAATTCTTTCGAAGGATGAGAAATTCGAATTTTTGAAAATGGATCTCGCCGATCGCGGCGCCATGGAAAAACTTTTTAACGAGCACGAATTTTCGAAGGTCTATCATATGGCGGCGCAGGCGGGCGTCAGGTATTCGATAGACAATCCCCATGTCTATGTGCAGTCCAATCTAGTCGGATTTCTGCACATTCTTGAAGGTTGCCGGAAACAGTGGACGAAAGATCAGAAGCTAGATGCTGGAAGCGAGAAGCGAGAAAAAAGCGGTTCTCTAGTTTCTAGCCTCTCGCCTCTAGCCTCTGTTGGTCGGCATTTAATATACGCCAGCTCCAGCTCCGTCTACGGCTCCAACACGAAGCTGCCATTTTCCACCAGCGACAACGTCGATCATCCGATATCGCTCTACGCGGCGACGAAAAAGGCAAACGAGCTGATGGCCCACACCTACAGCCATCTCTACGGGATTCCGACGACAGGCTTGCGCTTCTTCACCGTCTACGGGCCGTGGGGAAGGCCGGATATGGCACTTTTTAAATTCACCAAGCGCATACTCGCGGGCGAGCCGATCAAGGTCTTCAACGAGGGGCACATGAAGAGGGACTTCACCTACATAGACGACATCGTCGAAGGGGTGTTGCGCGTAGGGAATAGATTTCAGGTGGAGCAGAGACTAGATTCTAGAAGCGAGAAGCGAGAAAAAAGCGGTTCTCTAGTTTCTAGCCTCTCGCCTCTAACTTCTGATCTTTATAAAGTCTACAACATCGGCAACAACAACCCCGTAGAGCTGCTCGATTTTATAAAGGCGATCGAGGATAAACTCGGCAAAAAGGCGAAGATGGAGCTCCTTCCTATGCAGCGCGGCGATGTCCCTGCCACCTATGCCGATGTCGATGATCTGATGCGGGATGTGGGGTTTAAACCCTCGACGAGTATCAGGGATGGAATAGACAGATTCATCGATTGGTATCTTTCGTATTATGTATAAGGCTCTTAAGATTCGATAAGAGGTCTTCAACGGGGATTTTTATGATCAGTGCCATTTTGAATCAGCGAAATATGTTAATAAAAACAGTATGTTATAAAAAGACGCTCGCTGCTATGACAGGTAATTGCGACATACTGCAATATTATGTGCGTTTAGTTGCATCACTATTGATAGAAATAAGGTAAGGAACAATTTGTTATTGTCGTAACTCCTTGTTAATGTGTCATATTATCGTACTGTCAAATGTACTCGACAAAAATAGCGTTAAAGTGTAGTATATAAACGACATGAACCCCAGAATCGAAGAATATCTAGAGCAGGCAAATCCTTGGTGGCATGGTAAGCGATTCGATAACTTTATCGGCAAGCCGCGCCCGAGATATGTCGAAAACATTTATAAATCTTTTTCGTTAAATGAGATAAAGGTTCTCTATGGAGTGAGGAGATCCGGGAAGAGCACCATTCTTTATCAGCTCGTTCAAAAACTTCTCGAGGATGAAGTCCCGACCGAAAATATAATATTTGTGAATTTTGAGAATAACATCTTCCTGCCGCATCTGGAAGATGTGAATTTTTTGGACAGCATCCTCGAATTTGCAAAATCCCTGACCAATCCCAAGGGGAGAATTTATCTCTTTTTCGACGAGATTCAGGAAGTCGCAGGCTGGGAAAGCTGGGCGAATAAGATTTATGAGCAAAAAAAATCCATTCATCTGCTGCTTACGGGTTCCTCTTCAACGCTTCAGTCGGCCGAGCTTGCGACGCTTCTGACGGGTCGCAACCTCTCTTTTGAAATCAAGCCCCTCGATTTTCAGGAATACATATTTTTCAAAAAGGGGACTTCGGTCGAGAAAAAAACTTTTTCTCAGTACGGCGACGAAAAAAGTGAGCTGGCATATTATTTTCGGAATTATCTTCATGAGGGAGGTTTCCCGGGGGTCGTTTTGACCGAAGATCGGTCTTTGCAGGAAAGCCTCCTCAGGCAGTATTTTCAGGATATAATATATCGCGACCTTGTCAGAAAATATAATGTTCGCCAGCCCGTAAAGCTTGAGAATCTGGCGCTTTATCTGATGTCGAACGTGGGGCGGGCCCTAAGTTACAGGAATATTGCCGGCTCCATGGGAATAGCCGTCGATACTCTCAAGGAATATATCACCTATTTCGAACGCGCGTGCATATTTTCTTTTTTGTCCCCGTTTGCTTTTTCTTTGAAGCACAAGCTTCGCGAGACGCACAACAGGAAGATTTACACGGTGGATCTGGGATTGCGCAATGTCATGGCGACGAGCTTTGACAGTGACGAGGGGTTTTCGGTGGAGAACTTGGTTTATAACAAACTCAAAGGGGAAAAGCTGCTCGGATACAATGAAGCCCCCGAGATAGATTTTGTATTCAATCGGGATGGTAAAAACCACCTCGTTCAGGTTTCCGTCGGCGAAACTCTGCCTGAGAGGGAATTTTCAAACCTCGAGAAGTCCGATTTTAAAAATTCAACCAAGTGCATCGTTTCTGACAACCTTTATTCAGCTGAAGGTGATGTCGACATAATTCCGGCCTGGCAATATCTGCTATGATTTTTGGGGTCGGAGGAATCGATGTTAAAAACAAGATCGGTTAATATTTGCATTTACATCGATAATAATATATAAATATAATCGTTATGAATAATAATATTATTAAAAAAGTCATTTTTGATCAGGAAGCTTTGATTAAGGAGAAGCTGGAAAACAATAATATTATCAATAGATTAGGATTTGATAAGTGTAAAAAGACTCTGGCAAGCCCAAACGTTTTGCTTTTAAGCGGTCTAAGACGTGCCGGAAAGTCAATATTTGGGCATCTTCTGCTGAAAGGTAGCAAATATGCCTCGATTAATTTTGATGATGAACGATTGATATCTTTTAAAACGGAAGATTTTAATTCTCTTCTCGAAACGTTTTATTCAATCTACGGGGACTTTGAATATTTACTGTTTGATGAAATACAAAACATCAAAGGTTGGGAACTTTTTATCAATAGGTTAAGAGAAAAATACAAGATTGTTATCACGGGTTCAAACGCAAATCTTTTAAGTGGTGATTTGGCAACACATCTTACTGGAAGATATAGCGACTATGTTTTGTTTCCTATGAATTTTGCTGAATATCTCGATTATCAAAAGTTTGATTATAAAGATTCAAAGAAGACGACAAAATATTCTGGAGAATTATCGAAGCATCTTAACGAGTATTTGATTGATGGTGGAATTTTTGACCGTTATAAATTTGGGCAAGAGTTTGTTCGTAATTTGATCACATCTATAATCACAAAAGATATTGTTGTCCGTTATAATTTGCAATTCGCAAAAGAGCTTGAAGAGTTGTCGGTCCTGCTTATTAACAATATTACATCGAAAGTTTCGGCAAATAAGATTGCAAAACATCTGGGGATAAAGAGTTCAAACACAATCAGGGAATATATAAATTATCTGGAAAAAAGCTTTCTTATTTTCACTTTAAATAAGTTTTCATACAAGCTCACAGAACAGCAGTCTTCGTTTAAAAAAGTTTATTGCATCGATAATGGCATGGCCAGTTCAATACGCTTTGCTTTCAGTGAAGATGCTGGCAGATATTTAGAGAACGCAGTTGCTGTGGAGCTGAAGCGGTTATCTTATCTTAAGAATTATGAAATGTTTTACTGGGATGATTATAAAAATGAGTGTGATTTTATAATTAAGCAGGGGGCAAAGATTGTGAAGGCATATCAGGTTTGTTCGAACTTGGACGAGAGCAATATGAAGCGCGAGACGCAAGGGCTTATTTCCGCTATGAAATCCCTTTCAATCAAAGACGGCGCGATAATTACGCTGAGTCAAGATAAAACGATCGAGATGGAAGGTTTTAAAATTAAAGTTATGCCGGCAAGTGAATTGATGATTGAATGTTAAAGTCATCATAAGCCTTTCCTTACGCCCTGTTTTTCCAACGTCGATGATCTGATGCGGGATGTGGGGTTTAAACCCTCGACGAGTATCAGGGATGGAATAGAAAGATTCATCGATTGGTATCTTGAGTATTATGTGTAGTGTCTAAAGTCATCATTACGATGTGCGTATTTTTTTATACTGTTACTGAACGTAGATTTTGAAAGGAATTGTTATGAAAGGAATAATTTTAGCCGGTGGTAGTGGAACGAGGCTCTATCCTGTAACAAGGGTAATATCAAAACAGCTGTTACCCGTTTATGATAAGCCGATGATTTACTATCCACTGTCGGTTTTGATGTTGGCGGGAATTAGAGAAATTCTTGTCATATCAACACCAAGCGATACCCCTCGTTTTCAAGAACTTCTTGGTGATGGCAAACAATGGGGAATGTCCATTGATTATGCTGTTCAGCAGAAGCCGAGCGGACTCGCAGAAGCATTTATTATTGGCGAAAAATTTATTGGCACAGATTCAGTTTCTCTTATTCTTGGTGACAACCTTTTTTTCGGGCAGGGTTTTAGACCATTACTTGAGAAAGCGGTTAAAAAAGATAACTGTGCCACAGTTTTCGCATATCAAGTTAAGGATCCCGAACGATTTGGTGTTGTAGAAGTGGATAGTGAACATAAGGCAATTTCAATTGAAGAAAAACCTCATAATCCGAAATCTTCTTATGCTGTAACAGGATTATATTTCTATGATAATTCAGTTGTGGATATTGCCAAAAATTTAAAACCATCAGCCCGTGGCGAACTTGAAATTACAGACGTTAATAAAATATATTTGGCAAAAGAAAAGCTATTTGTGGAGCTTTTGGGCAGGGGTTTTGCTTGGCTGGATACGGGAACAAACGAAAGTCTTATGGAGGCAAGCGAGTTTATTCATACAGTTCAAAAAAGACAGGGTTTTATGATAGCATGTCTTGAGGAAATTGCGTTGCATAATAATTGGATAACAAGGGAGAATGTTCTTAGTATTGCGGAAAAACTTTCAAAAACAGACTATGGAACCTATCTTCGCGGGCTTATATCATGAAAAGAAAATTAACAAACATTCTAGTGACAGGTGGCGCAGGTTTTATCGGCAGTAATTTTATCAGATTAATCTTATCTCGACCCGGGTTTTCTGGTCGTATCATAAATATTGATAAATTGACCTATGCCGGTAATTTAGAAAACCTAGCAGACATTGCAGAAAAGTTCGGAGATAATAGATATTTTTTTGAAAAGGCCGATATTTGTGATTCTGAAAATATTCAAAAAATCTTCGAAAAATACAATATAGACACAGTAGTTCATTTCGCGGCCGAAAGTCATGTGGACAGATCAATTCACGGACCATCTGAATTTATAAAAACAAATATATTTGGGACATTTAATCTTCTGGATGTGGCAAAAAATTATTGGAATAATAGAGACGATGTCTTGTTTCACCACATAAGCACTGATGAAGTTTACGGCAGCTTAGGAGAGTTGGGATATTTTAAAGAAAATACAGCTTACGATCCCAGAAGTCCATATTCAGCGTCAAAAGCTTCTTCGGACCATTTGGTTATGGCATATTTTCATACTTATGGTTTACCCGTGACTATTTCAAATTGTTCAAATAACTATGGCCCATATCAGTTTCCGGAAAAATTAATTCCGTTAATGATTTTAAATATGACAACGGGCAAAGAGTTGCCGGTTTACGGAGACGGAAAAAATATCAGGGATTGGATATACGTAGACGATCATAATCTCGGCGTATTGGAAATAATTAAGAATGGTAAGATTGGTGAGACTTACAATATAGGTGGAGAAAATGAGTGGGAAAACATAAAACTCGTTACTTTTCTCTGTGATGTGGTTGCTAAATGTAAGGAAAAGCCCTCTAGTTGTTACAAACAACTGATAACTTTTGTTAAGGATCGACTTGGTCATGACAGACGCTATGCAATTGACTGCTCAAAGATCAGGTCCGAACTTGGATGGAAGCAAAAGTTTAGTTTTGAAGGCGGACTTGAGAATACTGTTCGCTGGTATCTGTCAAACGATCGCTGGGTTAAAAATGTGATTAGTGGTGAATATAAAACGTGGATGGAAAAGAATTATAATACGAGATAAATGGAGAAGAGGGGTTTGATGAATAAGATAAATAACTTTGCAGTAATTGGTGGTGGACAAATGGGTAGCGGTATAGCGATTGTGCTTTTACGCTCAGGTTTTAAAGTTACGATATTGGAAGTTGATGTAGAACGTTGTGAAATTGCATTTTCTTCGATTAAAAAAAATATTCATAAAATGCATGAGAAAGGAATCGTTGATTCAGTAGGTGTTAACGGTTTGTTGAGGAATGTCAAATGCACTACAGAGATTTCTGATATATCGAATTCAGAATTTGTTATCGAAGCGATCCCAGAAAACATTAATTTAAAGATGGAATTGTTCAAAAAATTGGATGCGAATCTTGATAAAGAAGTAATAATCGCTTCGAACACCTCATCTTTATCAATTACTGATTTGGCAAAGGCTACGTCAAGACCCGATAAGGTTATTGGAATGCACTTTATGAATCCCGCTCAAGTTATGAAAGGTGTGGAGGTTGTAAGGGGGATAAATACAAGCGAGAATACTGTTAATATTGTCGTTGAACTAATAAAAAAGATTGGTAAAGAAAAGATAATGGTTAACGATTCGCCAGGATTTGTGGTTAATAGAATTTTAATGCCAATGATTAACGAAGCTATTCATGTATTAAATTCTGGAACAGCAAATGCAGAGGATATTGATTTAGGTATGAAATTATCATGTAACCTTCCGATGGGACCATTAACGTTGGCTGATTTTATAGGTCTTGATACAGTTGAGGCTATTTTAAATGTTCTGCATGCTGGATTGGGCGATGAAAGATATAAACCATCCCCACTTCTTTCTGAGCTTGTTAAAACAGGTAAGCTTGGCAAAAAGTCAGGAGAAGGATTTTACGTTTATAAAGGAAAAATATGAAATTTAATAGAAAAAATATATTTATTAGCAAGAGTGCTATAATAGGTGAAAATGTTAAAATTGGGGATAATGTAACAATATATGATAATGTTACGATCGGTGATAATTCGATAATATGTAATGATTGTGTTTTAGGGGAACCCCTGAATAGTTATTATTTTGATGAGGACTATCGACAACCGCATCTTAAACTAGGTCGAGAATGCCTTATTAGAAGTCATTGCATCATATATGCGGGAAGCACTTTTGGAGATAATTTACAGCTTGGTCACAGGGTCACGATAAGAGAAAAAACTACTATGGGTTCTCATTGTTCTGTTGGAACATTATCGGATATTCAAGGTTGTGTTAGCCTAGGCGATTATTGTCGTTTGCATAGCAATGTTCATATTGGGCAGAAATCAAAAATTGGGAATTTTGTATTCGTTTATCCATATGTTGTTTTTACAAATGACCCAACTCCTCCGTCCAATATTTGTATAGGTGCAACAGTTGATGACTATTCTCAGATTGCAACTGGTGCTATTTTGTTGCCGGATGTTTATGTTGGCAAAAATTGCTTAGTTGGTGCAAATGCAGTTGTTAACAAAAATGTTAAGGAGTATTCTGTTGTGGTAGGCAATCCAGCCAAATTCTTATGTGATATAAGAGAAATTAAATCAAAGGGAAAAGAAGGGTTTCATTATCCATGGATGAATAATTTTTCACGAGGTATGCCATGGGATGAAATTGGATATGAAAAGTGGTTAGAACTTAATAAAAACTATGAATCAAAAAATGATTAAATTGAAATGTCATGTTAATGACAAGGGTTCGTTGATTTCATTGGAATCAGGCAAAAATATTCCATTTGATATCAAGAGAGTTTATTATATTTTTGGTGTCAAAGATGAGGTGAGGCGTGGCTTCCATGCCCATAAATCACTGGATCAGGTTTTAGTTTGCACATCTGGAAGTTGTAAAGTTTTAACCGATGATGGGAGAAATAAAGAAAATTATGAGTTGAATTCCCCTGTCTTGGGTCTTCATATTGGAGCTATGCTTTGGCACGAGATGTTCGATTTTTCTCAAGATTGTGTCTTGATGGTTCTTGCCAGCGATTTTTATGATGAATCAGATTATGTTAGAGATTATTCAGAGTTTATCGCTAAAATTAAAAAAACATGATATCATTTCTTGATCTTAAAAAAATAAATTCACAATATCAAAGTGAATTGAAGGAAGCGTTTCAGAGGGTACTTGAGTCCGGATGGTATATTTTGGGCGAAGAAGTTGCTTTGTTTGAAAATGAATTCGCTAAATACTGTGGCGTGAAACACTGTGTTGGTGTGGCAAATGGCTTAGACGCCCTTACACTAATTTTTAGGGCTTATAAAGAAATGGGAAAAATTAGAGATGGGGATGAGGTGATAGTCCCTGCAAATACTTATATAGCAAGCATTTTATCAATTACTGAAAATAATTTAACTCCAATATTTGTTGAACCGGATATTAATACTTATAACATTGATGTAAAAAGGATTGAAGAAAATATAACATTTAAAACAAAAGCGATTCTGCCAGTTCATCTTTATGGGCAGGCGGTTGAGATGGACTTTATTAATACCTTAGCTAAAAAGTATGGCTTGATAGTAATAGAAGATTCTGCTCAGGCACATGGGGCGATTTATAAAGGGAAAAAAGCGGGAGCGTTTGGTAATGCAAGTGGTTTTAGTTTTTATCCTGGTAAAAATCTCGGTGCTTTAGGTGATGCCGGAGCTGTAACAACTGATGATGATAGATTGGCAGAAGTGTTGAGATCAATACGTAATTACGGCAGTTATAAAAAATATGAGAATCAGTATAAGGGTATAAATAGCCGTCTTGATGAATTGCAAGCCACATTTTTAAGGGTTAAGTTAAAATATCTCGATAGAGATAACGAAAATAGAAGAAATGTTGCATATTATTATTTAAATAATATTAAAAATCCAAAAATTATCTTGCCTAAAGTTAAAGATGTTTTTTCTCACGTCTGGCATTTGTTTGTTGTTAGGTGTAAAGAACGAAACAAATTCATGGAATATTTAAGTAAAAACGATATCCAAACGCTTGTTCACTATCCTATACCTCCTCATAAGCAAATGGCTTATTTGGAATGGAATAAGAATGACCTGCCAATAACTGAATTGATTCATCGGGAGGTTGTTAGTTTACCAATAAGTCCTGTTATCGATAGTGATGAAACAGATAAAATAGTGGACGTCATAAATAAATATGAATAAATTATTACTAAAAATAAGAAATAAATTAATGTTTTTATTTCGTAATTATGTATTTCAATACCCCCGTGTAATTAAGTATAAGATACTCTCTGATTGTAAGTCAGTTTTAGGTAAACCAGTATTGTATCAACCCCTACTGTTGACCGGCAAAGGTAAGATTATTTTTGGTGAAAATGTTAAAATTGGTGTTGCTCAGTATAACGGTCGGCGAAATCTGAACAGAAAAAACGGGGTTGATAAGTGGACTCAAGGGGTCTTAAGTGAGCCCCGGAAAGGAGTCCATGATGACGCGGAGGAAACGCAAGACCTATGACGATGCCTTT
>Ga0255345_1004443_pt1 | contig 15323 bp, 17 predicted proteins | sample wastewater_treat_6_FD_192415 | JGI IMG/M metagenome (GOLD analysis project Ga0255345, IMG submission 192415) | Wastewater microbial communities from Lulu Island WWTP, Vancouver, Canada - plant20 | ecosystem: Engineered > WWTP > Wastewater > Unclassified | place: Canada: Vancouver, British... | reverse complement strand
TGTCGTCTTGCTGTTTTTCCTTCAAAAGCCTTTCCGCCCGGTCATATTGATTTTCTTCTGTTTTAGCATGGGCCTGCGTGATGACTTTTCCAATAGCGCGATCTTCTTTGATATAAGACAGCACAACGTCGGCAGTATTGTCCGTTGAACAGTCGTTAACCACAATGATGCGGTCAACAAAATGGGGCATGGTCCGCAAGACGCGATCGATTTGTTTTGCTTCATTATAAGCCGGCACAACAACCGCAATCGTTTTATCCAATAACATCGCACACCACTCCCAGGATTGTGTCCGTAACTTACTATTTATATTTTTATTTGTCCAAAAATATTTCGCCGGAGTGAAAAACCGCACAGGCTGAGTTACCGACGGTTTGTCTTAAGTGATCTTGAGGCTTGACGGGATGTGAAGAATTGCAGCCTCTTTATGACGATTGGCGTAATCTTGATGATCTCGTAAAAAGTCACACACCTGTCATTCCCGCGCAGGCGGGAATCCAGTAGTTTTAAGATGTTATGGATTCCCGCCTGCGCGGGAATGACAAAAGGGGAGGCGATTGACTTTTTACCGGTTCATCAATCTTGAATTTATATTGCTTATTTTTCGGGGAGACATTTAAAACCCTGCTCTTTGAAATGCCGATCCAGTGTGTAGGATGTTTTAATTCCTAAACGCCTCATGGTTTCAAAACTTACACAATCAACAAGACTAAGCTTTTTTCTTTTTGAAGTCAGCATGATTCCCGCTGCTGTCTGATGGGAAGCATGATCAATCCACTGAATTGCGAGAACAGGAATAATGTCTTCCTGAAACACCTTTACTGCCGGCATCCCCAAGCGATGTTGAACAAGGGCGCATGTTTCCACAAGAACATAATTGGTTGTAACAAGCGTTTCGGTGGACATTAAAATATTGCGCCAGACTTCCGCAGCCAGATGATGACGCTCATCGTCCTTATCCAAAATGGCTAAAAATGCCGATGTATCGATAAAAATGCTCATTTGCCGAAAGCCTCTGCCAGATAGTCATCATGAGAGGCGGACAGGTCTTTGATTCCGGAACTGAACCGGCCGGCGGCCGCCAGTGCCCGTTTACGACGCTGCGCATCATTATCCAGTGATTTAGACTTGGCAAAAAAATCAACAGATTGCCTGATGATCTCAGCCATCGATTTGTTATCGGCTGCAGCCATTTTTTTCAGCATTGCCACTTGTTCTTCCGGCAATTGTATTTGCGTCCTTACCATATTGGCCTCCCGTAGAGCTTTGCAAAACCTCATAAAACCAACAATTTTGTCATCATTCCCGCGTAGGCGGGAACCCAGGGGGCATGTTCCGTCAACGGTATTGCCCCGACGCGTCATTCCCGCGCAGGCGGGAATCCAGGGGTCATGTTCCGTCAACGGCATTGCCCCGACGCGTCATTCCCGCGCAGGCGGGAATCCAGGGTTTTTAATTATTTCCTAGATTCCCGCCTGGTCGGGAATGACGATTCGAGAGATTGTGCAAAGTTTTCTCCCATAAGTGATTACATTATTTGAGAATATGATAACAGTTGAACAAGGTGATGTCAAGCGGATCGTCGAATTATCGTCGGCTTATAAAGGTTTAGCGAAACGTTTTAAAATATGGTAGGATGCACACGAATAGTAGAGGCGGGCAGGGCGGATATTGCTGTGAATGTGACGGACGCGACTGATCAATCCCGGCGGGCCAATGAAATAAACGCGAAAGCAAAAATTACCGAACATGGCAAATCGTAAAAACAATAAACACCAACAGCGCGGCTTCACGCTGATCGAAGTCATCGCCGTTCTGGTCATTATCGCTGTCCTTGCAGCCGTTGCGGTGTCCAGAATTTCCTCTACTCAGGACGTTGCAGCGATGACGGAAGCGGAGATTTTGAAAATGCATCTTCGGTATGCTCAGATGCGGGCTCTTAGTGACGACACCAGCTGGGGGATCCAATGCAACGGAACGACCTATACGCTTTTGAGAGACGGGAAAACCTATATGCTTTTGGAAGACGATTCAATTGTGCCTATTAAATTGCCTGGTGAGGATTCAGCTATGTTTGAATCAAAAAACGATATAACTTTTAACTGCGGCACAATTACTTTTGACGAGTGGGGAAGTCCAGGTTCCAGCAAAATAGAATTTCAAGTTACTCCAGGTGGCGGGACGATTACAATAACAAAAAATACAGGGTTCATTCAATGAAGATGTTGGCAAAACATAAGCCAAACGGTTTTACCCTTTTGGAAGTGATCATTACACTGATGGTTGCAGCCATTGTTGGCACAATGATGTACACCACGCTTGGGAAATCCTTGTCCGGCAGTTCTGAACCGATCTTTCGCATGCAGAAATCCTTTGCACTGCAACAGGTGATGGAAAACATGATCACCGCTTACGACAAAATATGTTATGATGGTGGCGATATCGAGGACCTGAAAATCGCTATTGGAGCTGAAGGGGCCACCATGAACAACGGTTTCGGTCAATATACCGTTGTGGAGAACCGCTTTATTAAATTTGAGGCGAATGTGCAAAAAAATATAGCAACCGGTGAGCTGCACAACTTGCTCAAGGTGACGATCAAAAACAGCAACAATGAAAGACTGTCCTATATCTTTACCGGATAAGATTGAACTATGAAACTGATCATCAATACAAAAAATGGCTTTTCGCTGATTGAAATAATTGTCGTGATGCTTTTGGTCGGCGTCATGGCGGCCTTGGCCGGCGTCGGTTATGTACAGGTGGTGCGGGGAATGCTCTTCACGAAAATGAACGCCGCCACCATTCAAAAGGGCGAGCTTGCCATGACGAAATTGGTGAAAGAATTTAACAATATCAGCCTCAGTGCGATCACCGCAGCCAGTGAAACATCCATTACATTCACCTCTATAAAGGATGGCAATCCAATCCCCGAAACAACAGTGACGAAGCCTGATGGAAATGATGAGTTAAAATATGGCGATGACACACTAACCGATCAGGTAGTCGATTTTAAACTGGCCTATTATGATGATTATAACAGTGTTGGACTAACCACATGGAGTACTAAGCGCAAAATTATCGAAATCACCCTGAAATTGAAAGGGGCGGACGATGTGGTATCGGAATTTAAAGCACGCGTGAAACCGAGGAATTCTTAAGAGCATGAAAAATATAATCGCATATGCCAAGAGAAATCAAAGGGGCGCCATTCTGATCACCTTGATTGTCGCCATTGTCATCATTGGATTGAGTGGAGTTGCCATGATGCATTTTTCCACAACTTCCTCGTATGGAGAGCTGATTGCCAACCGCCAGCAACGCGCTTATTATATTGGCGAGGCCGGAGCAAACCATGCTCAGCAATTATTTTCCATGAATAAGATAACCAACGGACCTTTCCCTTCATCTACAGTATTTACAGTAGGCAATGATAAATTTAGTGTCCGTACCTTCGACAAGCCAACTGATTCCACACACCTGATCATTGAATCGACAGGCATCGTGGGGTCGGGCTGGCTGACCACCCGGCAACTGATTACCCGGGATATCGTTAAAGCTACCGCTACACCTCCCAATATGCCGCCGATAATGACGGATTCTGCAGGTGTGCCTCTCGGTTTTGATACCGACTCTAATAAAAGTCTGGATTCAACATGGACGCTTGCAACGGGAACGACTAATGATGAAGCTTACATAAACAACAATAAAAATGACGAAGGCTACGGCTCTCTGGAATTCAAAGAGAGGCAAGCGGCAATTCTTTTGAACACAAGCGTTGTTAGCCTTTGTAATGCCTGGTTGAACAATGGCAACCTTTCCAGTTATTTTTTACAAGTAAAGATTAAGAATATCGATACGAATCCTGCTTATTACATGCATGGCATTTCTTTCCGCGTCCAGGATATCGGAGCCAACAACTCCTATGGCCTTTCTTTCTACAAACATAACAATAAAAAATATAAAGGAGACTGGTGTGCAAACTTAGATTGGTGTGAATACGATTTAAACCCAAAAAAAGTAGTTAATAATGGAAAAATATATGCCATTCTCTGGAAAAGAGTAAATGGCGTTGCATCGCTTCTTGCTTATACACAGATGAAAACAGACACGTTTTCATATGGCGTTACAAACACTGATGGGACTGAATTGCTTGCTTGGTCAACTCTGCTTATCCGAGTGAATGAAAGAGCTGACGGTAATCACATAAAAGCTTACGTACAGAGTGTCCCAACTTATCCAAAGGACGCGCTTTACTGGAATATCAGTAGTTTCAAACAGGTTACTTGGACCTGGCCTTCGGCCAAGACAGAAGTGGTCGATAATACATTTCCATCGGCCGGTCTTTGCAAATGTACTGCAGAAGGAACATGCACCGCCAACCGTCCGGAAATCGGCATCCATGCCTTTTATGACAATGATGGTTCAGGGACCCAATTATTTGATGATTTCTCTATGGCTGTCCAAGGCACCCAAAGTGGCACTGGTGGAAGCAGCCAGTATTGATAATTCGGGGTAATTCGGGGGACATAACACCTAATTCATTTTTTCACTGAGCCAGTTGCAAATAGCGATCAACAATGCTTTACGGTTCGATCCTGTTCAGGTCGCCGATCCGTGAGAGATGTTTCCGGTCAAAGGAATAGACATCGATGATATTCAGTTTTTTCATTAGCGCGGCGATATGGCCATCTACAATGTCTATGTTTTTACCTTCATAATGATCCAGCGCCCCGGCCATAAGTTCTCCGTTAATGACTTCCATGCCCGGCGTTGCCATGATGGCGCGGATCATGGGTGTGATTTCTGCCGGTTTCATGTTGTATGAAGATTCAAGCACCCAAATCAGCTCCACGAGAACAAGATCAGACGTGACGAGTTGAACTTTGCCTTCGGATGCATTACTCAGAAGCGCCTCGAAACGGTCGGCCTTATCCGCATCATCATCGGTCAGGTAGCGGACGAAAAGGTTGGTATCTACAAAGCAGGTATTCATTCGTCTTCCTCTTTGTTTCTTCCGGCAACGGCTGCTTTGGCATGGGCACGCTCTTCGGCAAAAGAGTCGGGGCCCTTTGTTTTCACGGCGCCTCTGAAGGATTTCAGTGTCCCGACAGGTTGGAGTAAAACTCTTTTACCTTCCTGAATAAATGTGACTCGATCATTGGGAGCGATGCCTAAAGCGTCCCGAATCGGTTTGGGAATCGTTACCTGGCCTTTAGATGTAACCGTTGAGAACATTAGTTGAACCTCCCTTCTATTTTCTTACCGCTGATGATATGTAAGATGAATAATTTTGTCAAGCAGATTGGCTTTTATTGTTCCAGTTTATTCATTTGACAAATAATTATCTTGTTGTTTATACCATTGAGGAAAAGATCATCTGGGTGCATCGAATCATTCATGGCGTCCGAAATTACATCAGTTTGCTATGATATAGTAGCTGAAAGGCTATCTTCAATAACATGACTATTTGGTTTACATTACAATACAAATATGTATTATATCGTAACCGTATATGAAAACTTATCGTGAAACCTATATCCGCAAGGCGGAGATTGCGCAGTTGATCCTTCTGCACCAGCTTTTTATGCAGAAAGAAAGCCGCCATCTGATCTTTCAGGGCGGCACGGCCATTCGCTGGTGTTATGGCGGGAGCCGTTTTTCCGAAGATCTCGATTTTGTGACGCAGCTTGCGCCCGATGCCGCTGAAAAAATACTGAGCGGGGCCATCAAGGGCATTGAAAAGCTTATGGTTCCTCATTTTGGGCCCGGCACCGTTACTGTGAACAAAAAAAGCGCTCGCGCTGATGCGCTGAAATGCTTTTTGGATTTTCGCCCGGAAGCCGCGAGAGAAAAGATTTCCATCAAGCTGGAATTTGAAGGTCTGGTTGCGGGAAAATTGCCGGATGTCCAAAATCACGTTCTTTCATCATTGAGCGCCGTTGCCGGTCTGATGGCTTCCGGGGAATTCCGCGTGCCTCGCCCCAATGCGATTATCGTCGCCCAAACGCCCGCGGAGATTCTTTCCGACAAAGTGCGCGCCCTCCTGGAGCGTCGCTATCTTAAAGGCCGCGATATTTTTGATCTCTGGTATCTTTATGCCGTCCTGAAAACACCCGTGGATGTTGCAATTATCCAGAGAAAATTTACGCTGTACAGGGCGGTCTTTGCCGCTCAAAGAAACATGGATTATTTTATCAAGCCTTCAAAGCAAGACAAAGAAATGATGCGCGAGGCTATCGCGCAAGACTTGCTGCGTTTTCTTCCGCCGGAGGTGATCGCTGTCCATCAGCCTGATGGATTTGCCGCCTTCCTGGAAACGGCTCGTTCTCTCTTTGGCGAGCTGCAAGCCAAGGGAGTGCGCCTGCCATGACGTCCGTCAATATCCTCCGGCAATTGCCGAATCTCTTTCATTATGCCGATGTGGAGAAATTCACCGGCAACGCCAATGTCTTCCTCACCCGGGCGCTGGCTAAAGGATTTGTTGAACGGGTGACGCGCGGGGTCTATATCAACAGGCTTCGTGAAGGTGAGCCCAGTGTTGAAGAGGTTGCCTGCTTTCTGCGGACGCCTTCCTATATTTCCTGCGAATGGGCGCTCAATCGTCACGGCCTTATCCTGCAATCGCCGGTCGTCTGCACGGTTCTGACGCTCGACACGGCAGTCGGCGCTGCCCGGAATATCCGGTTTGGAGGCATTACGATTGAATTCTCGCGCATCGCGCCCCGCCTATTCAACGGTTTCGAAACCCGCAACGGCTTCAACATGGCGCTGCAGGAAAAGGCGCTCCTCGATACCATCTACCTGCGTCAGCATATCCCGTTTGCTGATGAGTTGGATCTCGACAACATTCAAAAGGATAAATTGATGTCACTTTCTGAATTGTTTCCCGCAATTGTCAGGAAGCGCCTGGAGGCAATGCTTGCATGACTTATCATGCATCGTATGTCGGAAAATATTAGACATACTATGCTAAAATGTGCTCTTTTCGTAAATGAAACAGGATAGCGCTCATGGCGCTTGAAATACCATCAGTTTGCTTTGACAGGGAGGTTTAAGTGAAGATTACGGTTGCAAGGGGAAGTCTTGACGATGTTAAAACTCAGGCAATTATTTTGGCTTTTTGCGAAGGGGAGAAGACGCTGTCCGGTCCCGCGGCGGAGATTGACAAAAAAAGCGGCGGGCTGCTGAGCGATGTTATAAAAAGCGGTGATTTTGAAGCAAAGCCGTCACAGGTATTGGTGATTTATGCCGGGGGTTTCAAGCCAGCCAAAAGAATCGCGCTGGCGGGCCTGGGCAAAAGAAGCGAATTGAATCTGGAAAAAATCCGCCGGGCTTTCGCCAAAGCCATGCAGCATCTGCGCGGTTTGAAGATCAAAGAAGCGGCAACAGCCTTTGACGCGGATCTTCTGCCGGACAAAAAAGAAAAAGTTGTTGCGGCGATGGCGGAAGGCGCGGGCCTTGGCCTGTATCAATACACACCCTACAAAACCGTTAAACAAGACGATCTGAAGAATTTTCTGCAACTGGAAATTGTCGCCCGCCCTGCGGATTATTCCTGGATTCAGGATGTTGTTCAAAAGACAAACATCATTACGGACGCGGTTTGCTTTGCCCGCGATCTGGTTTCGGCGCCGGCCAACGAAATGACGCCTGGCATTCTGGCCGCCCACGCGCAGAAATTGGCGAAGAAAAAAAATGTCGCCTGCCGCGTGCTGGAGAAGGGCAAGATGAAAGCGCTGGGCATGAACGCGCTTCTGGGGGTTGCCGCGGGCAGCCATCAGCCGCCGAAGCTGATCATCCTTGAATATACCGGAGGCAAAAAAGGCGAAGCGCCGATCGCGCTGGTCGGCAAAGGCCTGACGTTTGACAGCGGCGGAATTTCCATCAAGCCCGCGGAAAAAATGGATGAGATGAAAACGGACATGGCCGGCGGCGCGGCGGTGCTGGCCGCGATTAAGGCGGCGGCGGATTTGAAGCTGCCGGTCAATATCGTCGGCCTGGTTCCCGCTACGGAAAATATGTCCGGCGGCGGCGCGCTGAAGCCGGGCGACATTTTAAAATCCTTCTCAGGCCGGACGATTGAAGTCCTGAACACGGATGCCGAAGGAAGGCTGATTCTGGCCGACGCCCTGTCCTATGCGTTGAAATATAAACCGGAGGCGATCATTGACATCGCCACGCTGACCGGCGCGTGCGTTGTGGCGCTTGGGGAAGAAGTGGCCGGAATGCTGGGAACGGACGACCGGATGATCAAAGAGATCGGCGAGGCGGCCCGGGCTACAGGGGAACTGGTCTGGGAGCTGCCGCTGTGGGAGCATTATCACGATCTGATCAAAAGCGACATCGCCGATTATAAAAACACGGCGGGACGAATGGGGGGCGCGATTACGGGCGCGGCATTCCTCAGCAAGTTTGTGGGCGAATCCCCGTGGGTGCATCTGGATATCGCGGGGCCGTCCTGGACCACGAAAGACCGGGGCTACATTCCCAGGGGCGCGACGGGTGTTCCCGTCCGTCTGCTGGTGGAATTTTTGCGAAACCGGGTGCAGGAAAAAAAGTAGTGCGAACCTTCAGGTTCGCTGTAAAGGCGTCTGGATTGATGAACTCGTCAATGTCGATTTAGGCCCCTTTGAGTCATACCGGCGAAGGCCGGTATCCAGTAATTAAATCAGTCATGGACCCCGGCCTCCGCCGGGGTGACGGCAGAGTTTCGAAAAGACTGGATTCCCGCCAGAAGAATGCGGGAATGACCGATAGGACAGCAATGACGGCAATGGAGACTTTTTTACGAAAGCGTCAGGATTAGAGCAAACCCCTTGGCGGGGCTGAAGCCACGCACTACATTATCTGTGAGCAGAGATATGCCGCCGCTTCTGGAAATTCAAAATTTAAAAACCGTATTTACGACTGAAAGGGGCGTCCTGCGGGCCGTTGACGGGGTATCCCTGTCGCTTTCCGCCGGGGCGACCCTGTGTGTCGTGGGGGAATCCGGCTGCGGGAAAACCATGCTGGCCCTTTCCATCATGCGGCTGCTTCCGCCCAACGGCCAAATCGCCGAAGGCCGGATTTACTTCAACGGCCAGGATCTTCTTAAGCTTTCGGAAGAAGAAATGCGCGAAAAGCGCGGCCGGGACATTGCCATGATATTTCAGGAGCCGATGACGTCCCTCAATCCTGTTTTGCGCGTAGGCGAGCAGATCGCGGAGGCCATTCGCCTGCACCAGCATGTTTCGGACCGGGAGGCGCTGGACCGCAGCGTGAAACTGCTGGGCGAGGTCGGCATTCCCGATCCGGGAAGAAGGGTGAAGGATTATCCGCATCAGATGAGCGGCGGCATGCGTCAACGGGTCATGATTGCAATGGCCATGTCCTGCCGCCCGGGGCTGCTCCTGGCGGATGAGCCGACCACGGCGCTGGACGTGACGATTCAGGCACAGATCCTGAAGCTGATTTCCGATCTGAAGGAAAAAAACAACATGGCGGTTATTTGGATCACGCACGATCTGGGAATCGTTGCCGAGGCGGCCCAGAAGGTGGCGGTCATGTACGCGGGCAAGATCGTGGAAATTGCGGACGTGGAAAGATTGTTTGCCGATCCGCTGCATCCCTACACGCGGGGGCTGATTGAATCAAGGCCTTCGGGATGCGCCGGCGAAAATGACGATGGGAGAGGGTATTTGAAAACCATACCGGGGACGGTGCCCAGCTTGTATAATCTCCCCGTCGGTTGCCGCTTTGCCGACCGCTGCGCGCTTGCCGAAGACCGCTGCCGGGCGTCGGAGCCCGCGCTTGCGGAATTGGAAGCGGGGCATTTTGTGTCCTGCTTTGTTGCTATGCAAGAAAAAGCCCGTCATTGCGAGCAGACCCTCGGTCTGCGTGGCAATCTAAATGCATAAGATTACCACGACGCCTGAGAGGCGTCTCGTAATGACCAATAAGAATTAAGATATAGTCTCCCACTAAAGGAGAACATTAAAAAGATTATTCAAGGTGTCCATGGCTTCCGTTTTGATGGATATTCAGCGACTGAAAAAAGCCTACGTTTTAGGCGGCGGGTTTCTGCGGCAGAAGCCCCGGGTCATCCGGGCGGTGAACGGCGTCGATCTGCAAATCTTCGAAGGAGAAACGCTGGGGCTGGTCGGCGAGTCGGGCTGCGGCAAATCCACGCTGGCGCGCCTGCTCATGAAGCTGGAGGAGCCGGATGAGGGGAGCGCTTGTTTCAGAGGCCAAAACATTGCATCCTTTTCGCCGGACGATTTGAAAACGTACCGGCGGCGCGTGCAGATGATTTTTCAGGATCCTTATTCTTCCCTGAACCCTCGAAAATCCGCCCGGAGCATTATTTCCGAACCGCTGACGATTTTCCGGACGTCCAACCGCGCCGGGAGAAAGGAAAAGACGCTTCAACTGATGAAAAAAGTCGGCTTGAGCGAAGAGCAGGCCGGCCGCTATCCCCACGAGTTCAGCGGCGGACAGAGGCAGCGCATCGGCATCGCCCGGGCGCTGGCGCTGCAGCCGGAGCTGATCATCGCGGATGAGCCGGTTTCCGCGCTCGACGCTTCCATCCAGGCGCAGATTCTGAATCTCCTTCGGGATCTGAAAAAAGATTTCGGCCTGACCTATCTGTTCATCTCTCATGATCTCAACGTCATTCATCATGTGTCCGACCGGATTGCCGTGATGTATCTGGGGCGCATCGTAGAGCTGGCGGATAAAAATGAACTTTACCGGGAACCTTTGCATCCCTACACCCGAATGCTGATGGCGGCCATGCCGGGCTGCGTTCCGCAAAGAAAAAAAAGGGAGATGACGGTTCTTGGAGAGGCGGGCGACGCGGGGGAGATAGGGTGCAGTTTTAAAAGCCGCTGCATTTACAAGATTGATGTTTGTGAGCAACACGCGCCGGATTTACGACCCTGTTCGGGAAGCAGGCTTTGCGCCTGCCACCGCGCGGAAGAGATTTGATCAATGTAGGGAACGGTCGCGACCATTCCCTGCGGGTCATGGGAGATGGGTGATAGGCAATGGGCGATGGGTGTAAGGAACAATGTAGTGCGGAATGATGGAGGGTTCTCCATGGCGAAGGAAGAAAAAGTATTCTGGCCCAACGGCAGCCTCACCGGCGAAGGATTGTGGCATCAGGCGGCAGGCGACGCGGGCGCGGTGATCTGTCACCCGCATCCTTTGATGGGCGGGTCCATGCACAACAATGTCGTGGAAACCGTCCGCGATGAAATGATCGCCGCCGGCCACTCCACGCTCCGTTTTAATTTTCGCGGCGTCGGGAAAAGCACCGGACATTATGACGAGGGCAGGGGAGAGAAGCAGGATCTTCTGTCCGCCTGCGCGTTTGCCAAAAGCCGCGGCGTTGAAAAAATATTTCTCGTCGGTTATTCGTTCGGCGCGTGGATCTGCTGCCGCCTTCTGAAAGATCACCCGTCCGTTGCTTCTTTCGTTGTGTTGATTTCTCCTCCGCTGAAATACTTCGAGTTCGACTGGACGGGTCTGGAAAATGCTGTGGAATTAATGATCTGCGGGGATCAGGATATGTTCTGCGACGTCGCTGATCTCAGAAAAAAAGCAGAATTGATTTGTGCAAAATTGACGATCCTTCGGGGTGTCGACCATTTTTATTTCGGGCAGGAGGCCCGTCTGGCTGTGCATTTGCGGCGGTATATTTGTGAAAAAAAAGCTTGATTTTAAAAAAAATGGTGTTATGTTCGAGTCCAACGCACCGGTTTTATAGCCGGTTTTGCAATGGTTGCAGGGTTTGGGTTGGTAAATACGTAGTGTTGAAATCGATAGACAAAAGAAAATAACCGCAAAGAGTTCTTCTTGAAAATAAGAATTCTTGCGGTTTTTTAGTTTCTGACGGGATCACCCGGAAGAAGCAAAATTTTGAAAGGGGAGGGTTTAGCAGTGGCAGAAGGCAAAGTGAAGTGGTTTAATGAGAAGAAGGGTTTTGGCTTCATTGAAAATGATGAAGGTGGGGATGTTTTTGTACATTACAGCGCCATTCAGGGAACGGGCTTCAAGACTCTCTACGAGGGACAGAGGATTCGTTTCGACATCGAGCAGGGGAACAAGGGCCCCAGCGCGGCAAACGTTCAGCCACTTTAGTCGCTGAAAAAGATGAACAAAAAAATGCCCCGTGATGCGGGGCATTTTTTTTGATCCGTACATCATGAAAAAAAATCTGATCGTCATCCTGGGACCGACGGCATCGGGAAAAACGGCGATGGCCGCAAGACTGGCCGCCGAGTTTGGAGGTGAAATCATTTCCGCGGATTCGCGGCAGGTTTACCGGGGCATGGACATCGGCACCGGCAAGGATCTGGAAGAATTCCGGATCGACGGCCGCGTTATTCCCTGCCATCTGATCGACATTTTGGACCCGGATCAGGAGTTTAATGTTTTTGAGTTTCAAAAGCGGTTTTATGAAATTTTTTCCGCGCTCAGAGAAAAAAAGGTTCTTCCTCTTCTGGTCGGGGGCACAGGACTGTACCTCGAATCCGTCCTGACCCGCTACGTTCTGCCGGAGGCCGAACCGGACGAGCGGATTCGGGAAGAGCTGGCGGGGCTGACGATGGGAGAGCTTCAGGAGATGCTGCTGGCCATGAAGCCCCAACTGCACAATCAAACGGATCTTCACGACCGGGAAAGGCTGGTCCGAAAGATTGAAATCGAGAAAGCCAGACAAAATCCGTCAAAGAGTCAAACCCGGTTTCCGCAGATTCAAGCCGGCATCTTCGGCATTTTCTGGGAGCGGGCCGAACTGAGGAAGAGAATATCAGCCAGGCTTCACATAAGGCTGGCGGAGGGAATGATCGAAGAAGTGTCCCGCCTGCACGATGAAGGTGTGTCCTGGGAGAGGCTGGAGAGCTTTGGTCTGGAATACCGGTTCATTGCCCGGTATCTGCAGAAGACGATGACCCGGGACGAGATGGCGGCCGGGCTGCAGACCGCCATCGGACAGTTTGCCAAGCGTCAGATGACGTGGTTTCGGCGGATGGAAAAAAAGGGCGTCGCGATTGAGTGGATTCCCGGCGGCGATTATCCGGCGCTCGCGAGCCGCGTTATGAAAATGTTGTCCTGAAGCGCATACAGCCCCGGCCTTTACGCAATGATCCCATCAAACCGGAAAGTCGTTTTCCCGTGAAAAAAGATTCCTTGTTCGAAAATTATCTGAACCGGTACGCGGCAGGGTTGCCCTGGCGTCTGCAGGCGGCGGATTCACGCGCTTGTGAACAGATTGTCGTGATTCCGGCGTATGCGGAAAGGGACTCGCTTTTTTGCACGCTGGCGTCCGTTGCCGCCAATCCTGAGGCGATGCTGGTAAAAACGATGGTTCTGTGCGTGGTCAACAACAGGGCTGCCTCGCCCGCTGAAGATAAGGAAAACAACGCGCAGACGCTGGCGATGTTAAATGCGCTGGTCAGGCGGCAGTCTTTTGACATTCCGAAAGCGGACGGAAAACTCCGGGAAGCATGGCAGGCCGTTGCCGCAAGTCCGCTCAGGCTGGGGTTTATCGATGCGACTTCCCCCGGACTGGAAATTCCCGACCGCGCAGGAGGCGTAGGGATGGCCCGGAAAATCGGCATGGACGCGGCGCTGCGCCTGCTGGCAACGTCCGAACAGAAACCCCGTCTGATTTTGAGCCTCGACGCGGACACGCTCGTTCGGCCGGATTATCTGTCGGGTGTCCGAAGCGCGTTTGCTTCCGGCCGGGCGCAGGCCGGCATACTGGACTACGAACATCAAATGCCCCCGGACCTGGCCGGGCAGACGGCCATTTGCCGCTACGAAATCTTCCTGCGCTACTGGGTTCTGGGGCTTCAATTTGCCTGCTCCCCCTATGCGTTTCATTCCATCGGCTCCACGATGGCAACCACGGACGAGGGATACCTCTCCGTGAGGGGCATGAATCGCCGCGAGGCGGGCGAGGATTTTTATTTTCTGAACAAACTGGCCAAAGCCGGCCCCCTGCGCAGAATTCGTGAAACGCGCGTCTATCCTTCCGGGCGGGCTTCCGCGCGGGTCCCCTTCGGGACGGGCGCCGCGGTGGCCAAAATGGTTTCCGGCGCGCGGAGCGATTTCCTCCTGTATGATCCGCGAATATTTATTGTGCTGAGATCATGGATCGCGCTGATGAAAGAATCCTTTGAAGACACGGCGGATGAAATACTCGGAAAGGCGAAAGAGATTCATCCGGGGCTTTCGGAATTTCTGGCCGCGCGGGGATTTCTGACGATCCAACCCAGAATACGCGCCAACGTAAAGGACCGCAGGACGTATGAAAGGCAGATGCACGGCTGGTTTGACGGTTTTGAAACCTTGAAGCTGATCAACGGCCTGACCAGGGATTTCTATCCAAAAATTCTCCTGCCTGCCGCGGTGACGCAGATTCTGGAGATGCAAAACCTGGAATGTCCACGCCGGTTCTCCGGTGAAAGCGCGCCCGGCTCCGAAGACTGCATGGAGATGCTGTCTTACCTTCGAGGCCTGACCTGAATGCGGAAAATCAACAACGTCGGAATCTCCTTGACTTTGCAAAAGAACTTCGCGTATAGGCCATCCAATGATGAACTCGTAAAAAGTCATTCAAGTTGTCACCCCGGCGAAGGCCGGGGTCCGTAACTCATTGCAATTACTGGATACCGGCCTTCGCCGGTATGACGTAAAGGGTGCGAAAATGACTTTTTACGAGACCGTAAAACAATAATTTCTGAAAAGGGTTGTGGAGGAAATTCATGAATAAATTCTTGTTCAAAAGCGCTTTGGCGATTTTCATGCTGGCGCTGGTTGTCTCGGCGTTTGCCTGCAACAAAAAAGAGGAGGCCGCAAGTAAGAGCGAGCCTGCCGCTTCGCAAAGCACCGCTTCCGAATCGATCCTGATACCGGACAAACCCGCCGCGGAAATGCCGGCGCCTGCTATTGCTCCCGCTCAGCCGCTTCCGTCCGACGCGGCAGTCAGTGTGGACGGTGTTGCCCTGAAAAAGGTCGCACTGGAAAAAAGAGTGCAGGCGCAGATGAAGCTTTATCAGGACAAGATTCCGGCCGACCGGAAAAATGAAGTCCGGGCCGGTTTGAAAAAACAGTTGACGGAAGATTTTGTGATGCGGACGCTTCTGGCCAATGAAGTCAAGCGCAAAAACATTTCGGCCACGGACAAGGAAATCTCGGCGGCTATGGAACAGATCAAGGCCAGTATTCCGCCCGATAAAAAACTCAACGAATTTTTGAAGGAAAACAACGTATCCCGCGATGACATTGCGCTGGGCGTCCGCATCCAAAAGCTGGTCGCCATGGAAACCGGCGGA
>Ga0255345_1004442_pt1 | contig 15330 bp, 7 predicted proteins | sample wastewater_treat_6_FD_192415 | JGI IMG/M metagenome (GOLD analysis project Ga0255345, IMG submission 192415) | Wastewater microbial communities from Lulu Island WWTP, Vancouver, Canada - plant20 | ecosystem: Engineered > WWTP > Wastewater > Unclassified | place: Canada: Vancouver, British... | reverse complement strand
CAAGCAGGATCAAATGATTTCTGGGGCGGTCCAATCGATACAGCATCGGGATCTCCATCAATTCTAAACTCAACATGTGAAGAGTACGATAGATTCTGGCCTGTAAGTCGTAAAGATGTTCAAGATTTCGTTGCCGGTGGAGACGCAACAAACGATATCAAATCATGGCCAGGTAACGGTAACTTTACAAGAGGAGAGCTTCCTTTCTTAGCTCCTTTCTTTGATGCCGATAACAACGGAGTTTACGACTATGAAGCTGGGGATTATCCTTACTTCTTATTAGAAGGAGATTACCAAACAAATACATCGACTGGTAAAGTTGAATGTAACGACTACTTATTCGGAGATAAATCAATCTGGTGGGTATTCAATGATGTTGGTAATATCAAGACTGAAACAAGTTCAGATCCAATCGGCTTAGAAATTAGAGCGCAAGCTTTTGCTTTCAAAACAGCGAATGAGATCAACTTCATGACATTCTACAAATATCAAATCATTAACCGTTCTAGTGATATCCTTGACTCTACATATTTCGGAGTATGGTGTGACCCGGATTTAGGAAATGCATCTGACGACTTAGTTGGTTGTGATGTTGGATTAGGATTAGGATTCGTTTATAACGGAGATCCAGATGATGATGGTGGTGGTGGATACGGAACTAACCCTCCTTCTGCCGGTATCGACTTCTTCCAAGGACCTCTTGCTGATCCAAATGATGGAATCGACAATAATAAAGATGGAGTAATTGACGAACCGGGTGAGCAAATCATCATGTCACGTTTCGTATATTATGTAAACGTAAACAACACTCCTAACGGTAACCCTAGCACAACTGATGATTACTATGAATATTTATCAGGAAGTTGGTTAGATGGATTGCCTATCACTTATGGTGGAGACGGACGTGGAGGTGGATCAGGTGCAACAGGTACTCCTTGTAGCTACATGTTCCCTGATAATACAGATCCTGACTTTGCTACACCATGGACAATGGTTACGGCTAACTTACAACCGGATGATATGCGTTGGTTACAGTCTGCAGGAACGTTTACATTACGTCCGGGGGCAGTTAACTATATCACAACTGGTATGATCTGGCAACGTACCACTTCAGGTGGTCCTTTAGCTTCAGTATCATTATTGAAATTAGCTGATCAAAAAGCGCAAGCGATTTTCGACAACTGTTTCAAAATTCTTGATGGTCCTGATGCACCAGCAGTAGCATTACGCGAAATGGATCGTAAAGTAGTATTATCATTAGAAAATGTAAATACGAAAAAAGTAGAGTTGTATAATGAAGTAGATGCGGTTATCCCGAAAGCAGTTCAAAATTCAACAGGAGGTTTCGATTCATTATCAACCGACGAACGTTCTTACAAATTCCAAGGATACAAAATCTATCAAGTAGTTGATGAAACGGTATCTGATGCTGATGTAAGTGATGTTTCTAAAGCAAAATTAATTGCTCAAGTTGACTTAAAAGATAATATTGGACAAATCGTAAACTACGAATATGACAATACATTATCTGCTTGGGTACCTCAAGAAAAAACAACTGCAGTGAATTTAGGATTGAAGCATAGCTTCGAAATCACTAAAGATTTATTCACTCAAAAAGATCTTGTAAACTATAAGCCTTACTATTTCTTAGTAGTATCTTATGCTTACAATAACTATCGTCCTTTCGATCCTACAAATGCAAATACACAAAATCGTCCTTATGTTCAAGGAAGAAATAATATTGGTATTTACAGTGCAATTCCTCATAAGTCTGTTGTAAATAATGCAGGTTCAGTAATGAATGTTGCTTACGGACAAGGAGTTCAAGTAAAACGAATTGAAGGACAAGGTAACGGTGGTAATAATCTTGAATTAACACAAGCTTCAGTTGATGAAATATTATCATCTCCATTACACCGTTCTGAAAATCCGGTTTATGAAGTTGGAAAAGGTCCTATCAACGTTACAGTTTACGATCCTTGGGGAGTAAAAGGTGGCGGATTTGAACTTGCATTCAGCGGAGTATCTGATAATGACTACTGGTACTTATACAACAATCCATCAACTTATGTGTCTATTAACGATATCTATAGTAACGGATCAGATGTAGTAACAGTAATTACTTCTGGAAATTCAGGTATTGAAGCAGGTACGCAAATCACATTGTCAAACGTGCAAGGTATTACATCAACACCTGCTATCAACGGTTCATTCGAAGTAGCATATGCTAATGCTGATACATTGAAATTTGCGGTAACATCTGTTTCAGGTACATTCGTAACAGGAACAAACGCACAATTAAGATCAGCATTGTCAAGAGCTACGTTCAACTTAGGACAAATCAATCAACAATTATACGAACGTAATAAATTGTCGATGGATATCTCTAAAATCAACGGACAAGAGCCGGGTAACTTTGGAGCAGCAAACAACGGGCTAATTGGAGGAACAAAAACATACAAAAATGCATCTGACCAATGGTTGTCAGGTATTAAGGATGTTGATGCAACTTCAATTTTAACAAGCACTACTAATTGGATTTTAAGTGGAACAACAACTAACGTTGACTTATTAAATCCTTCTCCAAGTTATTATATGGATTCTACGGAAGCATATGAGTCAATTTTAGAAGGAACTTGGGCGCCATATATATTAGCAAGTCCTGCAAAAACTGTTGCAGCACCTAAACCAAATAGAGCACCCGGAACTAATAACTCATTAGACTTACGTACATTTATTAAATGGAGTTATTTGCCTTCAGTAGATGTTGTATTTACTTCAGATCAATCAAAATGGACACGTTCTGTGGTTCTTGAGATGGGTGAAGATACAATGCCAAATGTAGGAGGAGCTAAGAAATTCCAAAAGAGAAAGCAGCCTTCTGTCGATAAAGCTGGTTTAGCATATGGCGATCCTTCTGCAAATGCAACTGAAGCAGGTTTAACAGATGTTGAAGGTATGGGTTGGTTCCCAGGTTATGCAGTCAATGTAGAAACAGGTGAGCGTTTAAATATCGTTTTCGGTGAAAATTCAGCATTAGTTGGAGAAAACGGAGCTGATATGAAATGGAATCCAACATCAAATACAGGAAACGATGCGAACGGCCGTTTAAGTTATGGTGGGATGCATTATATCTACGTTTATACTAAAGATACCATTGCTGGTGGAGTTGGTATCTATGATGATGGTGTTAAAATTGACTCATTATTTAAGCTAGTAAATGCTACTGGATCATCTCCTGCTGCTCGTGCTGCTTTCAGAACAATGGCATGGACTACACTTCCGATTGTTTCAGAAGGATATACTTATAATTCTGCTACATCTACAGATGTGAAAGTGAGTTTACGTATTAAGAAAAATTACAGACAATTTACTTCAATCGGTGCAACTGCTGTGAATGGAGGAAATCCATTGTACCAATTCAATGTTCCGGGATCTTATGAGTTATCTACGAATGTAACTGAGAAGGCGAAATCGGCACTTGATTATATCAATGTTGTTCCGAATCCTTACTACGCATATTCATCATACGAGAAAACAAGAAAAGATCAGCTTGATAACCGTGTAAGAATTGTGAACTTACCTTCTAAATGTACAGTGTCTATCTATACTTTAAATGGAACGTTAGTTCGCCAATTCAAGCGTGATGTTCTAGGTGATGTTTCCGCAGGACAAATCGTATCTGAAGGTCGTGATGATAATTTGGCAAGTACACTTGACTGGGATTTAAAGAACACTGCGGGAATTACTGTCGCAAGTGGTATTTACATCATCCATGTTGACGCAGGATCTCTAGGAGAAAAAGTTGTTAAATGGTTCGGAATTATGCGACCAATTGACCTTGATTCTTTCTAATATTTAACATGCTTAACTATCAATCTTGACCTTAGTTATGAAAAAACTTCTAATATATATAACATGTGCCTCAATGGCTTTAAGCTTATCAGCTACGAAGTCGTTTGCAGGTAATGAAGACCGCGCCGGTCAGAGTGGCGCACATGAATTGTTGATCAATCCATGGGCACGCAACTCTGGATGGGGTGCAGCCGGCTTGGCTAACGTGAGAGGAGTAGAATCTTTCGGATTAAACCCTGCTGGTTACGCTTATACTAAAGGAACTGATATCGTTTTCGCTCATACCGATTGGTTGAAAGGAACTGATATCAAAATCAATTCTTTTGGTATTTCTCAAAAAGTTGGAGAAAGTGGAGCAATGGGATTAACTGTTGTTTCTATGAACTTCGGTGATATCGACCGTTTGACGGAAGATCAACCGGATGGAGGAAATGGAACATTCACTCCACAATTTCTGAATATCGGATTCACTTATGCAAAAGAATTCAGTAACAGTATCAAGGGTGGTATGACTGCTCATATCCTGTCTGAAACTATCAACGATGTGAAAGCTCAAGGCTTCGCTGTTGATGCGGGTATCCAATATACTACAGGATTCAATGCCGATAAAGACAACTTACGTTTTGCTATTGCTTTACGTAACGTTGGAACACCAATGAAATTCCAGGGTGAAGGTTTATCTTATCGTAATGATAATGCTAGTAACAATATCAACGTTCTTCAAGAGCAACGCACTGAGCAATTCGAATTGCCTGCGTTAGTTTCTATCGGAGTAGCTTATGATATCCAATTACAAGCTGATCACCGATTAACACCTTCAGCAACATTTATTTCTAACTCATTCATCCGCGACCAATTCGGAATCGGAGTTGAATATGGTTTCAGAAATATGTTTATGGTGCGCGGAGCTTATACTTTCGATAAGAAAGATAAGAACGCCGTAGTTGATGAAGATATCAGCGCATTAATGGGATTAAGCGGAGGTGTTTCACTTGAAGTTCCATTAGGAAAATCAGGTAAACGTCTTGGAATCGATTACTCATACAGAGCTACAAAAACTTTCGACGGGACACATTCTTTCGGAGTTCGTTTAGCACTATAATAGATTTTAATCCATTAAAGGAAGACCTTCTCCACGGGGAGAAGGTCTTCCTTATTTTAAATACCTTTACAGTTAATATTAAAAATCGGCCATATTATGTCGAAAATTACTTACCTCACCGAAGAAGGACTAAAAAAATTGCAGGATGATCTCGTTTATTTGAAAACGATTGAACGCCCTAATATTTCAAAACAAATTGCAGAAGCACGTGATAAAGGTGATTTATCGGAAAATGCAGAGTATGACGCAGCGAAAGATGCTCAAGGTTTATTGGAGTTGAAAATTTCTAAAATGGAAGACCTTTTGGCGAATGCTCGCTTAATTGATGAATCGAAATTAGATACATCGAAAGTCTCTGTTTTATGTAAAGTGAAAATTCGTAACCAAGCCAATAAAGCTGAAATGACTTATATGCTAGTTGCTGAAAACGAAGCCGATTTGAAAACAGGAAAAATTTCTGTTGGTTCTCCAATAGGAAAAGGATTGCTAGGTAAAAAAGTTGGCGAAGTTGCCGACATTAATACTCCTGCCGGTTTATTGAAATTCGAAGTGCTTGATATCTCTATCGGACATTAATAAATCTGAGTATGGCTTCTATCTTCACAAAAATTGTTAACGGAGAAATTCCTTGTCATAAGATTGCAGAGAATGATAAGTTCTTAGCATTTTTAGATATTATGCCTTTGGCAACCGGGCATACACTTGTAATCCCTAAAAAGGAAGTAGATTATATTTTCGATGTGAACGATGAAGATTATATGGAACTTTGGTCTTTTGCAAAGTATGTAGCAAAAGCTGTAGGGCAGGCTATACCTTGTAAGCGGGTAGGCATTGCCGTTATAGGATTGGAAGTGCCACATGCTCATATCCATTTGGTGCCACTTAATAAAGTTAGTGATATCAATTTTGAAAGACCTAAATTGAATCCTTCGCAAGAAGAATTGCTGGATGCAGCAACAAAAATAAAAGCGAAATTAGCTTAACTAAATCCCGACACGATTATTTCTTAATTCTGTCGGGATTTTTGTTTAAAAAGCTTTCCCAACTTTGTTTCTTTCCCGATGTTTTCTTCGGAATTGCTATCGCGTTTTTCTTTACTTCTTTTTCTTCTATCGGGCGATTTTGAAATAAGTGACAAACAGCAACTCCTAATGCATCGGTAGCATCTAAATACTTTGGCATTTCTTCAAACTTTAAAATGTTTTGAAGCATAGCTGCTACTTGTTCTTTCGATGCAGTTCCCTTTCCCGTAACAGATTGTTTGATTTTTCGAGGACTATATCCGAATACCGGAATTTTACTGTTTAAAGCCGCAGAAATAGCCGCTCCTTGTGCTCTTCCAAGCTTGAGCATACTTTGTACGTTCTTTCCGAAAAAAGGCTCCTCAATGGCAAATTCGTCGGGTTGATAGCGACTAATTAATGTTTGTACCGTGTCGAAAATCTCTTTAATACGAATGAGATGATCTTCTTTTTTATCTAGCGTTAAAACTCCTGCAGAAACAAGTTTTATACGATTGCCGTGAGCATGAATAACTCCATATCCCATAACAATTGTCCCGGGATCGATACCTAGAATTATTCGATCGTTTTTCATAATTACTTGTTGAATTTTAACTGGCGATAAATTTCCCAACAAACCGCTCCGGCACATACCGAAATGTTGATTGAATGTTTAATGCCTGATTGAGGGATTTCAATTGCGCCGTCGCAAATATCAACAACTTCTTGACTTACGCCATCCATTTCATGTCCGAAAACAATAGCAAAGGGTTCTTTTTTTGCGTCAAAGTTCTCAAGAGATATACTATTCCTCACTTGCTCAATGGCATATACTTTATATCCTTTGTTTTTAAGCTCTGTTATAAGTTCAACAGTACTCTCACGATGCTCCCATTCAACCGATTCGGTGGCTCCTAATGCAGTTTTGAGAACTTCTTTTTGAGGAGGAGTAGCGGTAATTCCGCATAAATATAAGCGGCTTACATTAAACGCATCGGAAGTTCTGAATACTGAACCTACATTTAATGCACTTCTTACTTGGTCGAGAATTATAACATACGGGAGTTTTTGCTGACTTTTGTAGTCATCAACCGCAGGGCGATTTAATTCATTATTACTTAGCTTCTGCACTTTCGATTATCTTTATCCGGCAAAGTTAGAAATGACAGTGAAAGAAGAAACACCTTTAATGAAACAATATAACAGTATTAAGGCGAAATACCCCGACGCCTTACTATTGTTTCGCGTTGGCGACTTTTATGAAACCTTTAATGAAGATGCCGTAAAGGCCTCTAAAGCATTGGGTATAGTGCTCACAAAGAGAAGTAATGGCTCGGCATCCGAAATGGATTTGGCAGGATTTCCGCATCATTCGCTCGAAACTTATTTGCCGAAATTAGTTCGGTCAGGATTAAGAGTGGCCATTTGTGACCAACTCGAAGATCCGAAAATGACCAAGAAAATTGTGAAGCGCGGAGTAACCGAAGTAATAACCCCCGGAACTGCCTTCAGCGATAAAATTCTAGATCATAAATCAAATAATTTCCTTGCAGCAATTTGCTTTCCTTCATCAGGAGTAACCGGGCTCGCATTGCTGGATGCTTCAACAGGAGAGTTTTTTGTTGCAGAAGGTAATGCCGATTATATCGATAAATTATTGCAGAGTTTTAATCCTTCAGAGGTTTTAATGACTAGGAAGGATGTCCCTGATTTTAAAGACAAATTCGGAAGTCGTTTTTATACTTATCCCATAGATGAATGGGTGTTTCAGATGCAATTTGCCGAAGAAACTTTGCTCAAACAATTCGGTACTTTATCACTGAAAGGATTTGGGATACATGAAATGACATCAGCAATAGTTGCCGCAGGTGCTGCATTGCATTATGTTCAACAAACGCAGCTAACTTCATTGTCGCATATACAATCGGTATCGCGTATTGAAGAAGATAAATTTGTTTGGCTCGATCGTTTTACAATTCGTAACCTTGAGTTAGTATCTTCTCCGCACGATAAAGCAACTACCTTGTTAGATGTAGTTGATTTTACAGTGTCACCGATGGGGTCTCGTTTGTTGCGTAGATGGTTGTTAATGCCATTAAAAGACTTGGCTGTTATTACCGATCGACATGATATTGTTTCATTGTTTGCAAACGATATGAATCTTGCCGAAGAAGTAGAAAAACATCTTAAGCAAGTAGGCGATTTTGAACGTCTCGCTTCGCGTATTGCAATCAGGAAATTAACTCCTCGAGAAGCAGTGCAGTTGAGACGAGGAACGCATGCTTTACAGCCATTGCGAACAGTATGCTTAGAAAGTAATCATCCGGCTTTAGTTAAGTCTGCCGATTTAATTAATCCTTGTTTACAATTACTCGAATTACTCGATCGTTCTTTAGCAGATGATGCGCCAGCGGTTGTTGCGAAAGGAGGAATAATAAAAGAAGGGTATTCAGCTGAGCTAGATGATTTACGCGCAATTGCTTTTGAAGGGAAAGATTATCTTTTGAAAATTCAACGTGAAGAAATAGAACGCACAGGAATTACTTCACTGAAAATAGCCTACAATAATGTTTTCGGTTACTATATCGAAGTTACAAATACGCATAAACATAAAGTTCCTGAAGGTTGGGTGAGAAAGCAAACGCTTGCCAACGCAGAGCGATACATTACTGAAGAATTAAAGCAGTACGAAGAAAAAATTCTTGGAGCTGAAGGAAAAATTCAAGTTATAGAAGAGCAACTTTACGGTGAATTGCTGTCTACTATGGCCGAGTATATTCCTGCTTTGCAGCAAAATGCAAATCAACTTGCTCGATTAGATTGCTTGCGTTCATTTGCTAAAGGTGCTGTGGTAAATAGTTATGTGCGTCCTGTAATGAATGAAGGATTGGCAATAAACATTAAACAAGGTCGACATCCGGTTTTAGAAAAGCAATTACCTCTCGGCGATTCATATATTCCTAATGATGTTTTCTTGGATGATGAAGAGCAACAAATTATTATGATTACAGGTCCGAATATGGCCGGAAAATCTGCATTGCTGCGTCAAACTGCGTTGATTGTATTGCTGGCTCAAATAGGAGCATTCGTTCCTGCTGAAAGCGCAGAAATAGGTTGGGTCGATAAAATTTTTACTAGGGTAGGCGCCAGTGATAATATCTCACAAGGGGAATCTACTTTTATGGTAGAGATGAATGAAACGGCAAGTATCCTTCACAATATTTCGAACCGTAGCTTGGTGCTTTTAGATGAAATTGGGCGAGGGACATCTACCTACGATGGAATATCAATCGCATGGGCAATAGCCGAGTATTTGCATCAACAACCTGCCGCTCGTCCGAAAACGTTATTCGCAACCCATTATCACGAATTAAACGAAATGGCTGCTGTTTTTGGAAGAATTAAAAACTATAATATTGCTATTCGCGAGAGTGGAAATCAAATATTGTTCCTGCGAAAGCTAGTGCCCGGAGGTAGCGAGCATAGCTTCGGGATTCATGTGGCTAAAATGGCCGGAATGCCAAATGCTGTATTGAAAAGGGCAGGGGAGATGTTGCTAACATTAGAAAAGAATCATGATTTACACGAAGGTGGGGCAGCAGCCTTGGTCGAGAATGCAAAGGATCAGTTTCAGTTGAGTTTCTTCCAGTTAGATGATCCATTATTGCTCCAAATTCGTGATGAAATCTTTAATACCGACATAAATTCACTCACTCCGGTAGAGGCTTTAATGAAGTTGAATGAAATTAAGAAGTTGATTACGAGGGAGAAAGTAAAATAAATGTCGATAAATTTGGTGAAAAGCCCCCTGACGACTTACTTTTGCAACCCGATCAAAAAAGTTTAGTGTTTTGATCGTAGTTCTTTAAAGTCCTAAAACAGGAAATAAGCGAAAGTAGCTCAGTTGGTAGAGCGCGACCTTGCCAAGGTCGAGGTCGCGGGTTCGACCCCCGTCTTTCGCTCCAAGGCCTCCAGTCTACGGAGGCTTTTTAGTTGAAACTTATTGTTTCTAAGGGTGTTACAAGCAATTGTCGCCCTAACTATCAAATAGTATTATAGTAAGAGGAAACTCTGTCATTATAATAGTTGCCCAGGTGGTGGAATTGGTAGACACGCAGGACTTAAAATCCTGTGGCCTTAACAGCCGTATCGGTTCGACTCCGATCCCGGGTACAGAAAAAGCTCATCTTAGGATGGGCTTTTTTGTTTTTCGAAATTTTGAATGAGTACAAGTTCTCCGAGGCGGCAATCCTTATATTATATAGTTAATTTAAAAGGGACAATAATTAGGGCTTATTGAGTGCTGTCAGACGGAAAGTTTATGTTAATCGTTTCAACATTGATTTTTTTCGTGAGTTCACATTAGGAGGATTTATGAAAAAAGTAGGAGTATATATTTTAGTTAATAATGCTATTTCTCATTCAATGCTCTCAATTGCTTGTTGAGAGCCTGTAAATGCCTGTTTAAATTAGATTTAGGTTTTTCTTCCTTGGTAAATAATTTTTTGTTATATTAGCCTAAAATCAATACACCGCTTTTCTTTCGGTTGTAAATAAGGGCTCATAGTAATTTAATTATTCGGGAATGGTAAAACACTTACTATTTATACTTGTGTTCATTTTATTTGTTGGGTCTATTTCGGCTCAGTCAAATGTTTCATTCGATTTTAACCGAATGTCGCCTGAGGTACAGCAGAAATTAAATTCGAATAAACAATCAGGTGTTCCTTTATTCTCAGGAATAGGGAAGTCGTATTCCATCGAAGTAAACAACATTAATTCATCGCGGGATGTGGAGATGAATTATGGTTTTTTAAAAGAAAATAATCAAGTTTTGCAAATAGCATTTCTTGAAAAAAATAAAATTGAAGTAACCGTTACTAGTGAATACCCTTCTGAACAGTTGAAAGGAATATTTCTTCAGAAAAAAATGACAGTAAATTTTCTGGATGAATATTTCAAGGTAATGAATTCAAAATAGACAGGCTTATGAAGCTTAGAATTTACGGTTATACAATTCTGCTATTATTAATTTCATTCAGTGCTTTTGCGCAGGTGCCATCAAATGATGATCCTTGCAATGCAGCTACATTAACTGTAGGGACTGTTTGTACATATACGCAGTATACCAATTTAAATGCTACTGCATCATCAGGAGTCCCTGCTCCTGGATGTTCGAATTATGCAGGTGGTGATGTTTGGTTTCAGGTAACTGTTCCTGCTTCCGGATCTTTAATTTTTGATTCGAATACCGGTGTTGTTACTGATGGGGGCATGGCTATTTATTCGGGTACCTGTAGTAGCTTAACATTAATTGCTTGTGATGATGATGGAAGTTCCAATGGGTTAATGCCATCGATTGCACAAAACGGCCTTACTCCGGGTTCAACAATATTTATTCGGTTTTGGGAGTATGGAAATAATAATCCAGGAACATTTTCTATTTGCGTAAGGTCTTCAACTCCTTGTACCAATACCGGGACAAACAGCGCATGTAATGCAGCAGATCCGTTTTGTACAGGAACTAATTATGATTACTGTAATACGACCGGTGTTCCTTCAATAGGAGGGTCTGGAATTTATGGTTGTTTGTTATCCGCTCCGAACCCCGCTTTTTATTTTATGAATGTTCAAAATTCAGGCCCGATTAATTTTAATATTTCTCAACAAACTAACGCTGGAGTAGGTATTGATGTAGACTTCATTATTTGGGGACCCTTTGCATCGCAAGCTGCAATGTGCTCGGGTTTGTCGGCAGGCAATATTGTCGATTGTAGTTACTCAACTGCTGCTGTTGAAAATGCTTCGATTCCAAGTGCCGTAGCAGGCGAATGGTATATGATCTTGCTTACGAATTTTGCGAATCAAGCAGGGTCAGTTCAATTCTCGCAAACAAACAGCGGAGCCTCCGGTTCCGGTACAACTAATTGTAATTTACTTACAGCAGTACCAACGGCTTGTTCAAGCGGCAATTATACATTGAACGGAATATTACAAACAGACGCTCCTCCAACTACCGGTACTGTAACAATTTCGAATACTTGTGGAGGAAGTGCAACTTTTAGCGCACCTTTCGCTAGTACTATCAATTATTCAATCCCGAATTTATGTGGTACTGGAAATGCTTGTGTGGTTTCAGCGGCTTATTCTGCAGTCGGTGCACCTTCTATTCTTTCTACCACATACACTGCAGCAAATTGTAATTCATTAACTGCTTCGCCTAGTCCTTGTGTAACCGGTGTTTATACTGTTACAGGAACTCTTACTGCAGCTTGCCTTCCTTCATCAGGCACTTTAACAATTTCAACTTCATGTGGAGGAAGTGTTGTTTACAATGCACCGTTTACTTCTCCGTTTAATTATACTATACCAAATATTCCTGGTAATGGTGGTTCTTGTACTGTTACTGCGGTTTATTCAGATCCTTCAGGCCCAACAATTCCTACTGCAACATATACAGGTTCCGCTTGCTGTAATTCGAATGCAGGTACAACTGCAGTAACTGTTACTAATGGAACAATGTCGACCTCTGGTGGAGTAACAACTGTTGCTTTATGTCCAGGTGGAGCTTTTAACTTAATAAGTAATGGAGATTATATACTGCCACCTGATTACGACCCGGGCTTTGATAATGCCGAATTGTTTTATGCAATTTATAGCGCCGGCGGACCAACTACAAATGATCCGGCAACTGATCCGAATTGGACAGGCTATTTTTGGACTGACGAGGATTTTTCAGTTGCAAATAGTGGAGGATATAGTTCCAATTCAAATGGTGGTTGTTCGCCATTACTTAGTTTACCAGGACTTTCAACTACAAATAATACTTTAGTATTGGTTGCCATTACTGCCGATGATGGAGATAATGGTTTAGACTGGGACGGAGTGATAAGCAATGATCAAGATGGTGATGGCTGCTTTGATTTAGGTGATCCCGTTGTAATAAAATTCTTAGATCCGATTACAATTACTTCTTCTCCTTCATGCAGTGGCACAGTAAATCTTCAGTTTTTTGGCGGACTACCTGCTGTTGGTTCTTCGTTATATACTATTACTAATACAGGCAATGGATCGTTAAGTCAAACTTCAACAAATGTTGGAGGTATTGTTTCTATCAACGGCCTCACAAATGGACAATCATATTCTGTTAGTGTAACAGATGGTAATGGATGTACGAAAACTTATTCAGGAGTTTATTCTAATACGCTTTCAGTAACTCTTACTCCTGCTTCATCTACCGTTTGTCAAGGAAGTTGTACTAATTTAACGGCAACTGTAAATTCGGTGGGAGGTAATATTAGTTTTAATAGTACTCAATGTACTCCGCAAATTCCTGATGGAGGTATATCTTCTGCTTGCCATACCGGTCCTGCTAGCTGTGCAGGTTCTTGGGCTTCTTCAGGAATTGTAGTTAATGGTGTTTGCGATCCTACATGGGATACAGGTGACTATTTAACAGTTTGCCTTGATATTTCACATACCTATGATTCCGATTTAGAATTATGGTTACAAGCTCCTAATGGCACATATTATTTATTAAGCAATAACAATGGAGGTGGTGGAAATAATTATGCAGGGACATGTTTTTCGGCCACTGCTGCCACTGCAATAACTGCAGGTACTGCACCATTTTCTGGATCGTATAAGCCGGAGGGAGGCGCAGGGAATTTTGCTGCATTAAATGGAACTCCAACAAATGGGACGTGGACATTATTTGCTGCGGACAATTCTACAGGTGATGTTGGGTCAATTAATAATTGGTCGATTACTTTCTTTAATCCAAGTACATATACTTATGCATGGTCGCCAACAGCTGGCTTGTCAGCAACAAATACTTTAACTCCATCTGCTTGTCCTACTTCTACCACTACTTATACTATTACTGTAACAAATGCTTGCGGATGTACTGCTACTGCAAGTTCAACAGTAAATGTTACGCTTCCTGTTACACCAACTTTTAATGCAATTGGACCAATTTGCTCAGGAAGTGTTGCTCCTGCATTGCCTACAACTTCTACAAATGGAATTACCGGAACTTGGTCGCCGGCAACTATTAGTAATACGACTTCCGGTTCTTATGATTTTACTCCCACTGCAGGGCTTTGTGCTAATACAACTTCATTGACGGTAACTGTTGCAAATTCACTAACCGTAAATGCAGCAATAACAGATCCTTTGTGTTCAGGAGGAACTACTGGAGCAATAGATATTAATCCTACTGGAGGTAGTACGCCCTATAGTTTTGTTTGGTCAAATGGTTCTTCAACAGAAGATTTAACAGGACTTGCTGCCGGTACGTATACTGTTACAGTTACATCTGCGGATGGGTGTACGGCAATATTGTCGAATAATTTAGTAAATCCTTCTCCACTAACGGTAAGCATATCCGCAACATCAAATAATTTATGTAATGGAGCTTCTGCAGGAAGTGCTACCGCTTTAGCCTCCGGCGGAACTGCTGCTTACACCTATCAATGGTCAACAGGAAGTTCAACTGCTACTGCTTCTTCTTTGGCAGCAGGAACATACACTGTAACAGCAACTGATGCAAATGGTTGTACATCTTCTACAACAGCAACCATTACTGAACCTACTTTACTAACGGTAAGCATATCCGCAATATCAAATGTGCTTTGTAATGGAGCGTCAACCGGTAGTGCTACTGCTCAAGCTGCAGGAGGGACTTCCACTTATACTTATCTATGGTCGACAGGAAGTGCAACAGCTACAGCTTCGAATTTGCTATCTGGAACGTATACTGTGACAGCTACTGATGCTAACGGATGTACCGCTTCTACTACCGCAACAATTTCAGAACCAACTTTGGTTGCTGTAAATATTACTTCAACTACTGATGTGCTCTGTAATGGTGCTTCAACCGGAGCTGCTACTGCATTAGCTACAGGTGGTACTGCAGGATATTCTTATCAATGGTCTTCAGGTAGCTTAACAGCGTCTGCATCGTCATTAGCCGCTGGAGCATATACAGTAACAGCTACTGATGCCAATGGATGTACTGCAACAAACACTGCAACAATTAATCAACCATCTTTACTTTCAATTTCTATTTCTTCTACAACGGATGTGTTATGTAATGGCGCATCAACAGGTAGTGCAATAGCAGTTGCAACTGGCGGAACTTCAGGTTATAGTTATTTATGGTCGTCAGGTAGTGCTACTGCAACTGCTTCGTCATTAGCTGCCGGAACTTATACTGTTACAGCTACCGATGCTAATGGTTGTACCGCTAGCACTACTGCAACAATTAGCGAGCCGACTTTACTAACGGTAAGCATATCCGCAATTACAGATGTGATTTGTAATGGCATGACCACAGGTAGTGCAACTGCATTGGCTTCAGGTGGAACAGCA
>Ga0255345_1004432_pt1 | contig 15357 bp, 16 predicted proteins | sample wastewater_treat_6_FD_192415 | JGI IMG/M metagenome (GOLD analysis project Ga0255345, IMG submission 192415) | Wastewater microbial communities from Lulu Island WWTP, Vancouver, Canada - plant20 | ecosystem: Engineered > WWTP > Wastewater > Unclassified | place: Canada: Vancouver, British... | reverse complement strand
TGGGGGCGGGTTTTTTCCATGGTGTGGAAAATATGTTTCCATGGCGTGGAAAAATGGGAAAAAACTTTTCCATAGCGTGGAAAATGTTTGCGGGGGGCGGGTTTTCATGGGGTGGCGCCTCCTGATAGGGCGGCGATGCGCTGGCGGGCGTGGGCGGCGGCGGCGCTGCCGGGGGCGTGGGGGCTTTCGAGGAATTCGCGGTAGGTGTTGATGGCGGCGGTTTTGTCGCCGAGTTTTTCAAAGCAGTCGCCGCTGCGGAGGTAGGCGCTGATGACGGCTTTTTTGTAGGCGCCGTAGAGGACGTAGACGCGTTGGTAGTAGGCGATGGCTTGGGCGTATTCTTTTTGGCTTTCGTGGCAGGCGGCGATGCCGAGGAGGGCTTCGGGTTTGAGGCGGCGGGGGGCGGCGCGGTTGGCGAGGATGGCGTTGTAGTCGGCGATGGCTTCGCCGCCGCGGTTGAGGTTGCGGAGGGCTTCGGCGCGGATGAAGGTGGCGTCTATGACGATGCTGATTTCGGCGGCGTTGTCGAGGACGGATTGGGCGTAGATGAGGGCGGTGTCGTATTCTTTGGCGGTGAGGGCTTGTTCGGCGAGGAGGGCTTGGGCGGCGGGGACGTGGCGGGAGTCGGGGTATTTTTCGAGGAGGAGTTCGATGTTGGGGATGCCGGTGGAGGGCATGCCGTTTTCAATCCAGGAGCGGCCGAGCCATAGGAGGGTTTCGGGGCCGAGGTAGTCGGATTTGAAGCGTCCGGCGAAGATGGCGAGCTGGCGGGCTTGTTCGTCGGGGGGGGTGATTTGGGCTTGTGCCCAGGCGAGGCGGGCGGCGAGGGTGAGGCGCTGGGTGGAAAGGGCTTTGTTGTAGCGGGTTTGGAGTTCCTGGGCGTAGGCGTCGGTGCCGCGGGGGTACATGCCGGAGAGGTCGTCGAGCATGAGGTCGAAGCCTTCCCAGTCGGGGGTGTTGCCGTGGCGCTCAATCATGGTCCAGTAGAGGTCGCGGGCTTGTTCGGGGCGTTTGATTTGGCGGAGGGCCCAGCCGGCGTTGTAGGCGGCGTCAATGATGTTGCCGTCGGCGGGCATGGATTTGATGAATTGGGCGTAGTCTTGCGACATGGCGAGGTAGTCGTTGGTTTCGGCGAGTGCTTTGTAGACGCGGGAGATTTGGGTGAGGGCCATGTAGTAGAAGGGGCCGGCGGCGGGTTCCATGGCGCGGCGGTAGGCGGTTTTGGCGTCTTCGAGTTCGCCGAGGGCGGCGAGGGCGTCGCCGCGCATGATGGCGGCTTCGTGGCGGAAGTAGTGGTTGGGATATTGTTCGAGCCAGGTGGCGACGTCGGCGGCGCAGCGTTCGTAGTCTTCGAGGGCGTAGCGGCAGCAGGCGGCGCGGTAGGTGGCTTCGGGGGCGTAGCGGTTCAGGGGGTTGTTTTTGGCGTATTCGATGAAGAGGGGGAGGGATTCTTCGTATTGGCCGTTGTAGTACATGCTGATGGGGAGCCAGTATTGGACGTCGGGGGCGAGGATGTGGTCGGGGTGTGCGGCGAGCCATGTGCGGAAGAGGGAGATGGCTTCGTCGAAGCGCTCCTGCATGGCGATGGATAGGGCGAGGTAAAACTCGATGCGGGGCATTTGCGTGTGTTCGGGGAAGCGCCGCTGGAGTTTGCGCATGGCGATTTCGGCGTCTTCGAATTCTTCGGTGTTGATGAAGGCTTCGGCGCGCAGGAAGGCTACGATGGGGACGTTGGGCCAGCGGTCGGCATAGACGCCAATTTCTTCTTCGTCTTCGAGCCAGGCGGGGGGTTCGCCGGGGGTGGGTTCGTCGGGTTCGATGTCGAACATGCCTTCCACGCCGGTGTCTTTTCCTTTCTTGGCCTTCTTGGACCATGCGCCGAGGCGTTTGGATTTGGCGCGGCGTTCGAGTTGGCGGAGGCGGTCCATGGCGGCGTTGGGGGAGGTGCCGTCGGGGAGGACGGTGGTGTGGCCGTAGATGCGGGCGAGGCCGTTGGCGACGAGTTGCTCGCCGAGGTCTTCCTTGCCGATGCGCACGATGCCGAAGTAGCGCTTTTGCTGGCTGCTGCCGAGGGCGTCTTCCCAGCGGGTCCACACGGTGAGCTTTTTGCCGGAGAGGAGGCGGCGGGTGAAGCGTTCGCTTTGCTGGCCGAGCGGAACGATGCGCGATTCGGAGATGTTGAAATAGCTGGCTTGCTCGCGGTTGCGGTCGCGGAATTGTTCGTTGCTTTCGGGGGAGTCCACGAAGTAGAGGCGAATGATGTCCACTTTGTTGCCGTGGCGGATGTGGAAGCTGTCGCCGTCCATGTAGCCGTCGGCGAGGACGGCGTCTTCCCATTTTTCCCATTTGCCGGCGATGGCATTGGCGGGGCGGGGGGATGCTAGCAGGGCGATGAGGAGGGCGGCGGGGAGGGCGAGGGTCCAGCCGCGCGTGGCGCGGGGGGGGGATGGCAGACACGAGCGGGGGCGGTTCATTCCCATTTCCCCGTTGTGTCGTAGGTGGCGAGGTAGTGGTCGGCCTCAATGGTCAGATCGGTAAAGCGGCGCAGGCGCGAGATGGCGAGAATCAGGTCGAAGTGTCCGGCTTCGCGCACGGCTTCGTCCTGGGCGATGGCCACCACGCGCGTGAAGGCGGTGCGGGCCTCCCAGTAGCGGTCGGTGTTGAAGAAGCAGCGCCCGATGCGGTGGTAGAGGTTGGCGTCGTAGTCGGGGAGGGCGTCGAGTTTGGCAGCCATTTCCCTGGCTTGGGCGAGGTCGCTGGCGAGGCGGCGTTCTTCCTGGAAATGGGAGCGCATGTTGTTGATGGAGACGCGGCTGGATTGCAGTTGCTTCAGTTGGGCTTCGAGGGCCGCCTGATAATTCTGCTGGTGGCGCAGGAGCGCCTGGCGGGACTTGACCCGGCGGTAGGCCTTCAGGGCGATGTCGTATTCTGTGTCGTCAAAGAGGAAGTCGCCAATCTCGAAGGCGAGGAAGTTGCAGTATGTGATGACGGACCAGGTGCGGGGGCGTTTTTCGATGGTTTCGAGCATGTCAACGGCTTCGGTCGCCTTTCCGTTGTCAAATAGCGCGCGTGCGCGGAAGGCGCCGGCCTGACCCCACAGGTAGCTTTCCGGATACAGTCGCATGAAGTCGTCGAAGACGGCGGCGGCTTGTTCGCTACGCTCTTGAATCAGGCGGCAGATGCCGGATTGATAGAGCGCGTCTTCGGCGTAGATGGAGCGCGGATAGGATGTGCGCAATTTTTGGTAGGCGGCGACGGCGGCGTCATACTCCTCCAGTTGCTGTTGGGCGGAGCCGATGCGGAAAATGGCTTCGTCCGCGAATTTCGATTCGGGGAATTGGGTGCTGTATTCCTCGAACGCCTTGATGGCGTCGGCCCAGCGGCTCAGGTTGTAGAGGGCGCAGGCGCGGGCGTACATGGCCAGGTCAATCTGCGTGCGCAACTCCGGCTCCTTGCCGAATACCTTGACGAGTTGCTCCAGGTATTGGACGGAGTTTTCGTAGTCGCCGGAAACAAAGCGGCTCATGCCGCTTTGGAAGAGTGCGGCGGGGGAATCATCGGGGGCGTCTTGCGCTTGCAGCGGTCCGGCGACAAGGGCCAGCCCGCAAACCGCGAGGATGATGGACCAACGCCGTTGGAGTCTAAAAGACATCATGGGCGACACCATACGTTAGATTGTCGCGCCGCGCACCTCTTTTTTTTAGCGTTTGCTTTTACGTTTTACCGCGCGGCGGCAGCCTCCACGGGCGGTCGGCGGTTCGGGGGTGGCCGAGGGCACAAACAACTCGCGGGTGTAGCTACGCACATTGCGGTCTTTGAGGTGGTCAAAAAGCATGGGCATGTCGGAGCCGTAGCTGACGCGCTGGCGGGGGCGGGGGTCTATTTCCGTATAAATCAGGTCATCCACCGCGCGGGCGAGGGCCACCGTTTGGGCCAGCGGCGACACAATCATCGAGTGGCCGAAGAAGGTTGTTCCGGCCGCATCCGCGCCGACGGCGTTGGGGGCGATGTGATAGAGGTGATTTTCATACGCCCGCATCTGGTTGGTGGCCTGGAAAATTTCAAAACTGCGCATCAGAGCCGAAGGCCGGCAAAGAATGCGCGCGCCTTTCACGGCGAGAATGCGCGCAATTTCGGGAAAATCGCCGTCGTAGCAAATGTGGATGCCGATGGGGCCGATTTCCGTTTTGAAGACGGGAAACTTGCTGCCGGGGGTGGTCCAGCCGTTGTTTTCGAGCCGCTCGGTCGGGAACAGATGGGTTTTGCGATAAGCGCCCAGATTGCGTCCGCGGGAATCAATCAGAAACGCGGAGTTGTAAATGATGTCCCGCGTGGGGCCGCGCTCATAGGTCGGCAGCACGCAATGAATCTTCAGCTCGCGGCAGGCTTGCTGAATCGGTTTGAGCAGCGCGGCGTTGCGCGGCAGCATGTCATGCAAATCCTGCGGCGGCATGTTCGGATTGTAGCCCGTGGTGATGGATTCCGGGAAAACCAGCAGCTTGGCGTTGACCTCCTTGGCCGCGCGGCGCAAAAAATGGACGCAACGGTCGAGATTCGCGGCAATATCATTGGGCGCCACGGCAAATTGCGCGGCGGCAACCACCACGCACGGCGGAATGGCGGGATAGGCGGATTTTGATTGGCTCATCGGGTCTCCTCTTTCCATTTTACAATGTTCAGCACTGATTTTGCCGCGAGAATACCTTTTTATTCACGCCGATTCAACAACGGAAGCCGTCGCCCGATTTTTCCGGCACAAGCAACAGCGGGGAAGCGCAAAAAATCGCCGAAAATCCGAAAACATTAACGCAAAAGTCGCAAGCGGCACAAAAGAAACGCAAACGCAGTGGAAAGCCGCCCAAAAGTGTTTGACCCATCGTTGGCCTGCGCCTACCCTGCCAACAGTCGGTCGGTTCCGGCCGTGAACAAAGGACGTAAAGTTCAGTGATTCAACTGTTGGGTGTACACAGATAAGAAATAGATTTCAGGACATGTTTACAGTGCGCAAGCTTACGGCAACACTCCTGCTTAGTTTGGGAATCGTGACGCCCATCATGTTATTGGCTTTTCTTGTCTGGATGCACAGTGATTACAACACCTATCTATGGGTTATCAACGGACCATATCCCTTTAGCCACATGGGGAGCGGACCATTTGTTTTGTGGATGTTTTTTATCGTTATGGCAGCCTCAGGGGTATTAGCCATTCTGTCTCGATTTCTTCATAATAGATCGCGCTGGAATGATGATAATGCCCCCAACCAGCAGGTCCAGACTACGACCCACAACTTATGACTCCGCGATGGCCTCCGCACGTTGCAAGCGCTATTCTTACGCCCGTGGGTCGCGTCTGACCCGTACCGTCCACGTGAGGCAATCGTCATGAGACTTGTGGCAAAACACATATTGGCAACAATTGTTGTTTTATCCGCACCGATTGCGGCTCTGGCGCTGCCTGTCATAGAGTGGGACACCGTGAGGGTTTCTTATGACTATGGCCCATGGGGAGAAGTCCGTTTTAGTTTGAGAACCGAGCATTCCTTCAGCCCTGCCGATTGTTGGGGCGGCGGGGAGAGGGAGGCCGATGGCTGGTGGACAACCTTACACCAGGAAAGTGGAAGCATTGCCGCCGCCTTCCGCTTCTTTGTTGTCCATTACGGCGATTTGGTGGATTTCGACTTGTCCGAGTCGTCGGAGATTATTTTTGGAAATGAGGGCTGGGAACATCCGGCGCTCCGTTTGGATTGGGATCAACCCTTGTATCTTGGTTTCCGTCTTGGGTATCCAGAATATGCGAGCGAAGCATTGCGCGCGGAATATGGCTGGGCAAAATTGTTATTCGACGGCGAAACCGTACATGTTCTCGGGAGCGCGACGGAGCGCACGGGGCTGGGGATATATGCGGGAACGGGCACGGCAATCCCGGAACCAGCGACGACGGGGTTGCTCTTGATGGGTGTTGCGGGAATCCTGTGGAAGCCGTACAGAACAAGGGTGCGGACGGGGTGAGTGCCCATTTGGGATTCTCATTAAAAGCTCCTGTGCTACGTTTTTTTGGGGGGGTGTAAATCCCGCTGGGGTGTAAATCCCGCTTGCCATGAGGCGGGGGGGGGTGGTAGGGTGCGCACGTTTTATTGCCTGTCACGGTTGGTGGCGGCTGTTTCAGAGGTTCCCAGATTATGAAAAAAGACACTCATCCGAAATACGAAGAAGCGACGATTTCCTGCGCGTGCGGGTATGTTCTGAAGACTCGTTCGACGGTCAAAGAAATGAACATCAATACCTGCTCGGCCTGCCATCCCTATTTCACGGGGCAGGCGAAGTTTATTGACACGGAAGGTCGCGTGGATCGCTTTAAGAAGCGCTATGCCGGCCAAGCGGCAGGCAAGAAGAAGTAGCTGGATTTCAGGACGGGCCGGATTGCCCCCGAATGGGTGGTTCCGGCCCGTTTTGTGTTTTCCGCGCGTGAGCGAATGGTCATGGAATTAGACCCCACTTATCTGAGTCAGGCGGCCCGGCGCATGGAAGAGCTGGAGCGGGAGATGGCTGTGCCGGGCGTGGCGGCGCATCCGGAGTCCTTCAAGGAGCTGGTGCGCGAGCATCAGCGGTTGCGCGATACCGTGCAGACGGCGGCGGAGCTGGAGCGCTTGCGCCGGCAACTGGCGGATAACGCGGAGCTGCTGCTGGAGGATGGCGGCGCGGACCCGGAGTTCGCGGAGATTGCGCTGGCCGAAAAGGAGGAGCTGGAGGCGCGGATTCCGCGGGTGGAGAATCAGCTCAAAATGCTGATGTTGCCGCCGGACCCGGACGACAGCCGCAATACCATTTTGGAAATCCGCGCGGGCACGGGTGGGGAGGAGGCGGCGTTGTTCGCGGGCGATTTGTTCCACATGTATGCCAAGTTCGCGGATGCCAAGGGCTGGAAGACGGCGGTGATGGATGCGGCGCCTTCCGATTTGGGCGGGTTCAAGGAAATTATCTTTTTGGTGGAAGGTACGGATGTGTACAAGACTCTGCGCTATGAGAGCGGGGGGCACCGCGTTCAGCGCGTGCCGACCACGGAGGCGCAGGGGCGGGTGCATACCTCGGCGGCGACGGTGGCGGTGCTGCCGGAAGTGGCCGAAGTGAGCGAGGTGGAAATCAAGCCCGAGGATTTGCGGATTGATTTGTTCTGTGCTTCCGGGCCGGGCGGGCAGAAGGTGAATAAGACGGAGTCGGCGATTCGTATTACCCACCTGCCGACGGGGCTGGTGGTGGCGTGTCAGGACGAGCGCAGCCAGAATCGGAATCGCGAGAAGGCGATGAAGGTGCTGGCGTCGAAGTTGCTGGATTTGCGGCGTCAGCAGGATCACGACAAGATGGCGAGCGCGCGTAAAACGCAAATTGGCTCCGGCGACCGCAGCGAGCGCATTCGCACGTATAACTTTCCGCAAAACCGGCTGACGGACCATCGCATCGGCCTCACGCTGTACAGCCTGGATCAGATTATGGAGGGGCAGTTGGACGAGGTGATTGAGGCGCTGCAGACGCGCGACGTGGAGCTGCGGCTGGCGGAGCAAATGAAGCCGGGCCATTGACGATGGCGGCTGAGCTGAACTGGGGGGAATGGCTGGCGCGGGGGCGGCAGCAGTTGATGGCGGCGGGGGTGGAGGAGGCCAATGTCAAGCTGCGATGGGTGGCCGCGCATGTGCTGGGGTGCAAGTTGCTGGATGTGTTTCGTTTTGCCGCGCAAATGCCGTCGGAGGCGCAGGCTCGGGCGCGGGCGGCGGCTTTGGCGCGTCTGGCGACTGGCGAGCCGGTGCAGTATGTCATTGGTGAAACGGATTTCATGGGGTTGCGCTTTCGCTGCGACGCGCGTGCGTTGATTCCGCGTCCTGAAACGGAGTTGCTGGTGGGGGAGGCGGAGGAATTTTTGGCGGGGGTGCCTCATGCGCCGGTGGTGGTGGACGTGGGCACGGGTACGGGGTGCGTGGCGTGCGCGTTGGCCAAGCGGGTGCCGCGCGCGCGGGTGCTGGCCACGGATATTAGCGCGGATGCCCTCGATTTGGCCCAGGAAAACGCGCGCGAGCTGGGCGTTTCCGTGGAGTTCCGGCAGGCCGATTTGCTGGAGGGGTTTGCGCCCGGCAGCGTGGATTTGGTGGTGGCTAATTTGCCGTATGTGGGGGAGGAGGAGTGGGCGGGGTTGGCCCGCAACGTGCGCGATTTTGAGCCGCGGCTGGCGTTGGTGAGCGGGTGCGATGGACTGACGGCAATTTCGCGGCTTGTTTCCATGGCCGCAGATGTTATCGTTCCCTCCGGTGGCCTGATGCTCGAAATTGGCGAAAATCAGGCGGATGCCGTAAAGGATTTGTTGTGTCAGACGACCCGGTTAAAATTCCAAAAGCTAGTATTCGACTACGCCGGACAGGCACGCGTTATGAGAGCGATGCGTCCCGCATGAGCCAACCGACTTTTTACAAGATGCGGGGACAGGGCGGTAAAAAGGTGCATATGGGCTTGCTTATCGTCATCGTGCTGGTGGGCCTTGTCGCGCAGTTCCGCTGGATGCAACGGATGAAGCAGGGCGAATCCGGCGATGTGGCGCCCAATATCTTGCTGGAGAAGTTTGGCTTGTGGTTTTCCGGCAAGCTCGGGGGCGCGGGGGGGGGCGGCAGCGACGTGTCGGGCGTGAAGCAAGTTACGTGCAACAATTGCTCTGGAACCGGCAGCCTGCTGTCGTGGAGCGGTGAGCGGGAAATGTGTCCTATTTGCCAAGGCGTGGGCTTTCGCATGGTGCGTCAGTTTGACGCGGCCGACCGGCTGTGCCCCGCTTGCGCGGGCATGGGGCGCGTGGACTTGATGGACGGCAGCGGCGCGGTCACCTGTCCGCGTTGCGAGGGGCGCGGCATGATTCAGAGTCAGGCCGCCGCTGCGGCTGAGCAGGAATAAGCGTTTGCATGTTTGACCGTCTTTCCAGCCGTCTCCAATCCGTTGTGCGCAATTTGCGCGGGTTCGGGACCATTTCCGAGAAAAACATTCAGGAAGCCTTGCGCGAGGTGCGCCTGGCGCTGCTTGAAGCGGACGTTCATTATGCCACGGCCAAGGAGTTCATCGAGCGCGTCAAGGCGAAGAGTTTGGGCGCGGAGGTTTTGGCGGGGGTGTCGCCGGGGCAGCAGCTCATTAAAGCTTTCTATGACGAGCTTGTCGCTTTGATGGGCGGCCAGCAAAAGGATTTTAATCTGACGGCCATTCCGGCGGAAGTGATGTTGCTGGGGCTGCATGGCTCCGGCAAAACCACCACGGCCGGCAAATTGGCCCGCTTGTGGAAAGAAAAAGGCAAAAAAGTGTTGCTGGTGGCGGGCGATATCCGCCGACCGGCGGCGGCGGAACAACTGGAAGTGCTGGCGAAGCAGTCCGGGGCGGGCATCATCAAGCCCGCGCCGGGCGAAAGCCTGCCGGATTTGGGCCGCCGGGCCTTTCGCTTCGCGCGGGAAAATTATTATGACATCGTTTTATACGACACCGGCGGACGCTTTCAGATTGATGCCGAGCTGGTCGAGGAACTGAAAGAGTTGCGCGCCGCCACTGAGCCGCAAAATGTTGTGCTGGTTTTGGATGCGGCGATTGGACAGGAGTCCGTTCAGGTGGCCAAGACCTTTCATGACGCGCTTGGTCTGACGGGCTTGATTTTGACCAAGCTCGACGGCGATGCGCGCGGCGGGGCGGCGCTATCGGTGGTGAGCGTGACCGGCTGCCCCATTTTGCGCGTGGGTACCGGCGAGCGCGCGCAGGATTTGGAGGCCTTTCACCCGGACCGGATGGCTTCGCGCATTCTGGGGATGGGCGATGTGGTCGGGCTGGTCGAAAAGGTGCAGGAGACCCTGGATGCCGATGACGCCGAACGGTTGCAGGAGGCCATCAAGGGCAAGAAGACGCTGGATATGAACGACTTTTTGGCCCAGATGCGCCAGCTCAAGAAAATGGGTTCCATCGGCAAACTGCTGGAAATGATTCCCGGCGCCGGCGCGCTGACCGGCAAGATGCGAGATCAGTTGGACAACGACTCCGGGCGGCAGATGAAGAAATCCGAAGCCATCATTTTAAGCATGACGCCGCGCGAACGGCGCAACCCGGACATTCTCAACGCCAGCCGCCGCAAGCGAATCGCGCGCGGTTGCGGCCTGAATGTGAGCGATGTGAACGAGCTGCTCCGAGGTTTTCGGCAGGCGCAACAAATGGCAAAAAAAATGAAGCGCATGCAAAAAAGATTGCCTCGGGGGATGATGTTCGGGTAAAAAGCACGCCGTTTCGACCAAGAGCCCGGGGATTCGAACTGGATTGGCCGCGCCCGGGAGCGGCACAAAAGTAAAAGGAATCATAAGGAACCATCATGGTAAAAATTCGACTTCGCAGAATGGGCGCCAACAAGAAGCCCTTCTTCCGTATTGTGGCAACCGACGTTCGCAGCGCCAATGCCGGCAACTTCCTCGAAGAGCTGGGCTGGTACGACCCCACCAAGAAAACAGACAACTACAAGCTCGATCTGGCCAAGGCGGAAGCCTGGCTTGCCAAGGGCGCACAGCCCAGCGAGACCGTCGCCAGCTTGATTAAGAAAAGCCGCGCCGCAGCCGCTTCCACGGTCGCCGCCGCTGCCGTTCAATAATTCCTTCCATGTCGGCGTTTGCGCCGATGTTGGATTTCATTCTGTTTTCCCCGAGGTATTCCCATGAAAGAACTCGTTGAATATGTGGTCCGGCAACTGATTGACCATCCCGATGAATTGCGGCTGACTGAAATTGAAGGCGCGCGCACCGTGGTATATGAACTGCGCTGCCATCCGGAAGATGTCGGCAAAGTGATTGGCAAAAACGGCAAGACGGTTGGCGCGTTGCGCACCCTGCTCAGCTCGGTGGCGTCCAAGCAGAACCGCCGCGCCATGCTTGAAATTGTAGAATAAGTTTGCGCCCGGCGCAGGTCTCCATGCCGCTGGAGATTGACATTATCACCATATTTCCCCGGATGCTCGACGGGGTTCTGGGCGAAAGCATGCTCAAACGCGCTCAGGAGGCCGGGCTTGCGAAAATTCGCTGCGTGAATCTGCGTGATTTCGCCACCGGCGTCCATCTCACCACGGATGACCGTCCCTATGGCGGCGGCCCGGGCATGGTGATGAAGCCGGAGCCGGTTTTCAAGGCGGTTGACCATTTGCGGCGTCCGGAGTCCAAAGTGCTGCTGATGACCCCGCAGGGCGAGCCGTTCAAACAGGCAACGGCGGCGGCGCTGGCCCGCGAAAAGCACCTTATTATCATTTGCGGGCATTATGAAGGCGTGGATGAGCGCATCCGCACCGCGCTGGTGGATCAGGAAATTTCCATCGGCGATTACGTGCTGACCAACGGCGTCATTGCCGCCGCGATTGTCACCGATGCCGTGGTGCGGCTGCTGCCCGGCGCGCTGGGCGGGGAGGGGGCCGCCGATGATGAATCCTTTTCGGACGGCCGCTTGGAATATCCGCAATATACCCGTCCGCCGGTGTATCGCGGGATGGGCATCCCGGAAATTCTCACCAGTGGGAATCACGCCGAAATTGCGAAATGGCGGCTGGAGCAATCGCAGGCCCGCACCCGTCAGCGGCGGCCTGATTTGCAGGCCTGAGCGCGCGCCGGCTTTGCCGGTTCAGCAGGAAAAAGGCGTCTTACCGGCCCCGGTCGCGGCCGTGGCATAGGCCGCCGGGATGTCGCGGGCGTGACGGATATCTTCCACCGTATAAAACGCCTCGGGATCAAACGAATAGAGAATCTTGCGCAAATCATGCAGCCGTTTGCGCGGAATCAGCATGACCATGATTTGCACCGGCCCGCGCGCGCCGAAGCCGTCCTGAAGCGTCACGCCAAAGCCCGCCTCTGACACGCTATGCATCACGCCCTCCACCGGCTTGGTGGTAATCACCCGAACCAGCGACCAGCCAACCGCCAGACGCTCCTCCAAAAACATGCCCGCCAGCGTGCCCAGGGAAAAACCCAAGGCATACGCTACATATGTCACGAAATGCTGAGTGCCCGTCAGAATTTTTCCCACGATTGTAATCCAAATCAAAATCTCGAAAAAACCACAGGTGGCCGCCAAATACTTTTTCCCACGCGCGATGAACGCCACCCGCATGGTACTCATGCTGACGTCCACAATCCGTGCGACAACGATAAATAAAGCTGAAAACAGAAGTTCCATAATCGTTTGAGCCTATCACGCCCCAATAGCCCCCGACAAGCCGCGACACCGCGCCAAAAATCACGAAATCGCGAAAAAAACGCCGGAAGCCACAAAAATCTTTGAAAACAACAACTCTGCCCGGCGCGACGGGGCAATCCAATGGCGCTATGAATAATCATTGACCGGCTCTCTGCCTAGATCTATCCTGATGACAGTCGGTCGCCTCTTGAGTGAGCCTAAACAACTTGAGGTTGGCGAACAGACTGTTGAGGCGCAGAGGAGGAGGCGCCGAAGTTGTTACTGGTGCTTGAACAAAAACGATTATCCTTATCAAGGAGTACCGAAGCGGCAAGAAAGGCGCGGTTCGGTCAGTTTCTCACGCCTGCAAGGACGGCTGCATTTATGGCCGGACTATTTCCTGACGGAGCAGGTGATTGCCGTCTGTTAGACGCAGGAGCAGGGATCGGTTCGCTGTCTGCGGCGTTTCTGGACAGGTGGAGAAGTGGTGGATTCTGCTTTAGCCGGGTAACCGTAGATGCCTTCGAGCTTGACGCCGTCTTAGTGGACGATCTGACATCCACTTTAGATCGGTACATCCATAAGGGTGACTTTGTGGCCAATATTCGCCAAGAAGATTTTATTCTTGCAGCGGTTGAAACGGTAGAGAACAACCTGTTCTCTCCGCCTATGGAGCGTTACTCGCACGCAATTCTCAATCCGCCCTACAAGAAGATCAACGGCAATTCTGCGCACCGGCTGGCTCTGCGTCGCGTTGGCATTGAGACGGTAAACATGTACAGCGCCTTCGTCGCGCTGGCCGTCGCGCAGGCCGCGCCGAACGGGCAGATCGTCGCCATCGTCCCGCGCAGCTTTTGCAACGGGCCGTATTACCGAGCGTTTCGCGACTTCATCCTTGAGCGTGCGGCTATTCGCCACATGCACCTGTTTGGGTCACGCAGCAAGGCCTTCAAGGATGACGATGTTCTGCAAGAGAACATCATCATTCGCTTGGAATGTGGCGGTCAGCAGGGGCCGGTGACGGTTACGACATCGACCGATGACACCTTCGCCGATCTTGTGACCCACGAACACCCGTTTGACCGGATCGTGTTCCCCAATGACCCGGAGCGGTTCATTCATGTTCCAACATCTCCGGAAAAGAACGCCATCGAGTTATCCGAGGCGATCCGCTACACGCTGGCCGACTTGGGCATCACAGTATCCACTGGCCCGATCGTTGACTTCAGGTTGAAAGAGTACCTGCGTGACATGCCAGGGGAGGGCACCGTTCCTCTGCTGTATCCGGTTCACTTCAGTCACACCGGCACCACATGGCCCATCGAAGGCATGAAGAAGCCGAATGCCATCGAGTGTAATGCCCATACCGAGAAATGGCTGTATCGGAGCGGCTTCTACTGTGTGGTTCGCCGTTTCTCGTCCAAAGAAGAAAAGCGCCGGATTGTTGCGAGCGTCGTCGAGCCGAATGTTTTCGGTGATGTGAGCATGTTGGGTTTCGAGAACCACTTGAATCTGTTCCACGAGAACAAGCATGGATTGCCTGAGGCATTGGCCCGTGGGCTGGCCGTGTTCCTGAACTCGACTGCTGTTGATGAACATTTTAGGCGCTTTAATGGCCATACACAGGTCAATGTAACCGACCTCAAGCGGATGAAGTATCCGAGCCGCGAAACCCTGATCGCGCTTGGCAATTGGAATATGCAGCAAGGAGTACTCACGCAAGAACAGATTGACGCCAAGTTAGGGACCCTAACCCAATGAACAACAAGAATGACTACATAGAGGCCGCACAGCAGATTATCATTGCCCTAGGCCTGCCGAGGGCACAGCAAAACAAGCGCTCCGCTCTTTCGCTGTTGGCCTTGCTGAACCTTACGCCAGGCAAGGCGTGGGCCAACGCGGAAAATCCGCTTATGGGCATCACCCCCACCATGAAATGGGTGGGTAAACACTATGGCAAGAAGTACGCACCGAACACTCGCGAGACGTTTCGCCGCCGGACCATGCACCAGTTCTGCAATGCTGGTATCGTCCTTTGTAACCCGGACCAGCCCGATCGGCCGGTGAATAGCCCAAAGACCGTCTATCAGATTGCGCCGGCCGCACTGGCTTTGCTACGCACCTTCGGCACACCTGCGTGGCATGACAGCCTGATTGACTATCTGACCAAACGGGAAACGTTGGTTGCCCGTTATGCCAAAGAGCGCAAGCAGAAGCGTATCCCGGTGGAAATTGCGCCAGGCGAGGAAATCTCCCTCAGCCCCGGCGCTCATAGCGAGCTGATTCGGGCCATCATTGAAGACTTCGCCCCGCGCTTCGCGCCTGGTGGTGCACTGGTATATGCCGGAGACACGGGCGACAAGTGGAGCTACTTCAATGCGCCCTTGCTCGCTGATCTGGGCGTAGACGTGGATTCACACGGCAAGATGCCTGACGTAGTGTTGTACCTCACCGCGAAAAACTGGTTGCTACTAATCGAGGCCGTTACCAGTCACGGTCCGGTTGATGGCAAACGCCATGCCGAGTTGGCAGTGCTGTTTGGCGGGGCGACCGCCGGGCTGGTCTATGTCACAGTCTTTCCAAGCCGGGCCGTCATGGGGCGATACCTCGGTGATATTGCATGGGAAACCGAAGTTTGGGTAGCCGATGCCCCGTCACACCTTATTCATTTCAATGGCGAGCGTTTTCTTGGGCCATACCATGAGCCGCAGCGTTGTTAACTGGGGGGGATGGTGTGTGGAGAAGGGCGGGATTTTCAGGCATGTTTTGGAGCGATTCCGCCGGCGGTGAAGGGCGTTTTGGGAGCAGCGGGAAAACCCTGATCCTTAGCGACTGGTGAGGTGTCTGGATTTTGGGGGCGTTGTAGACGGTCAGGCACCACGGAGGCGACAATGAGGGGTGCAAACACCCCGGCAAGGGCTCTGACGAGGTGATGTTACAAGCGTTCGAGTAGATTTTAGCCGGAAAAAGGCACAGCTCGGCTATGGGAGGGGGCATCAAGAGCAAGTTGGAGCTGGGCCGGGAGCCCTATGTGCATCCAAGCAGGCGATAAGCGGGGACCAATTCATGTAAGAAGTCCCTCCACCACTGGATCCAACCTGCCGCCACGAAGCAGACGGCCTTGAGCTGCCGCGCGTGCCGCTTGATTTCC
>Ga0255345_1004425_pt1 | contig 15370 bp, 9 predicted proteins | sample wastewater_treat_6_FD_192415 | JGI IMG/M metagenome (GOLD analysis project Ga0255345, IMG submission 192415) | Wastewater microbial communities from Lulu Island WWTP, Vancouver, Canada - plant20 | ecosystem: Engineered > WWTP > Wastewater > Unclassified | place: Canada: Vancouver, British... | reverse complement strand
TTTTAGCTCCTAAAGCTTTGTGCACCTCAGTGAGGGCAGTTAGTTGCAATGCTGAATCTACTGTAGACATAATTGATTATTTTTTTTAAGAAATAAATTCTTATTTGTTTTTACTTGTTAGTTGATTAAAGTATTTGAGATAATCGCCTTTAATTGCATCAACAGAAAATTTCTCTTCTACTGTTGTTCGACCATTTTCTGCACATCGTCTTCTTAATCCAGAGTCATCGATAAGTTTACTCAATTTAGCTATCCATTCATCATCAGAAGAAGCCAACATGCCATTTTCATCATCTTGAATAATTTCGGAATTCACTCCTACTGGCGACATAACTGTAGCTATACCAAGAGCCATATATTGAAGGCCTTTTAATCCACATTTTCCCTTAGCCCACTCGTCATCTGGCAAAGGCATGATACCGATATCTATCTCCTCCAATTCTTTCAACTCCGATTCTTTTTTCCATCCAATTCCCACGATTCCTAATTCATCATTTCGGTAATTACCATCACCAATAACTTTAAATTTAACACGATTCCCGTACTTTTCTTTTATAGCTTTCAAGACGGGTATTGCCATTCCAAAATGACGGATGGTAGTAATTGACCCACTCCATCCAATACAAATCGTCTCCTTCTCTGTAAATGGCACTTGATGATATTCAGATAAATCGATAGTGGTAGGAATAATCACTACATTATCATTATGATGCCGAGCATAATCAGCCAAATAATCATTTCCCGCAAACACCAAATCTGCCATGCTGATCAACTTCGCAGTTTTACCCGGATTTTTAAGCCATCCAAATTTTTTATTTGCTTCTGAAACATCAAAATGCCAAATAGCATCATCAAAATCATAAATCATAGGAACTTTTGATTTATGCAGTAACTCTTCAAAAAGCGTTGTACCAGTTAAAAATCCCTCTCGACAAACAAATATTAAATCGTAATTGCTTCTATTAATTACATCAATGGTTCGTTTCACCGCTGACTTAAGGAAAATTATCGTTTTTTGGAGATAATGACCATGCTTATACAAGACTTTATCATCCTCCGCAGAAATTAAAAAAGATAAATGACATTCGTAACCGTTATCCTTCAAATAATCGAGGTATTGTTCAAACCTAAATCGTTGATTTGGAGCACGGTCTTTTCGATGCGCTGTTATTATCAGTACTTTCTTCACTTCCTAATCGACCTTAAATTAATCTTCCATCCATACTGGAGGAAGCTTTTCAGTAATTTCAATTCCTTCGAACTTACCACTCTTACGACTACCGGCAGTTTTGGCCCAATTTGCCATTTTTGCTAGCCCGTCTTTTAAAGTATAGGAAGTTTTTATATTAAATGCTTTTTGTACTTTAGAATGATCTGCGTACGCATGCATCACTTCATTACGAGCATCTAAATGACGTACTTGTCCCGACATACCCATAACATCACAAACAGTATTTGCAAGTTCATTTACCGTAAACTCTTGATCGGCCCCAACATTATAAATTTGATTAAACGCCTCAGGGACATTCACACAATTTGCAATATGAGGAGCAACATCTCCAATATAACTAAATGCACGAGTTTGGCTACCGTCACCGAAAATTGTCAATGGCAATCCTTGCATTAATTGATTCATGAAAATACCCACTACATTCCGATATTTATCACCCAAATTCTGGTATTCTCCATAAACATTGTGAGGACGGAATATCACATAATTCAATCCAAACATTTCATGCGTACAATGAAGATCCATTTCTACCGCCAACTTAGAAATCCCGTAAGGATCCTCCGGTTGTGGCAACATATCTTCACGCATTGGCAATTGCCCTTTTCCATAAACAGCTATTGACGAAGTAAACACAAAGCATTTCACTTTATGCTTTACAGATTCGTTAATCAAATTAACACTCCCAATTAGATTATTGGTATAATTGAATCGCTTAATAAAATGACTCAAGCCTTCGGCAGCATAAGCAGCAAGATGATAAACGTAATCAAATTTGTATTTATTAAAAAGGTCAGAAAGTAATTGATGGTCTGTTATTGAGCCTTTAATAAAAACAGCTTTAGGGTTAACATTTTCTTCGAAACCTCCGCTCAAATCATCCAATACAACTACCTGGTGACCCATACTAACCAATTCGTTAGTTACGTGTGCTCCAATAAATCCGGCTCCCCCGGTTACTAATGAAACTGCCATATTTTTAGTGATAAGTCACAAAAATAGGAATTTCGCGCAAATCAGGGCCCTTTATAGGAAAATCTAAGCTAAAATGGCTAATAATCTGTAAATTAGCCAACCATTTATAAAGGGGAACTAAAGATGAAAGGATTATTCGACAAAAACATACCAAGAGTAGCGGTATTTTTTACCGATTTCTTCATATGCGTTATTTCAGTTTGCGTAGCGTATTTAATTCGATTTAATTTCAGAGTACCAGAATCGGAAATATCAACGTTTGTTTATGTCTTACCCTTTCTTCTCATTGTACGACTAGTTACATTTTTAGTAGCTAAAACTTTCAAAGGAATTATTCGCTATACTAGTACAAGAGATGCTGGTAGAATTATTGCTACGTTAGCAATTGGTTCAGGTTTTATGTCTTTGAGTAACTTAGTTAGTTTTAAGCTCATTGGAATTTATATGGTGCCGTTTTCTATTATTATTATTGATTTTTTACTTACTGCTTTTATTATGATTGCTGGTAGAATTTCGGTAAAAATCATTTATAACGAATTAAAGAACCCGAGTAGCGAAAAATCAGGAGTGATAATTTATGGAGCTGGGGAATCTGGAATTATAACAAAACGAACCCTCGATCGAGATAAGGGGGTAAGATACAAAGTGGTTGCCTTTGTTGATGATGATAAGCGCAAGTCAGGCAAGAAGATGGAAGGAATTCCAATATATCATAGCAGCCGATTAGAGGAATTACAACAGAATTTCGATGTAAAACATTTAATCATTGCAATTCAAAATATTTCATCAATCAGGAAACAACAAATCGTTGATTCGTGCTTGAAATATAATACGCGAATATTAAATGTTCCTCCGGTAAAATCGTGGATTAACGGTGAGCTTAGTTTCAAACAAATAAGAAAACTTAATATTGAAGATTTATTAGGTCGCGACCCAATTCAACTTGATTTGGCAAAGTTGCGTTCTGAATTGGGAGGGAAAGTTGTTTTAGTTACCGGTGCTGCAGGATCAATTGGAAGTGAAATTGTTCGACAAATCATTCCTTTTCGTCCTAAATTGATTGTTATGGTCGACATGGCTGAATCGCCCTTGTATGATCTTGAATTAGAAGTTACAGAGCATCCGTTTGATCGAAATTGCAGAATTGAAAGTGTAATAGGCGACATTCGAAATATCGATCGCATGCGCAATGTCTTTAAATCTTTTAAGCCCGATATCATTTATCATGCAGCAGCTTACAAGCATGTTCCAGTGATGGAGAACAATCCGAGCGAATCGATTTTAAATAATGTTTTAGGGACTTGTATTCTTGCCGATCTTGCAGTTGAATATCATGTTCCGAAGTTTGTTATGGTTAGCACCGATAAAGCTGTGAACCCAACAAATATTATGGGTGCAACAAAGAGAATTGCTGAAATTTATTGTCAATCGTTAAATAATCACAACCCGATTACGCGATTTATCACTACTCGATTTGGAAATGTGTTAGGATCTAACGGTAGCGTAATACCGAGATTTAAAAAACAGATTGAAATGGGTCAACCCATTACGGTAACGCATCCTGAAGTTACTAGATTTTTCATGACTATACCCGAAGCTTGTCAGTTAGTTCTCGAAGCAGGTACTATGGGAAAAGGTGGTGAGATATTTATTTTCGACATGGGAGAGTCAGTGAATATTGCCGATTTAGCCAAGAAAATGATTCGCTTAAGCGGATTGGAGTTAGGAAAGGATATTCAAATCGTTTATTCTGGACTTCGTCCTGGTGAAAAACTATACGAAGAGCTTCTTGCCAGCGAAGAAAATACCATACCTACGCATCATCAAAAAATTATGATTGCGAAAGTGAAAGAATACAATTTCGAAACAATTTCGAATGATATAAATGATCTTATTGCGATGTTTAATGCACAAAATAATGAGATGATCGTTAGAAAAATGAAAGAAATAGTTCCAGAATTTATCAGCCAAAACTCAGTATATGAGAAGTTGGACGAGAAAAAAGAAGCTAGCAAATCTTAATGCAATTATTTTATTTTCTGAATGCTTAAATTAGTTTCCTTTTCTTCTTTATTCATCTAGTCTATTATAATTCATGAAGAACTTCCTACTCGCTATTCTTACTTTACTTTCAATAAATACTTCTTCATGTATGCCGAAAGCCAATAGCCCTAAATTGCATTATCTAGTTCGTGAACCGAAAATAAAATCAAGCACTCCTCCATTGATTATCATGTTACATGGAGTTGGCAGCAATGAGGATGATTTGTTTTCATTGGCGAATAGCATCCCCGATAAATTTCTTGTTGTTTCGGCTCGTGGACCAATAACATTGGGACCAGGAAGTTATGGTTGGTATCATTTAGATATGTCGACAGGAAAAATAATTTACGACAAACTCGAAGCTGAGAAAGCACGCACAATAATTATTCAATTTCTCCAAGACTTAAAAACTGAACATCCTTATGATACGTCGCAAGTGTATTTAATCGGATTTAGCCAAGGAAGTATTATGTCGTTGAGTGTTGCATTAACTCGTCCCGATTTAATTATAGGTGTTGCAGTAATGAGCGGCAGATTATTAGAAGAAATCAAACCGCAAATTAGCAAAGGGCCTGCATTAAGTCGAATGAAAATATTTATTTCTCACGGAACAAATGATCCTGTTTTAAATATTAGTCAAGCTCGAAGTTGCGTTCAATTTTTAAAAGACAATAATTTAAATCCGGAATATCACGAATACCCTGAACAGCATACTATTAGCAATGCAATGTTGCAAGACATGTTAATATGGCTTAACAAATAATACTTATTAAACTCGATGAAATGATTTTACTTGGTGTGAGCTAGCAAGAAAACGCAAATCAATGCCCACTACTCCATCATTTTTTGTGACATAAATTTTAAAAACTCTCTTATTTTCGTAAATTGAATTTAGCGTATCATGCTTTAGCATATACACGTCATTATAAATTTTATTCCCTAAAGAAAGACTGGCATACAATGAATCTCCGGCTTCTAAAGTTATTGGATTAGTTATATTGATGTCTTTATAAAAATCTAACACATAAAAATAGGTATCCATTCTACTTACGATCTTTCCCATTGTTTCTTCAAGCAAATTTTGAGAAAATGACCCGGCCTTTTCTCCGGAGGAGTCGCTTTGAGCAAAAAAACTTTTATATACTTGACATCTTTCTTCACAGTCGCATCCTCCTAATTCATTTTTCTTACAAGGATTATAGTCGGTAGGATTAGAAGCTGAAATATTCTGTACTTTAAACGACATGGTATCACCGGCACCATCAGCAAAAAGAATGACTTCACCTGAATCAGCATGCAACCACTGTGAGCCTTCTGCTGATATTGAACCACAATGAAATTCCTTATCACAATTACATCCTGCAAGAAAAAATAGAGAAGCTATTAATGCAATTAAAAGTGGTTTCATTGCAAGAAAACTTATTGTTTAACTTTATTTAACTTCTGAATGAACATATGCTCGGCAGTTTGATACAAACTAACTACTTTGTTTTGCATAGAAGGATCTACCGACATTGACTTCATATCACCTGTAAATCGATCAAATTTATACTGAGTAATTTTCTTTTGAGGAGATAACACAACTAATTTATCATCTTGAATGTACCCTAATTTCTGATAAGTACCAACAAATGCGCGTTCTTCTTCTTTCTTCATGGTAAAGATATCCTTACCATAGAAAGTAGATTTGTAGCTCCAATTCATCATAGCCATAAGCGTAGGAGGAATATCAACTTGAGAACATAATTTATCTATCATTTGCGGTTGAACAATTTTAGGTGCGTAAATCACACAAGGAATTTGATATTTCAACACGGGAATTTCAGATTTACCTGCACTGCTTCCGCAATGATCGGCTACAATCACAAAAATTGTACTATCAAACCATGGCTTTTGCTTTGCTGCTTTGATAAATTGTTCTAAAGCATAGTCAGTATATCGAACGCCTCCCGTTCTATTAGCAGGGAGCTTAATTCCGATTTCCGGGAATGTATATGGCTTATGGTTTGAGGTTGTCATTATGAAATTCAAAAACGGTTTGCCTTGAGCGAAACTTTTATCAGCTTCTTTCATTGCACGTCGGTACGAATCGCCATCGCAAGTACCCCAAACATTTGCAAAAGTTATTTCATTGTCGGCAAATACGCTTCTGTCTACAATTTCATATCCGTTACCGGAGAAGAATGTATTCATATTATCGAAGTAGCCGAATCCTCCATAAATAAATTTATTTTGATATCCCTTTTGTTTGAAGATTTCACCTAATGAATACAAATGATCATTTCCTGGGCGACGAACTAAACTAGTTCCTGGTGTTGGCGGAATACATAAATTCAATGCCTCTAATCCACGAACTGTTCGAGTACCATTTGCATATAAATTGGTAAGGAAAATTCCTTCGCGTGTAAGTGAATCAAGGAATGGCATGTCATATCCATCTTCACCACCAATGTATTTCATAAACTCACCACTCAAACTTTCGACAGTCACAAACATTACATTGTACAGTTTCTCCTCTCCTACTCTTTTAACAGCATAAAGCGGATTAACTTTCCCAGGCTCGTCATAGACAATTAATGAATCAGCCATTAATTCTTGTAAAGAACGAAATGCCAATGTATCATCTATAGTTGTATAAAAGTGATCGTAATCAAGTTGGTTATTTTTAAATGCTTCAAACAATGAATAAATTCCGTTTTTAGCCAATTCTTTATTGTAACTGTTATTGCTTATTTCAGCCCATGCATGCGTAACAAAGAAGAATGAAAAAACTGCAGGAAGCATTAAAAGTATCCCAGACTTTAGACGACTTAAAAAATTTTGATCACTATTCAATGCATCATTAACAATGGATTTCTTTACAATTCTTCGAATAAAAAGAGCACTAACAAGTGCAACACATGATACAAGTAATGGAAGCGAATATGATTCAACAATATTTCCAATTACTTCAGTGGTATAAATTAGATAATCGACAGCTATAAAGTTAAAGCGAACTTCGAATTCATCCCAGAAGAAATATTCGGCAATAACATTAAATACCCAAATAAAAACTGTTAGGCTGTAAAAAAACCAAACAAATCCTTTATACACTTTACTTTTTGCAATTACAGGAGGAATAATAATTGTAAAAAAGATAAACGGAATCATAAAGTAAGAACATGCAACCAAATCGAAAAAAAATCCGACACTAAATGACTTTAACAGTTCAAATATATTCCAACTAATTTGTCCTGCCGACTTAAACAGCAACACAACTCTCGTTATGAAAGAAAGCAAAAGGAAAATAATTATGAGCGATTTTACAATTTTAAATCGTCCGCTAAATAGTGATTGCATAAATTTAGGTTTAATGAAAATTAACCGTGAATAGTTTCTTTAACGCCGAAACCTTTTATTATTTCTCCTTCATAGTCAAGCCACTCTTGCCATCGCTTTTCCACATCTTCTCCTTCAGCATATTTCTTTGCAAAGTTTAAAAACATAGTATAGTGATTTGCTTCGCTCACCATTAACATGCGATAAAAATCTCGCAAGTCTTCATCTTTAATATTATCTGAAAGCACCTTGAATCGTTCGCAGCTTCTAGCTTCAATCATTGCACCAAATAATAAGCGGTCGATTAAATGCACTTCACGTGAACCGCCTTTACGCTGAAAATCATATAACAAATTCACATATTCATCGCGTCGTTCCTTGCCTAACACATACCCTCTCTCAATCAATTTCTGATGTACTTGCTGAAAGTGACTTAATTCTTCTTGTGCCAATTCTAACATGGCTGTTACTAAATCCGTTTTCTCCGGAAATTTAACAACTATTGTTATTGCATTTGTAGCCGCTTTCTGCTCGCAAAAAGCATGATCGGTGAGTATTTCTTCTATATTCTTTTCCACAATATTTACCCATCGAGGATCAGTCGGCAATTTCAATCGGAACATAATTTTCTTCTTAATAATTTAACATTTCTTCGAATGCCACACTTACTTTATCGGCATTTGGAAGCATTGTAAATTCAAGTGTACTATTCAATGGAATTGCCGGTAAATTTTCTGATCCAATTACGCGAACCGGAGCATCTAATTGATGGAAACAATGTTGAGATATTCTTCCTGCAATTGATTGTGCGAATGAATTATTGTAAGGTTCTTCTGTTAACACAATACACTTTCCGTGTTTTCGGACCGAGGTAAATATAGCTTCTTCGTCGAGCGGAGCTAGCGTTCTTAAATCGATAATTTCAATTTGTCCGGGATAGTTTTTCGCAGCATTCTTCGCCCAATAAACACCCATACCATAGGTTATAACGGTAAGGCTATCCGAAGTTGTATCAGCCTCTTGAACTAATCTTGCTTTTCCTAGAGGCAGTATGTAATCTTCAGATGGTTCAATTGTTTTAGCATCTTCTGTTCCTTTGATCTTCGACCAATATAATCCTTTGTGTTCTAACATCACTACAGGATTTGGATCGTAGTAGGCCGCTTTCATCAAACCTTTTAAATCAGCTCCTGTACTCGGATAACAAATTTTAATTCCTCGGATATTTGTCAATACGCTTTCTACACTCGATGAGTGATAAGGGCCACCACTACCATAAGCCCCAATGGGAACTCTAATAATTGCACTTACCGGCCATTGTCCGTTGCTCAAATAGCATGAGCGACTAACTTCGGTAAACAATTGATTTAATCCTGGCCAGATATAATCTGCAAATTGAACTTCCACTATTGGCTTACATCCTGCAGCACTCATACCTACTGTACTACCTATTATAAATGCTTCTTGTATAGGAGTATTAAATACTCGGCTATCACCAAATTTTTGTGCTAAGGTTGCAGCTTCTCTAAATACTCCACCTAAACGTCCTCCAACATCTTGCCCATATAATAAACATTCAGGATGTTTTGTCATCAACTCTTGAATAGCAAAAAGTGCGCAATCAACCATCACTTTGGGTTCATTGCCTTCCGGCGATCGTTCACCGGTTTCATTAATTATTGGCGTCGGAGCAAAATCGTGTTTAAATAAATCTTCGGGACGAGGGTCTTCTGCTTGAGTCGCCTTATCGTAATCCGCACGAACTTCAGCCCATGCTTCTTCTTCTATCGTGATTAATTCAACTTCCGAATAACCTAAATCAAGTAATTGTTGACGAAACCTTGGTAATGGATCACGCTTTGCTGCTTCTTCTAAATCATCGCGATACCATTCTTTTCTTACTCCTGAAGTATGATGATTTAACAAAGGAACTTTTGCATGCACTAACCAAGGACGCGCTTCCTGACGAACAGAAGCAATTATTCGCTGCAACGTATCGTAACAAGTAATAAAATCAGTTCCATCTAAACTTACAGCTTCAAGTCCTTTAAAACCTTGCGCATACTCGTACGCATTCATCGCTCGCGTTTCTTTCGATGTAGCTGAAATATCCCAATCGTTATCTTGAACTATATATATAATTGGAAATTGTTTCAATGCAGCCATCTGAAACGCTTCTGCAACTTCTCCTTCTGTTACCGAGGCATCTCCAAGAGAGCAAATCACAATTGGATTTTCAGCATCACCAATATTCAACAAGCCTTGCTTTTGCATGTACTGTACTCCCATTGCAACGCCGGTTGTAGGAATAGCTTGCATTCCTGTAGCCGAACTTTGATGCGGAATTTTAGGCATACCGTCACGCTTTAAACTCGGGTGACAGTAATAAGTCCTTCCTCCACTAAATGGATCATCGCGCTTCGCCATTAACTGCAACATCAATTCATAGGGCTTCATTCCAATCCCCAACATCATACTATCATCACGATAATATGCACTTAAATAATCTTGCGCTTTTAGTTGCAACGATACTGCCAATTGAATGGCCTCATGTCCACGGCTGGTGGCATGTACGTATTTAGCTGTTACTGCTGATTTCTCCTCGTAAAGTACCGTCATTTCTTTTGCGGTACACATTAATCGATAGGCTTTCTCTAAGACGGCCGCCGAAACGGGGCCCGCTATTCTTTCTGCTGTTTGCGATGACATGCTACAAAAATAAGAAACTCCCCCCTTTGTTTCTCTCTTTAATTGAGGTTTCCTTCCTCAGAACCTTTTTGTAAGATTTTCGTAGAAAATGGTCGAAATACGATAAGCAGCTAATTAACAGCAAATAGTGTAAAACAATACCCCCCACTGTATCGCTTATTGGTCCCTTAAGATGAAATTTGTTATCCAACGATTCCCCCCACTATGGAAATTAAAAACGATAAGTATTCTGTTAAATTCTACCCTACAGACATTGTAAGGTGGACACAAACCGGCAACAATCTGCACTTCTACTCGGTTGATACTGAACTTGAAGTGATATTATATACCGATAAAATCATCCGATTTAGATATGCTCCAGGAGGAGTATTTCAGCGTGATTTTTCTTACGCGATTAACGAAGGTGTGAAACCACAAACCGTGAATATGTCGGTTTACGAAGACCGCCATAAGTTCGATATCATGACCGAACATCTTGTAATTCAGATTTACAAGAAGAACATGAAAGTCACTATCCTCGATCGTAAATACAATGTAATCAATGAAGATGAGCTAGGATTCCACTGGCAGCATTACATCAAAAAGGGTGGAAAAATCAATTATTGCAGTAAGAAAATTCAGGATGGAGAGACATTCTACGGAATGGGCGACAAACCTACTGAATTGAACCTCAGAGGGAAACGCTTCGAAAACTACGGAGCTGATACCTACGGATTCAAAAAAGATCAAGACCCGATATACAAGAACATTCCCTTTTACATGGGATTGCATCACGATATCGGATATGGTATATTCTTCGATAACACATTCCGTACCATTTTTGACTTTGGAAAGGAACAATTCGACGTTTGTTCGTATTGGGCTCGAGGTGGAGAAATGAATTACTATTTCATCTACGGACCTGATTTGACGTCGGTTACAGAGCAATATTCGTGGCTAACAGGTACTCCTGAAATGCCACCATTATGGGCATTGGGATATCATCAATGTAAATGGAGCTACTATCCTGAAAGTCAGGTGCGCGAAATCGCTCAAGAATTCCGTGATCGCGGTATTCCTTGCGATGGAATTTACCTCGATATCGATTATATGGAAGGATTCCGATGCTTCACTTGGAGTAAAGAAGGATTCCCGAAACCATCGAAATTACTAGGAGACTTAGCAGAAAAGGGATTTAAAACGATCATCATCATCGATCCGGGTATTAAAATCGATCCTGAATATTGGGTTTATCAAGAGGGATTGAAGAACGGATATTTCTGTAAACGTGCCGATGGTGAATTAATGGAAGGTGATGTATGGCCGGGAGCTTGTAATTTCCCTGACTATACAAATCCTGAAGTTCGACGTTGGTGGGCAGGATTATTTGAAGAATTAATCAGAAATGGCGTTCGTGGAGTTTGGAACGACATGAATGAGCCAGCTGTTTTTGAGATAGGCACTTTCCCTGAAGATGTTCGTCACGATTACGACGGAGATCCTTGTTCGCATCGTAAAGCTCATAACGTGTACGGAATGCAAATGGCGCGAGCTACGAATGAAGGAATCAAAAAATTCCTTTATCCAAATCGCCCGTTTGTAATTACTCGTTCTTGTTATTCAGGTGCTCAGCGCTATAGCTCGGTATGGACAGGAGATAATATCGCAACATGGGAACATATGTGGATTGCAAATATGCAAGTTCAACGTTTATGTATGTCGGGAATTTCATTCGCCGGTTCTGATATTGGTGGATTCATTGGAAACCCTGATGGAGAGTTATTTGTTCGTTGGATTCAAATGGCAGTATTCCATCCTTTCTGTAGAGCACACTCTGCAGGAAATGATCCAGGAGCAGAGCCACAAGAGCCATGGTCGTACGGACAGAAGTATGAATTCATCGCCAAGAAATTCATTCAACTTCGTTATCAGTTATTGCCATATATCTACACTACATTCTGGCAACACTCACAATTCGGGACACCAATGGTTCGTCCGTTAGTAATGAGTGATCAAAACGATACTGAGTCATTATATCGTACCGATCAATACATGTTCGGCGATAAGATTTTGGTTTGTCCAGTGAATTTACCTGGTGCCGACACTCGCTTATGTTATTTACCAAAAGGAAGATGGTATAATTTCTGGGACGACACGTTAGAAACAGGAGGCAAGGAAATTAATGCTAACGCTCCTATCGAGAAAATGCCGTTGTTCGTTAAGGAAGGATCAGTAATTCCTAACTATCCGAAAATGCAATACGTAGGAGAAATTCCTGTAACTGAATTAACATTGCATATTTACTTTACAAAAACAGTTCAGTCGAGTTATATCTATGAAGATGCTGGAGATTACTACGGTTATCGAAACGGACAATTTAACGTAAAGAAATTTGTAGTAACTTATAAAAAGAATGTGTTTAAAATCTTCCAAACTATCTCAGGAAGTTTCGAAGCAACATATAAGCACTATAAAATTGTAATGCACGGCATTCCTGATCAAATCAGTGAATTTGAAGTGGACGGAAAAACATATAAAATCACAAAACGTAATACATTATTAGGTGTTGTGAAATTTAAAACAACTGCACACTTCAAAGAAATCACGTTGAAAGTTTAGTTGAAATAGAAAATAAAAAAGGAAGAGGATTATTCTCTTCCTTTTTTTATGAATAAAAAAAAGTCCCGGTTTCCCGGGACTTTTCAGTTTTGACTTGACTATAATTAATATTTTATTCGATTACGATTCTAGTTTGACTAACATCACTATTACCTTTCAATGTTAGGATGTAAACTCCAGTTGAAACGTCAGTTAATTCGAGGTTTACTTTGTTTTCACCTTCAACAGCGCTTACAGGAATCATTCTTAAGACTCTTCCTGAAAGATCACTTACAGTAAGCATATAATTATCTACACTTATTGAATTGAAGTTCACCGACAACAATCCTTTCGAAGGATTCGGATATACCTCAACGTTAGACAAAGCTGATAATGAACCTTCACGAACTGAAGGACAAGCAGCCACAGCAACAACTAATGTTTTCGCTGAACTAGCTCCGCAAGAATTATTCGCAACAACTTTAAGAGACCTATTTGCAGCAGTTGCATTAAAGTTCACAACAATTGTTGAAGTTCCTTGTCCACTTACTAAGGTAACACCTGTTGGCATAGTCCATGTGTAAGATGTTGCTCCTGTTACTGCAGCGACAGAATATGTTTGATTAGTTGCTCCAGTACATTGAGTTGTAGAACCGTTGATAGCGGCAGGCGCTGCAGGGCGCGATGTTAATGCCACTGTTTTCTCTGCACTAGATCCGCAACCATTATTTGCTTTAACATAAATATTTCCTGTACCTGTCCAGTTAGCAGGGAATGTTAATACGACTGATTGAGTAGGTGCATTAATAGTCACCGGAGAAGCTTGTCCGTTCAACAACGCTCCTACAATATTTGTTCTCCAAGTATAACTAATTGCTCCTGCTACTGCAGTATTGAACGAGTAAGTTACGCTAGTAACACCACAAAGTGTATTCACCTGACCTAAGACAGTTCCAGGTGTGCTTGGTGCTGAAGTTTTACGGGAGATAAGTTTTGTACGTGTAGTTGTACTTAATCCTTTACAGTTTCCACTTCTTACCTTTAAGGTATCACTAACATAAGTATTCAAGAAAGTAACAGTAACGAATGTATCCGGAATACTGATGGCAGTTGCTGATCCGTTTACAAGCATACCTGCTGATGGAATCCATGAGTAAAAATCGGCGGTTGCAATTTTAGATATTTTATAAATTAATACATCACCTCTACATGCTGATGAATTTCCTGTTACTGTTCCTGGTGTAGATGGTAAAGCAGTTCTAACAATCACACTCAATGATGCTGTTGCTGTTCCGCATCCACCTGTTGCACTTACGCTTACAGTTCCTGTTGTTGATGTTGATGACCATGATGTAGTAATGCTACTAGTTCCTTGTCCAGCTGTAATAGTAACATTCGCAGGTACAGTCCAAGTGTATGTTACTCCAGCTTGATTAGGCACTGAGTATACGACTCCTGTAGCAGGGCGACAAACCGGATTAGTTCCTGATATTGTTCCTACTGAGAACCCTTGATTTGTTGTAACCGGTAATGATGATAATCCCGATCCGCATGAATTTGTTCCTACAACAGTCACATTTCCTGAAACTGCAGAAACGGTCCAACTAGTAACTATTGAATTTGTTCCTTGTCCAGATACAATACTTACTCCTGATGGCACCGACCAAGTAAATGTTACACCTGAAATTGCTGGCACAGTATAGGTTATTGCTGATTGAGGCGTACAGATCGATACTGGTCCAGTAACAGATCCAATATTCACTCCTGTTCCTACTGTTACAGCATAGTTTGCATTAACAGTCCCACATGTATTACTAATTGCAACTGAAACATTGCCTGCAACTGCACTTGCACCCCAAGTGGTGGTGATACTATTTGTTCCTTGTCCTGCAGTAATAGTTACTCCTGATGGTACAGTCCATACATATGAAACTCCGCTTTGAGCAGTTACACTGTAAACAATACCTGTTGTATTAGGACAAACATTAGCCGTTCCTGTTATTGATGCAGATGTCGGCGCAGAGCCAACTGTTACTGCTAAACTTCCTGTTGTTGTTCCGCAGCCTGTTGTAATTGTTATTCCAATATTTCCTGATGCTGCTCCTGCAGCCCATGATGTTACTATTGTATTTGAACCTTGTCCTGATGTGATCGACACATTAGCAGGCACTGTCCATGTATATGTTGCTCCACTTTGTGTTGGAACGGTATAGGTAATTGCAGATTGAACTCCGCATATTAAAGTACTTCCTGTAATAGTCGTTGTTGCTGGTGCTGTTCCAACTGTTACAGCAAACGATGTTGATGCATTTCCACAGCTGTTACTTAACGTCACTCCAACATTTCCTGATACTGCACTCGCTCCCCATGTTGTAGTGATTGAGTTTGTTCCTTGTCCAGCTGTGATTGTTACGTTAGCAGGAACAGTCCATACATATGATGCTCCGCTTTGCGCAACAACACTGTATACAACTCCTGTTGTATTCGGACAAACACTTGCATTTCCTGTAATTGAAGGTG